>JAEEGL013963600.1_pt1 | contig 17979 bp, 13 predicted proteins | sample 9134231 | NCBI WGS metagenome assembly JAEEGL01 (sample SAMN16246548, study PRJNA631951) | gut metagenome | biome: gut microbiome; feature: rumen; material: fiber-attached | host: Bos | place: Iran: Karaj | collected 2018-10 | reverse complement strand
TTTTGCAATGGAATGGATGAAGGCCAATAAGCTTACGGAACTTGATTGTTCACATGGCGTATATGCAATGACTCATTCGGATATCAACAGGATAGTGCAGAAGTATTTTAACACCAATCTTGAAGAGTCGGATTTTTATTCGCTTGGAGAGAATAACGACTATTACGGATCTTTGAAACAGTTTGATGACATTACATATTATTGTGAACCCGTATCTGACGGAGAAATGTACCGGAATAATGCGTTCAGTGTCGTATCCGAAATGCAGAAATACAAAACGGATCATGGAGACACTTACAGACTGGAGTTTACTGTCTATAGACTTGATACCGAAATATATGATGAGAAAGGCATAGGTAAGGAACAGTACTCCTTAAATGCCGAAATGGCAGCATCAAAGGCTGCTGAGAATACGTTGTATCACGCCGGTGATGGTATGGCTATAGTTGACAGATTCTCTGATGGTTCTTATTCGATGAGATATTACAGAATATATAATGAATGATCGGCCATTCCACAGTAAGATAATGATCGCAGATACCGGATCATCATTATGAGTCCGGTTGACACACGGGAGTATATAGGGTTAGAATATTTATTGGTTTCCGTCAGGGATAATTATGACAGAAACTGCATCATAAGAGATTAAATCGGGTTCGGAGATCATATGGAAGAGAGAAGAAAAAGCGAAAGACATCCACTGACCAGCACTATCGTTATCAAAAGACTTGACGGCGGACAATCTGACGAGGTTACCATAGATATCACAGATGTTTCGAAGACCGGCATCGGTTTTACATGTTCCGAACCGTTGCAGATCGGGGCCGTTTATGAGACCTATCTTCAGATCTGGACCAAGGAGACGCTCCATGCTTTTGTGGAAATAGTGCGTATCGTTAAGGAAGCCGACAGGAAGTTCAATTACGGCTGCATCTTTATAGGCATGCCGGAGATGGATAACTCCCGTATCATGGTTTACGAGACTGTCTCAGCCATGACAGGGCAGTGATACCTGTGTTACGATCCACGGATCATTTGGTTTAGGTATGTTCAAGTGTACGATTTGGCTTGACACAACTCTGAAAGATTTATATAATTTGCTTTCAGAAATGCAGGATTAGTACATTGGTAGTATATCAGCTTCCCAAGCTGAGGAGGCGGGTTCGATTCCCGTATCCTGCTGTCGCTACAAGCGGAGCATAATCATAAACGGAAAATTGTCTCGGAGAGCTTGCTCTCCGAAGCGGTTTTCCGTTTATGATTATATTGCGCGACAGCGCAACATCCGGCGAATGCGAAGCATTTGACGGATGCGGCTCCGCTTAATACAAGTATTGTATAAGGGGACCATCATATTATGAGACTGATTTTCGTCAGACACGGAGAACCTGATTATATAAATGATAAACTGACCCCCAACGGTATCGAACAGGCTAAGAGCACTGCCAAACGTCTCGCCGCAGAACCAATCTCAGCTGTGTATGCTTCACCCATGGGAAGGGCAGTTGAGACTGCGTCATTTACTGCAAAATCACATGGCCTGAATGTTGTAACGCTTGATTTTATGCACGAGATCGACTGGGGCGATTCAAGACCTGATGCTGACGGACTCCCGGATAAGCTGGAATATGACGGACATCCGTGGACCCTGGGTTATAAGCTTCTTACCGAGAATCCTGAATTTGTCGGGAAATATGATTGGGATGACCATCATTTTTTCAAAAACAATATCTGTCTTGAATACTATAATATGGTCTCCAAAGAATTCGATTCGTTTTTGTCAGGATTAGGCCTTATCAGAGATCATGGTTTATACAGGCTTGATAAACCCTGTGATGATACCATAGCGCTTTTTGCCCATGGCGGATCCGGAGCTGTCGTTATCTCACACGTGCTTAACCTGCCGTTTCCGTTTGTACTTACTTCGCTTCCTTACGGTGTGTGTTCTGTTTCGATCATAGAGTTTTCTGCCCAGAATGGCGATATGGTTATTCCGAGACTTGAATTGTTTAATGATATGGGACATATTGATAAACTTAAAACCGAAAAACTTGTGTTTGAGAAATGATTTTTGAAAGAAGGGCATCTTAGTGAACTTATGTGGCATTAAACACAATTCCGGCAGATATACAATACGTAAGATCTGCAAACCTGGTAATCTGATACTAACAAGGGCAATATCGATCATATTATGCGCTGTTTTACTGGCAGTTCTTTTCCCGGAGCATGCATTTGCAGCATCCAAGAGCACTGAACAGGCTGCCAGAAAGGTATTTGATGCTAAGTATTACGCAGAACATAATCCTGATGTTGTGATCGTAAATGGCGATAATCCTGATAAACTGCTGCAACATTATCTTCAATACGGATTAAGTGAAGGAAGAAACGCCAGCGCAACGTTTAATGCACATTCATATCGTGCAAGATATTCTGACCTTGATGCTGCTTTCGGCAATGATTGGGGCAGATATGTCAGGCATTATGTTGAATATGGTATATCGGAAGGAAGAGACGCAACTCCCGGGGCTAAGGCATCTTCGACGTCGGCCTCTTCAGATAGCGGTCAAAATACTCTTCTGGGAACATATACTACAAAATATAATGCAAATGTTCCCCGGGCAGTAAATGTCGGGATAGCCGCTGCCGGAATTAATGGCGTGGTTGTGCAGCCGGGCGCTGAATTTTCGTATACTAACACGATCCCTGCCCGTACTGTGGAAAACGGCTATCAGATGGCAACCGTATTTGTGAATAAGGAAAAGGTTAAGGGCTTAGGCGGTGGTATCTGTCAGGTATCTTCAACGTTATATGCTGCAATGAAGACGGCTGGTCTTCCTGCTACAGAGAGACATCCGCATTCACTTCCCGTTGACTATCTTCCGGAAGGATGGGATGCAACTGTATCAGGACAGAGTGTTGACTTAAAGTTCGTCAATATATATGATAAACCGCTTATGATAGCTTCAAGTGCAAACGGCGGAACTTTAACGGTTAGTCTGTATTTGGTAAATAAATGATCTGATATGAAAAATTCGGCATACGGTATTTTATCAATGGTATTCGGAATAATCAGTGTGGCATGCCTCGGCAATTGCGTGGCATTCTTTCCCATGGCTTTTTCTATTGTGTTTGCGCTTATGGGAATATCTGATCCTGAGAAGCAGAAATGGTCAAGTATTACAGGCTTGTGCCTGGTAACCCTGGCCTTGTTTTTATGTTGCGGTAATATATGTCTTAAGAATTCCGATATAAGTACGCTTTTATCGGGTGACAGCATATTTAAGGCTACCATGGATTATTATTGATATTAAACGATTGACGGATATATGAGGGGAGACCTTGAAAACCAAAGTTGCCAGGGTACCCGTCATCATGCAGATGGAGGCGATAGAATGCGGAGCAGCCTGTCTGGCGATGGTGGCGGCATATTATAAAAAATGGATTCCACTTGAGCAGGTCAGGGTAGACTGCGGAGTATCACGCGACGGTTCGAACTTAAAGAATATCGCGGCAGCTGCCAGAAGCTATGGTTTGGATGCCAGAGGGTACAGCACTGATCTCGAAGGACTTATGAGAAATGCTCATTTTCCATGTATTTTATACTGGAACAATGAGCACTTTGTGGTTCTGTGCGGCATAAGAGCGCATAAAGCGATCATAAACGATCCGTCAAGGGGAAATATTAAGATAGATATTGAGGAACTGAAAAGTTCTTATTCAGGGGTCTTTTTGCAGATCGGTTCCGATGAAGGTTTTACCCCGTCCGGATCAAGAAAAAGCGTCCTGACCTTTGTTAAGAACCGACTGAAAAATTCTAAGATAGCCATCGGATTCGCTGTATTTGTGTCCGTGGTCTCATATGCGTTCGGCATTGTCAATCCTGTGATGTCAAAATTCTTTTATGATAATTTCCTGACGGGAAGATCTGATGCATTGTTTATCCCGTTTATTATCCTGTTGTCAGTACTTGCGTTTTTACAGATCGCATTTGAGTGGCTTGAGACTGTCTATTCTCACAGAATAGACGGAAGAATGGCGATCGACGGCAACGCGAGCTATGTATGGAAAGCATTAAGGCTTCCTATGGAGTTTTATTCGCAGCGGATGACAGGAGATATAATGGGCAGACAGGAGACTAATGCAGCTATTGCGGGCACATTGGTCTCAACTGTTTCTCCACTTATATTGCATACTTTCATGATGGTGTTTTATCTTGCGTTCATGATCAGTGTGAGTCCGGCGTTTACGCTTTTGGGTATCCTGTCAGTATGTCTGAATGTTTTAGCTGGGCAGGTCGTTGCATCTAAGCGTATCAATCTGATGCGTGTTCAGATGATGGATGAGGGAAAGCTGTATTCTCAGACTGTTACCGGTATCAATATGGCTGAGACCATCAAGGCATCCGGTGCGGAAGAAGGCTTTTTTGCCAAATGGTCCGGATATCAGGCTTCGGTGAATGAACACAATATCAGACTGTCGGATCTGAACATCAGATATGGTATCATACCACAGCTGCTTTCTCAGATCCTGGGTTATGTAGTGTTGTTTTTCGGCGTGCGGCTTATCATTGACGGACACTTTACTCTAGGTCTTGTCACTGCTTTTCAGCAATTTCTGGTTCTGTTCATGGATCCGGCGCAGAGTATTATAGACGCAGGTCAGACCATTATGCAGATGCGCACACAGATGGAACGGGTTGAGGATGTGTTGGAATACCCTTCGGATCCTCTTGTGCAGGATGAGAAGATCAGAGATGATATCGAATATTCTAAACTGTCCGGCGCTCTTGATATTCAGGGGATGACTTTCGGATACTGCAAACTTGCTGATCCTGTGATCAGGGATTTTTCGCTTAATATAGCACCGGGTGAATGCGTTGCGATAGTAGGTATGAGCGGCAGCGGCAAGTCGACTGTAAGCAGGCTTATTACCGGATTGTACACTCCGTGGGAAGGCAGCATTCTCTATGACGGAAGGGAAATAGTTGATATTCCGAGAAGCGTGTTTACCGGCTCGGTAGCTATGGTGGATCAGGATATTGTTCTGTTTGAGGACACTATCAGGAATAATATCTCGATGTGGGACGATACTATAGAAGATTTTGAAGTTATACTTGCGGCCAGGGATGCGGGGCTTCATGATGACATATCAATGCGTTCCGGGACATATCAGTCCATGATACAGGAAAACGGAAGAAATCTGTCTGGAGGACAGCGCCAGCGCCTTGAGATCGCTCGTGTGCTTGCACAGGATCCGTCCGTGATCATATTGGATGAAGCCACATCGGCACTTGATGCCGTTACCGAATATGAGGTTATGAGCGCTATAAGAAACAGGGGGATCACCTGTATAGTTATTGCACACAGATTGTCAACTATCAGAGATTGTGACAGGATCGTAGTAATGGAAGAAGGGCGCATTGCCCAGATCGGTACACATGACGAACTCCTTAACAGTGGTGGAATTTATTCTAAACTTCTGGCGAGTGAATGATTATGAACGGCTGGTTTGAAGAACAGATAAAACAAAGAATAAAAAATGATCAGGCCGGACTGGAAGATTCGTATGTCAGGCTGGCGAGCGTGGTCCTGAATAAAAACGCAACCAAAAGTCTTATTGATGATCTTACAAGGTCTAAGGAAGCGGTTAATGATATTCTGGTGTATCTTCGCAGAAAACCTGTAGAGTTCCCGGACAGTGTCAGGGAAATAGGCGATCAGCTTAAAATGGCGTTTGATCCTTACGGTATCATGACCCGTGAGACTACTCTGAAGGGAAAATGGTATAAAAATGCCAATGCGCCTGTTCTTGCTTTTCTTGCTGATGGAAGCATACCTGTTGCGCTGATTCCGTCGGGATTATCAGGTTACAGGTATAAAGATCCGCGGACCGGAAGGAAGATGAGTGTTAATGCATCAAATGCTGGTTTGTTCGAGCAGGATGCTATTGTCTGTTATAATCCGCTTCCACTTGGGGAAATCGGTATCAGAGATCTTTTGTTGTATGTCAAAAGGTGCCTTAACTACACGGATATAGCTGTCATGGTTCTCGCAGCAGCCATCGTTACAGGGATCGGTATGATAGAACCTAAGATATACAGCATAGTTACCGGAGAAGTAATTGACAACGCTGACAGATCATTGCTTTTGGGGATGACAGCTTTTCTTATATGCTCTGCTTTTGTCGGGCAGCTGTTTGAAATGCTAAGAGGAGTAGTTGTTGAAAGAATGAAGATCCGTACGTCCCAGGCGGTAGAGGCATCTGTTATGATGCGTGTATTGTCCATGCCCGCCGGATTCTTCAGAAAGTATTCCTCTGGTGAATTGACTAATCGAGTGGAGTCTGTAGGCACATTGTGCAGTATGATATTGAATAATATCTTTTCGATCGGACTTACCGGCCTGATGTCACTGATATATATATCGCAGATAGCGGTATTTACGCCGTCGCTTACGGTCACAGCGCTTTGTGTGATCATATCTACTGCAGTGGTCAGCCTTATCGCTTCAGTCGTGCAGGTAGATATAAACAGGAGGATCAATCTGCTTTCTGCCCGGGAGGATGGCCTGAAATACTCTATGTACGGCGGGATCATGAAGATCAGGCTTTCAGGTTCGGAAAACAGGGTTTTTGCCAGATGGGCGAAATTATATGCCGAAAGGGCTTCTCTGGAATATGATCCTTTATGGTTCGTGAAGTTGCACCGGGTGTTTGTTACTGCCATATCGTTGATTGGAACGATAGTCATGTATTACATTGCCGTAAGAAACAGCGTGCTTCCTTCTGAGTATTATGCGTTTAGCGCTGCGTATGGACGTCTTATGGGGGCGTTTACCGCACTTTCCGGAGTTGCGGTTTCTTTCTCTGCCATAAGACCGCATCTTGAGATGGTGAAACCTATACTTGAAACGGCTCCCGAGACATCCGAGGACAAAGAAAGATATGAAGATATCAAAGGAAGCATAGAATTTGATCATGTGTATTTCAGGTATGATGAGAGTACACCATACATAATCGAGAAACTGTCACTTAAGATACAGGCAGGAGAATATGTTGCGATAGTCGGTCATACGGGATGCGGAAAATCAACACTTGTCAGACTCCTGCTTGGTTTTGAAAAGCCTGATAAGGGTGCGGTATATATAGACAAACATGACCTTGCCCATATGGATCCGGGGACCATCAGAAGACAGATGGGCGTGGTAATGCAAAACGGCAGGCTGTTTCTGGGCGATATTTATTCAAATATTACGATCTCGGCGCCGGAGCTGAGTGTTGATGATGCCTGGGAAGCAGCCGAAACGGCGGGCATAGCTGATGATATACGCAAAATGCCCATGGGTATGTATACTCATATATCCGAGGGTAACGGTGGAATATCCGGCGGACAGAAACAGCGTCTGCTTATCGCCAGAGCAATCGCGCCTAAACCGAAGATACTTATATTCGATGAAGCAACGAGCGCGCTTGACAATGTGACACAGAAACAGGTGTCCGAGGCTCTGGACAAATTGTCTGCAACACGGATCGTTATCGCTCACAGGATTTCTACAATCCGTAATTGCGACCGGATCCTGGTTCTGGGAGACGGTAAGATAGTAGAAGAAGGCACATATGATGAACTGATGATGCGCGGCGGAGAATTTGCCAAACTGGTTGAGAGGCAGAAGCTTAGATGATCATCGGACCTTGACGGCACGTATCATTAAGGATCGTTCCGTATTTGTTTTTAATAAGAGAATCATACAGTCTGTCTGAACGTATGGTTGAGTCAAAGAATTCGTATGCGTGTTCCCTTAGCATCTTCTCAGCGTCGGCCGGTTTGTTTATAAGCGGTATGGCGGAACAATCGGAGAGCTTGCGCATAAGTGCGGAAGCATCTTTTTTAAAGCCCAGTATTCTGGTATATGGACACGGAAGCAGGGCTCCTGAATTATCTGTGGTTAAATCCTTTAGACCAAGTACAACATGAATGAGAGCACGGGAGAGTCTTGAATAAGTAAGTTCCTTAGTGCGCATGGATTTAAGCAGGCTGTCTATGGTGAAGGGGGAAGCGTTTTTATACGCATTATCCAGCATTTCGTTATATGATTTTATAAGTCTGCAGGCTATATCCGGGTTCATATCCTGGTAAGAAGATAAGTATGATGCTTCGGAACCTATCATTATGTGGTCCAGAATGGAAGAGAGATCGTTAATTGATATGGGCGCTGTTTTCTTATATGCTTCTGACAGAATTTTGAACGCTGCTTTTGGCATGCTTTTTCTTAAGCTGTCCCATGCGATTTGGTCGTCACCGGTATTAATCATATTCCGGATAGAGAGAGCGGAGGGGTACTCTGATATCTGTGATCCGTCGTTGTAGGCATTCCCTATCCGCTTTACAGGAAACGGAGTGATGCTGCTTTTAGTTTTAATTAATGCCTTGAGGTATTCAATGGCAAGTATGTTGTTAGGTTCTTTCAGTATATCGGCATGATCCGGCAGGGCAGCAGCTCTGGCGGCGGGATATGATAAGCCCTTTCGTATGCCTGATTCTATGCTGGCTGTAAGCTCGGCAGATGGATTTGTGAGAGTCTCAGCTACGGTTTTTATATTATCAAGATCTGCGTGCTCTGCACCGAAAGCAAGACAGTCTGTAACGCCGATCTGATCTGCGATGGAAACGGCCCCGAATGCAAAGGTTTCCGCCGTGGCCGTAGAATATGATACGGGCAGCTCTAGCACCACATCCGCTCCTGAATTAAGAGCCGCTTTTACGCGGTCGTTTTTGTGCATGAAAGCCGGTTCTCCGCGCTGCACAAATGAGCCGCTCATTATCACAACTATGTAGTCGGATGAAGTGAGGTTTCCTGCCTGGTCAAGGATGTATTTATGTCCGTTATGGAATGGGTTAAATTCTGCTATTACAGCTGTCGTTTTCATATGATAATCATACCATATTTCAGGCAGTGTTTGGTTTGACATTTTTTTAACAACGCTTTAAGATATAAATGAAAATACTAATAAATGTGAGGATATTCCTTTGGAAAACAAAGACATTTCGCAGGCCGTGATAAGCAGGCTTCCTCGGTATTTAAGATTTCTCGGAGAATTAAAGGATCAGGGGATAGAGCGGATATCAAGCCAGGATTTAAGCCGGCTTATGAAGGTTACGGCTTCGCAGATAAGACAGGATCTTAATAATTTCGGCGGATTCGGACAGCAGGGGTATGGCTATAATGTTGATTATCTTTACGATGAGATAGGTAAGATATTAGGTCTTGATAAAAGACACAATCTGATCATAATCGGCGCGGGCAATCTCGGACAGGCACTTGCCAATTATGTGGATTTCGGAAGAAGGGGATTTCATACAAAGGGGCTGTTTGATTCCGATCCACACATGCAGGGAGTGCTGATACGTAACATGCCTGTCAGACCAATGTCGGAATTGGAAGATTTTATCAGGGACAACGCTATTGACATAGCTGTGCTTACCATACCAAAGGAATCGGCGCATTCGGTGGCGCTGCGCCTTGCTGAGACGGGTATCAAAGGTATTTGGAACTTCGCGCATGTTGACCTTGATATGCCTGAGGGAATAGTGGTGGAGAACGTCCATCTTTCGGACAGTCTTATGAAGCTGTCTTACAGTATCGATAATGTTGACAAATAGATTTTGCGATAACGGGGAATGATATGTCGGACAAGGAATCGGTATTCTTAAATGCATTAAGCGGTAAGCGTATAGCGCCTCTGACTCTTGATAATAAATGGCATCAACTGTTTGACGGAGGCGAGATCCCGCCAAAGATACAGGCTAAAGCAGATGAACTGAATAATCTCTTAAAAGAACAGGGAAATATCAATAACGAGATGAAGAAAGTCAAAGGACTTAAGAAAAAGCTTCTCGATGAACTTGTGCCGCTTGCAGAAGATGCATCCAAGGGCGATAAAAATGCGGTTGCGGAGGTCGAGAAGCACAAGAAACTTGTTGATGATTGCAATGCTCATCTGGATGAATATCAGGATCAGCTTCTGGATTATCCGCACCTGATAGATGATGTCAATAAGCAGCTGATGCTTCTTACGATGGAAGACTGTTATACCCGCCTTCAAAGTAACGGCAGGGAGATAGAAGAGATCAGCAAATGGATCGATGAGTTCCGGGTTGAACTTAAGAAAAACGTGGTCAGAAAACAGGACAAGGAACTTGCCAATCATAAGCTTTATTCATATATGCATGACATATTCGGAACGGAAGTCATAGATATATTTGATATGCAATACATACCCGCCGGTCTTAAGAAACCTGATATTCAGGGAGAGAAGATGGTGAAATGACAGATCACGGGGCACTTTGAAGAATGTTGTCCCGGGGAAGAAGATGTGATGGAATATCTGGTTAGCGCCGAAGAAATGCGCCGCTATGACGAATATACAAGTAAGATCTTAAAAGTGCCGGACATAGTCCTTATGGAAAGGGCTGCATCCGGCGCGTGTAATGTGTGCGAAGAGTATTTTGCAAAGCATGGATATGCTGATGCCCGCATTACGGTATTGTGCGGATATGGAAATAACGGCGGCGACGGTATCGCACTTGCCAGAATGCTCGTGCAGCACGGATATGATGCTTCGATCCTTTTGATGGGTGATCCGGGTAAAGCAAGCAGACTTAATCTGCTTGAGCAGGAGATCGCGCTCAATTATAAGATCAGTATTACAAGGTATGATAAACCACAGTTTGCACAGTTGATTAAGGATATCCGTTCCGGTGCATTTGGCGCCAACGTATATATCGATGCCGTATTCGGCGTGGGATTATCAAGACCGCTGTCCGGCGAATATGCAGAGTTTACCGATGCAATTAATTCGTCCGGTATACCCGTGATAGCTCTGGACATACCCTCGGGGGTAAATGCAGACGGCGCAAAGTCAACTGATCCTGCGATAGATGCGGATCTTACGCTGTCATTCGGCTTTCTTAAGATCGGCCAGATACTCTATCCCGGCGCTTCACATTGCGGTGAGGTTGTCCGGATCGATATGGGGATCGATGAATACAGCATAAACGGAGGCGTTCCGGTATTTAGACGTATCACTTCACTTAATGATATTGCTGTTCCTCAGAGAAAACCTGATTCCAATAAAGGTACATACGGTAAGCTCCTCGTCATAGCGGGCAGCAGTGAGATATACGGCGCAGCCTTCCTGGCTGCTAAAGCAGCTTTTGAAACAGGGATCGGTATGGTTAAGATGATCACGCATATAAATAACCGTACCGAACTTCAGATGGCTCTTCCGGACGTTATGTATTCGTTTTATGATGACGGGACGACTTTGGACGAATTGAAAGAAATGACAGAGAAAGCGCTGTCCTGGTGCGATGGGATACTGGTCGGCCCCGGTGTGGGTTTCGGTGATCAAGCGGCCTTTCTTGTCAGAAAGGTTATCACTGAAAGCGCCAAGCCTGTGCTGGTTGATGCGGATGCCATAAGGATATGCTGCGGCGACGAGGATATACTTTCGGTTTTGAGAAGCGCAGAGAGATCCGGAGTTATCATGACTCCTCATGTCGGTGAGTTTTCCTGCATGTGCGGACGGTCTGTTCCGGAGATAAAAGATTCATTTACAACACTTCCGCTTAGATATGTGGAAAACATGTATATGACTCTTATATGCAAAGATGCAAGAAGCCTTATAGTATCACACGGGAGTGAGGCTGCATATGTTAACACTACCGGCAATGACGGGATGGCGGTTGCAGGGAGCGGAGATGTTCTCTCCGGTATATGTTCTGTACTTATGATACAGATGAATGACTGTTTCGAAGCAGCTGTACTGGCGGCGTATATACATGGATCTGCAGGTGATATTGCTGCGGACAGGAAAGGAAAACGCGCTCTTCGCGCTACGGATATCATAGACGCGATCACACAGGTGACCGGTTGAGCCGATGATCGCCGGATCTTTAATGATCTGTGCCGGTATAACGATAAATGCTGACGGATGGAAGGGAAAATGAAACCTGAAGAATGTAAAAGTATTAAACGCGGATATGCGCAGATAGATTTAGACGCGGTATATGACAATATCGTGAACATGAAAGCAAATATCTCCGATAACACCAAAATGATCCTCGTTATCAAAACCGACGGATACGGTCATGGGGCATATCCGATAGCTGCAATGGCTGAGGATATTGATTTTATATGGGGATATGCGGTGGCAGTTCCGGAAGAAGCATTTGATCTGAGGGAAGCAGGGATTAAGAAACCGATACTGATCCTTGGATATTCTTTTGAATACGCATACGAGGATATGATCAAACAGGACATCAGACCTGCAGTCTTCAGAGATGACCAACTGGCCCGGTTGTCTGAAACAGCGTGCAGTCTGGGGACGGATGCGCATATCCATATCAAGGTAGATACCGGAATGAACCGCATAGGCATTGAGCCTGATGACGAAGGAATGGCTTTTGTAAAGCGCGCGTTTAACACGCCGGGAATAAGGGTTGAAGGCCTGTTTACCCATTTTGCAAGAGCAGATGAGATTGACAAGAGATATGTATTCAGACAACTTGAACTGTTTATGGATTTCTCGGGAAGGATACTTGATGAGACCGGAGTAAGGATCCCTGTCATACATTGTTCCAATTCGGCCGGAATAATTGAGCTTCCGCAGGCCAACATGGACGTGGTGAGAGCCGGTATCACATTATACGGTCTGATGCCGTCAGATGAAGTGGATACTGGCATATGTAAGCTTACTCCTGCAATGAGTCTGATCAGTCATATAGTACATATCAAGCAGGTTTATGACGGAGAGCAAATAAGCTATGGCGGGACATACACCGCATCCGGTACGAGGCGTATCGCTACTGTTCCGGTGGGATACGGTGATGGATATCCAAGACTTCTGTCCAATGCCGGCGATGTGCTTATCCGTGGCAGGCGCGCTCCCATAAGAGGCAGGGTATGTATGGACCAGTTCATGGTTGATGTGACTGATATAGGAAATGTTAATGTGGGAGATAAAGTCACCCTTATCGGGAAAGACGGGCGCGATAAGATAACGATGGAAGAACTGGGGGATCTGTCGGGGAGGTTTAATTATGAACTGGCCTGTGATATAGGAAAAAGGATTCCCAGAGTATATACCAGGAACGGTGAGATCGAGGACATAATCCTTGATGGAAAGCACAAAAAGTGGTAAAATAAATTGTTTGGATATTATGTTGTTCAGTATGAAGAAAAGAGGAGATTTTTATGTCAGGACATTCGAAATTTGCTAACATCAAACACAAGAAAGAAAAAAATGATGCTGCCAAGGGTAAGATCTTTACGATAATCGGTCGAGAGATCGCGGTGGCAGTAAAAGAAGGCGGTCCCGATCCTTCCAACAATTTCAAGCTTGCACAGGTTATTGCCAAGGCTAAGGCCAACAACGTGCCCAATGATACCATCGATCGCGGCATCAAGAAGGCAGCCGGTGATAATGACGGAGCTGATTATAAGTACGTATCTTATGAAGGATACGGCCCCAACGGGATAGCGATCATAGTCGATGCGTTGACGGATAACACGAACCGTACCGCAGCTAATGTCAGGAGCGCATTTACTAAAGGCCAGGGCAATGTCGGTACTCCCGGTTGTGTCTCATATATGTTCGATAAAAAGGGACAGATAATCATTGACAGAGAAGAATGTGACATGGAACCGGATGATCTGATGATGATCGTTCTTGACGCCGGGGCCGACGATTTTGTGGAAGAGGAAGACAGTTTTGAGATCCTTACGGATCCAGATGCATTCACACAGGTTGTTGAAGCGCTTGAAGAGCAGAAGATTCCGGTTGCCAGCGCGGAGGTTACCATGATACCTCAGAATTATGTGACTTTAACGGATGAAACCGCTATCAAGAATCTTACCCGTACACTCGATCTTCTTGAAGAAGATGATGATGTTCAGGCCGTTTATCACAACTGGGACGAATGATAAATGCTTTTCAGGAAGAAACTGATCTCTAATTTTATCTGGATACTTGCCATGATAGTCTTGATTGTCATGGGAGCCCAGTACGCTTTTCTTTATGGGATCGACTTCCTGTTTGCAGGTGATGATAACTTTTTTGCCCAATGGACGTCAGAGTCATATATGGCTCTGGATATAGCTCTTTTGATCTGGATAGTAGTGTTTATGGGACTGGTTGTCGGCATATATTATGCCGGCCGTGCCATAAGCGGTCTTATCCGAAGAAAGATCAAAAGCAAGCCGCATGTGGCCAATATTATCAGCATACTCGCCGTATGTATAGCTTTCATAACAGCAATTCTTGTAAGGGGATTTATCCTGCTTTCTTCGGGAACCCTTATACTTAAAGACACTACATATTTTGATGCGGCGGCAGGGGTGCTTGACGGTACCGGTGATCTCTCGGGTTTTACTGCTCACGGCGCTTCGTATGCATATATTATGATACTCTATTTTTTGATGACCTTTTTGGGAGGAAGGGCAGTAGCAGCCGTGCTCTTACAGGTCATCATCCAGATGCTTACCATCATCCTGGTTTTCAGCACATATAAGTGTTTCGTGAATTATTCATGTGCGCTTACGGCAACGCTTATCCTTGCTGTTTCGCCTTTATACACGGCCAAACTTCTCGTCGCGGATCCGGGATGTTTTACTGCCCTTATAGCGGTGAGTGCCTTATATCTGGTAAGTTGTCTGCTTCGTACTGACGGTGGCACGTTTAAGATGGTGCTTGGCGCAGTACTTGGATTGGTTTTAGGGTATTTACTGTATCTTGATGTATCGGTCATCATATTTATCATTCCCTGGTTATTTGCTTTTATCTATGAGGCTATCGACAAGAACAAACATGGATTTCTTCTTGGATATATATTCATGTTCTGTTTTGCTCTCATCGGTTTTGTGATAAGTCTTGTGATAAACGGCACCATGCTGTTTGGAGATTTCGGAGAAGCTTTTCAGGCATGGAGCAATGTGACCACTACCGGTATTATACCGGAACATGCACTTCTTGATGCTGATGCCGGTTTCTCGGGACTTCTTCAGTGTCTCATCATGGTTGGGATTGCATCCATGACCATTATGGGGACCATAGGCAGGGAATATACGGAATATGAGCTTCCCTGGGTAATGATGATGGCAGCGGCCCTTACTCCTATGACCAAATGGGGGTATCTGAGGGATAATACGCTGGCACTTGTGATCTATCTGATGCTGGTTGGCGCAGGTATGTCGGCAATGGTCAGCGCGCATACTAAGAAGGTGACTATCAAAGTCGGGGGAGAAGATGATAAGCCCGGCGCTGAAGAGACGCCACAGAATGAAGAATCGCAGGATGTTGATCTGTTCGCACAGGCTGTTAATTCTGCGAAAAAGGCAGAATATGACCGTATGCAGGCTGCTCCTGAGCCTGATGATGCATTTGATGACGGGATCATTTACGAGAATATAGATGAAGAATATTCCGACAATGAATTCGAACCCGAAGAAGGGGTGACCGAAGAAGAAGGATTAACCGAAGAAGGGCTTGAATTTAAGGATCTCGACGGCAGTGATCTGGAAGATGAAGTTCCTGTTAAAAAGGCTAAGACAGAAACGAAAAAGTCCGTATCCGAGCCGGTAAAAGAAGAACCCGCTGAAGAAGAACTTCCGACATCGATATCATGGGCATCCATAAAAGCTCTTGATGATGATCTTCCGGATCTGCTGGAACCGGAAGAGGAAGAAGATGATGAGGGTCCTGAAAGTTCCGGTATAGAAGAAGATCAGGGTACAGATACCGTATTATCTTCAACCGGCAGAGACTACAATGTGGTAGTTCCGGGCGCGGATTTCGCCATGGAAGAAGTCTATGAGCCGGAGGAGGAAGAACAGGTACCGACGCCTGACACTATACAGGTACCGACGCCTGACACTATACAGGTATCGACGCCTGACACAGTTTGGCCTGATACGGTTCAGGAATACGATCCTGAAACCATGCAGGTAGATTATATGCCGGGTATGATCCCGAATCCGCTGCCTCTTCCGCCGAAGAAGAAGCATGTCGAGATGTCTTATGACAGAGACTTTGATGACGAGGATTTAAACGTGATCCCGGATAACTTCGGATATAAGTCTGACAATGATCCTGATTTTGATGATTTCAGAGGTATTGAAGAATATCCGGATGCAGACGGATTCGAAGATTATGATGATGAGAATGGTTTTGAAGACAGTGACTTTTCGTTAGATCCGGATGGCTTTGATCCCGGATCCGGATATGATGACTTCGATACGGACCTGGGATCCGGATATGATGACTTCGATACGGATCCCGGATTTGACGATATGGATGAAGGCGATTTTGATGATTTTGATGATAACGCCGGATTCGATGATTTTGATGATGATCCTCTGACCTGATCTGAGTCAGTCGGAGGAGGAAAGTACGTATCCGAAAAGGATCGATATAGAATATGGCAACAAGTACACAGAAGAAAAATACACAGACTAAAAAAAGCTCCGGAAGCGGCAAAAGCTCGGGCAGCAGATCTTCATCTCAAAGCAGATCGTCTTCGTCTAAAAGTTCGGGAAGACAGACAGGCAGAGGATCAAAATCTTCCGAAACTGCAAGCACAAGACGCAAAAGACCTGTAGAAGAGGAATTATATGACGAAGAAGAGGTAGAAAGCGTCAATATTTTTGCCTATGTTCTGATGCTTGTCCTTGCGATAATATTTATCTGCAATTTTGGAATACTCGGACCGGTGGGCGCTTATGTCAAGAAGATCACCTTCGGTCTGTTCGGTTTTGTATCATATATACTTCCGCCTGCGATAGCGATCATGTATCTGTTCTATAACTACAACCGTGGCAATCGCATTATGATACGCAGGAATCTGGCAGGGTTTTTCCTGTTGGTGGCGATCATGATATGCTCGCATATGGCCACAGGGATAGATACAACCATATCCTTTGACTTAAGACAGACATGGGAGATGTGTTCGACGGAGTTTAAGGGCGGCGGCGTGATTGGCGGATTCATGGCTTATCATCTGGTTAAGCTGCTTTCTACCACGGGATGCATTCTTCTTATGGTCGTTATTATACTTATCTGTCTGATAACCATCGCCGGCAAGTCGCTTATAGAAGGCTTGCGTGAAACAGGCAAGCTGATGTATGAAGACTCGGTTGAGGAAGTGCATTCAAGAAGCTTAGACCGCGCAGAGAAGAACAAATATAAGCGTGAGCAGGCTAAGGCACGCATAGAAAGAAAAAAAGAGATAAACGAGCAGCGTGAACTTGATAAGAGACTGAAAGCCGAAGAGAAGGAAAACGAAGCCATACTGAGGATGGATAACGTGAGCCGGGGCGTTACATTTAATACCACGCTTGATCCGATATCAGATCCGGAAAGCAGCCGTGAAGATATCCGTGATGATGAGCATATCATCAAGGTTACGGATAATGACCAGTATGAACGCAGGAAGAATAATTCGGCCGTTTTACACGAAAGCGTTGTGTCTGAAGGCTCTGACGCCATAAGAGAGATCACGCCTGTCTATGAAGATGACAGTGATTACGGATATGAAGACGAGCGTGGATCATATGACAGATATGATACATCTTCAGAAGAAGAATATGTATCCGAACAGGAACCTGTCTATGAACCGGAACCTGAATCATTTAAACCTGAACCCGAACCTGTAAGAACCCAGAGTGAACCCTCTGCTCCGATGAGATCATATTCGGCAGAAGAAGGCAATTCCATGAAGAGTACTTCCGATAGGGTAAGACCTAAGGCGGCCGTCCCCGAACCGGTTAAGGATAAGCCGAAGAAACCTTCAAACCGTTCGGCGTACAGATTCCCTCCGGTGTCGCTGCTTACTCCGGGTAAAGCTTCAAATAAGAGCGGAGGAGACAGAGAACTCAAAGATACCGCAGATCTGCTTGTCAGAACACTTGAAACCTTCGGAGTTAA
>JAEEGL012853537.1_pt1 | contig 17979 bp, 12 predicted proteins | sample 9134231 | NCBI WGS metagenome assembly JAEEGL01 (sample SAMN16246548, study PRJNA631951) | gut metagenome | biome: gut microbiome; feature: rumen; material: fiber-attached | host: Bos | place: Iran: Karaj | collected 2018-10 | reverse complement strand
GTATCCTCGTCCTGCCTGAAATGCTCACAGCCGCACTTGGGACACTTATCGGGAGCCTGGGCAGCCACGACTATCTCACCGCATTTCTCACAGTAATACGCAGGGATCCTGTGTCCCCACCAGAGCTGCCTTGATATACACCAGTCCCTGATATTGTCCGTCCAGTTAAAATAGGTCCTGTCCATGCGATCGGGGACAAGCCGGATGTCACCGTTCCTTACGCCCTCGGCTGCCGGCTTTATCAGCTCATCCATCCTGACAAACCACTGCTGCTTTACCAGCGGTTCGACTGTGGCTTTACACCTGTCATGAGTGCCCACGTTGTGTGAATAGTCCTCGATCTTAACCAGAAGGCCCTGGGAATCAAGCTCCTCCACTATGGCTTTCCTGGCTTCATATCTGTCCATGCCCTCATATTTACCGCCGTTTGCGTTTATGGTGGCATCGTCATTCATGATATTCACAATAGGCAGGTCGTGACGGAGTCCCACCTCAAAATCGTTAGGGTCATGACCGGGAGTGATCTTTACCACGCCGGTTCCGAATTCCACATCCACATAGTCGTCAACCACCACCGGGATCTCTTTGTTCACTATGGGCAAAAACACCTTACGTCCGTGAAGATAAGTATATCTCTCATCCTCGGGATTTACCGCTACCGCCGTATCTCCCAGCATGGTCTCGGGTCTGGTAGTGGCAAAGGTCAGGAATTCGCTGTCACTGACACTGCCGTCCTCATTGACCAGAGGATATTTGATATGCCATAAATGTCCCTGCTGTTCCTCGTATTCCACCTCGGCATCCGAAATGGATGTATTGCAGACAGGACACCAGTTGATTATACGGCTGCCCTTGTAGATAAGTCCTTTTTCATGGAGCTTGCAGAACACCTCCGTCACTGCCTTGTTGCAGCCCTCGTCCATGGTGAACCGCTCCCTCTGCCAGTCACAGGATGACCCGAGCTTGCGGAGCTGTTTTGTGATACGTCCGCCGTACTCTTCCTTCCATTTCCAGGCTCTTTCCAAAAACCTGTCCCTGCCCAGATCTGCCTTGTCAATACCCTCTGACTTGAGAGTCTCTATTATCTTTACCTCCGTGGCTATGGAGGCATGATCCGTCCCGGGCTGCCAGAGAGCGTTATAACCCTGCATCCTCTTAAAACGGATAAGGATATCCTGCATGGTATTATCCAGGGCGTGGCCCATATGGAGCTGTCCCGTGATGTTCGGGGGAGGCATCACTATGGTAAAGGGCTTTTTCGATCTGTCGACTTCGGCATGAAAATATCCTTTTTCCTCCCAGTTTTTATAAAGTCTGTCCTCCATGGCTGAAGGATCATAGGTTTTGGCTAATTCCTTGGACACTTTGGTTCCTCCTCTGTAAACCGCAGTCTATATCTGATTAAAAATAACCAAAATATTATACACTAAAACATTTTATAACACAACAACATACTTGGAGATTATCTGAAGAGCAGATTCATATCCACTTCCCCTGTTATTCCCTTTACATGACCCTTGGCCGAATACTGCCAGATATCAAACTTATAGGGGAAATATATATCATTGCTGTAATAGGCAAACCATTTGCCTATATCTTCCACTTCTTCCATATGGAGCATCAGAAGCAGGGATTCCATATTGCCGTAGATCATGGGCTCATAGCCGGCTGCACTGACGGTGTCGCAGAAGGCCCTGGCGTTTCTGGTCATCTGGTCGGCGCCTATATTGTTCATCCTGCCACCGTTTACCCGCTCTATATCGTAGGCAATGGGCATCGCTATCTCGTTGCCACCCAAAAGGTCGATGACGCACCTGGCCTCCTCGACCGCCTCCTCTTCGTTCAGAGCCTGGGTAAAGAAATACACTCCGATCTCAATCCCGTTGGCGCTGGCATCCGCCGCATTCTGAAGGAAGGTCTCATCTATCTGGATCTCACCGCTGCCGTATCCTCTGAACCCGGCGCGCAGGAACGCATATTTCACCCCGTCTTCAGCCACCTGGCTCCAGTCTATGGTCCCCTGGTATCTGGACACATCTATGCCCTTCACTGCCATACGGCCGTCCCCCATGTCATAACTCAGGGTCCCGTCAGGATTCTCTGTCAAATTATCTTCACTCAGATCATGTTTTTTCAGGTCGTCTCTTATGGGGAAGAAATAATAATCCTTCCCGCTTATCACCATTACATCTCCCACAAACAGATCCCTCAGAGCCGCAGTGGTGCCAACCCCTTCGCTGAGCGCGGCTTTCATGGCTTCAATACGCGCCTCGGCAGACATGTCATCCTGCAGATCGCTTTTTGTCCTGTCCGGTGATACTTCCTGTGAGTTCCCGTCATCCGGATACGGAGCATCCTGTGGTACGGCCTCATCGGCTTCCACGGCTGTTTCATCCTGTCTTTGCGGCAGATTGCCGTCCTCATCCGCCTTGACACTGTCCCAGTCTATAACGGTAACATGTTCCAGATCTTCGGGTTTTAATTCCTCCCCGGGATCCTCGCCGCTTCTGTCCTCCTCACTGATAAGAAGCCTTTCCGCATCCTCATCATATGAAGCAAAGATCTTATCAAGCTCCTCATACGAGATACCGGTCTCTTCCGACAGATCCTGAAGTTCTTCATCGGAAAGCCTTTTCTCACCGGAGTTCACTTCCCCGATAAGCCCTGCGAAATCGGAAACGGAAACCTTTTCTTTTCTCATCATATTCGTAACATAGCAGATGCATATTCCGATTATGATACCCCCGAAAAAAAAGATGGCCGCCCTGATGTACGCCCTTACCATCATCCTGCGCCGGAGCCTTTGTTTTCTTTCTTCATCACGCCTGGCTTCCAGCGCATCCAGCTGTATTTGGTTTAGATCGTTTCTGTCATTCATATCTGATATGCTCTGTGCAACGCTCCAGTATCCCACTCGCCCCCGCAAGTACAAGACCGTAATTAGTTATGGGTATCCCTGCTTTTTTGCACAGCCTATAACGCCTTTTCATCTCTTTTTCATTAAGCATGCATCCTCCGCAGTGAACAACGCAGGCAGCACCCTTCAGTACATCTTCATCCGCAAAGCCGGTTCCGCTGGTATAAATATATTCGGGGGTATGCATGCAAAGCTTCTCTATTGCCCGGGGGATCTGTCTGGTACCGATATCATTACACATCCTATGATGGGTACACCCCTCGGACACTATCACCCGGTCCGAATCCTTAAGCTTTTTGACCGCGCCGATCCCCTCCATGGATGCTCCAAGTATCCCCTTATGACGCGCCATAAGAACAGAAAAAGATGTCAGGGGTATATCATCCGGTAAAACCCGGTCAACAGCCCCAAACACCTGAGAATCCGTAATTACCAGCGCCGGCCTGATCCCGGCCTTTTCATACTGCGCCAGCAGATCCCGAAGATTCGTATCCCTGACAGTCACCGCACAGGCGCCCGCCTCTATAAGCTCTCTTATGGTCTGCTGCTGCGGCAGGATCAGTCTGCCCTTCGGTGCCGAAGAATCAATGGGCACCACCAGGATCACCGTATCCCCCTCACGGACCATATCCCGCACAATGGGAAAAGGTTCCTCTTCTTTCGTATCAAAAGCGGCTATAGCCGCTTTGAGTTCTTCGATACCGGTTTTGTACCTGGCGCTGACGTAATAACATTTCTCCGAATTTTCCGGGACTTCGTCCATCAGATCGGCCTTGTTAAAGACCGTCAGATACGGACACTCCTCTCTTTCAAAGGCTGCAATCAGCTCTTCATCCTTTTGACTGAGTCCCTTTTTGGCATCCGCCACCAGCAGTGCCAGATGGGAACTCCCAAGAACCTCCAGCGTCTTCTTCTGACGCATTTCGGCCAGTTCTCCCTCTTCATCGAGCCCCGGCGTATCCGTCAGGAGCACCGGCCCCAGCGGCAGGATCTCCATGGCCTTGTTCACGGGATCCGATGTAGTCCCCCTCTGATCCGATACCAGAGCTATATCCTGGGAAGTAATGGCATTGATAAGGCTGGACTTTCCGGCATTGATACAGCCGAATATGCCTATATGAAATCTTTCGCTGTTGGGAGAAGCATTCATGCTCATATTTCAGTTCCTCAGTTCCCAAAGGGCTATAGTATCTCTCCAGGCCCGTCCCTTGAATATAAACGCCGTACATTTGAACGACATCAGTTCGAAATCGCCGTGATAGAATTCCCAGCGGTCATCATCCTCATTGTAGATAATATGAGTGATAAATGCCTTCGAAGGAAATTCATCGGTACTGATATCACTGATATCGTAAAGCTCCACCTCCACCTCATCGGCCAGCTCGCAAAACTCCATTTCCGCCACGGTGATGAGATTATCGGATATATCGTTTTCCGCCGCAACTGTCTTTGCGCGAAGATAATATCTGCCTTTCCTGTAGTCCAGAACTATATCCAGTCCCGAGGCGCCCTGCAGCATCAGACCAAAGATGACCGGATTGTCAAATTCCATATATTTTTTGAAAAAATCTTCCGGAAGCTGCTTTCTGACACGGTCGTAAGCCTTGTTTATACTCTCCGCAACCTTCGTATCGCCATAGCGTTTTGCACTGCTGCTCCTAAGTTCTATGGCGTACTTCGCCTGGACGTAATGATAATAGGCCAGTTCCAGATTCTTTTCGACACCGATCCCGTCTTCGTACAGATTGCCCATCCTGAGGGAAATATCCGCAAATTTGCCATCATAGCTTCCTTTGCAGAAAATATCATAATTATCATCATACATCCCGATGATGATATTGGCCGCACAGCTTTTGTTTTTGAGGGCCCCGTTCCCGCTGATCATCATATCTGCGATCTTATAACGGGATTCATATATGCCGGCCACCGCTCCCACGGTGAAATATTTGAAGGCTTCGTCATACTGGGGCACGCCGTTGTTGCAACGCCCGTAATAATAAATATAACCCAGGGTATTATAATAAAACGGGTTGTTCTCACCATCCAGTTCAACCAGTTTTAAAAGACAGCGTCTGGACTCCTCCCAGTCGCAGTCAAATACACAGTTTCCTCCGTAACAGCCGTAAGCTTTGGCACTGAGGGCTTCGATCCAGTCCCTTTCAATACCGTATTCCACGCTCTCTGCGTACGCTTTACGGATGTTTGAACCGGCCATTTCCAGCTCTTCCTCATTGTTACTGTAAAAACGGATAAACTCCTTTTTGTCATCATCGGTTATCGGTTTTTTCTTCTTCATTTTTGTAGTCCTTTATTTTTTTAACCGTACATACAGCCGGAACAGCCCGGAAGCAACCCCCGGGCATTACGGCCGTCATCATGCCCAAATGCTTAAGTTCAAAAGTGATAATGTAAGATCGAAAAAGGCCACAGCCTCACAAGATATGTCAGACAACAATAACAGTATTATTTTCTGCTCTTTTCCTTACTGGATGAATGACTCTTTGCCAGGATCAGATCGTCAAGCGCATCAGACATAAGCCTTTCGTAATCACCGTTATAATACTCCGTGAAAACAAATCCTATGCTGGCTGAAAGCACATAATTGATATTTCCGATGGAAAAAGCGCTGAAAAGGCTCTTCTGCAATTCTCTGTATATTACGAATGTGGCTCTGGACGTAGACTGGTTCGGGATAAAGATACCGAATCTGTCATCATAAAGCCTGCCGATAACGGCATCATCGGGAACCATGGATTTTATGATGGCCACCACGTTGTTCATGAGCTCAGTCACATATTTCTGTCCGAGTGCATCCTTTATGATAGAGGACTTATCCATATCCACCACCATAAGCGCCCCCTTAATATCCTTCTCATTTTCAATGACGCCCCTAACCATATCGTTAAAGCTGTCGTTTTCATATATGCAAAGGACCTCATCCCACTTCACGTCGCCCTTGACATACTTCTCGTATTCATAACACTTGTCAAGACTGCGGAGCCTGACCACGGCGCACAAATGGGAGTTAACATTCGTAAACACATCCACATTCACAGCCTTCCAGTGAAGTTTGCCGTTTTCGTCCAGATGTTTGTATGTTTTGGTAAAACACCTGTTTCCGTCCACATATTCCTTTACCACACTCTCTACGGAAGAATACTTTTTGAAAGATTCCTTTGATTCCCCATGGATATATTCATCGAGAAGCTGCTTGATGAGTTCGGAATAGCTCTTGTCCTTTTTAACGAATTTAAAATCGCCCCTGACTTCCGTGATCCTGTCCTCATCAAAGTCAACCTTGAATATCATGCGGTCGGCCACCGTCTTGTCCATACGACGGTCCAGAAGCAGCAGACGTTCCTTAGTCTGATTCTGATAAAGCTGGTTTACATCCTCGCCCAGTCCGATAGCCTTGATGGGATTGCCTTCGGCGTCAAAAATAACCGTATAATCAATGTGAAGCCATACATAGGTGGCATCCCTCAGGATCTTTTTGACCATGACCACAGCATTTTTACCGTTTCTCAGATCGTTATAGGCATTTTTGTAATCATCCACATAATCCGGATGAATGGTCTTTGAATCGATATATATATCGGGTACATTCTGAACCCACTCGCCCATTCCGTCATCATCTATGGCATTGGCGGAACGGTGTAAAAGCCCGGTCTCGATATCCCACTCCCAGATCTTAACATTTGAATTACGGAAAGCATAAGAATACATCTCCATATTCTCACGCTCGAATTTATCCGTGTAGAGCTTTGAAAGATTATTCCTGACGGACTTTGACATCTCTCCGAGATGACGCAGATCCGCATTGGAGAACTGCTTGTCCGCGGCACTGTAGCTGGTAAAGAGCACCGCTGTCATCTGATTGTTAAGCTCGGCGCGGAATACCGCCACATGACGGGCTCCCTCTGAGAAGAAGAACTCCTGGATATCGCTGCCGTATCTGTCATAATCCGTAATGGACAAAAGCCTTAACCCGTATTCATTGGCGGGTACTTTCAGGATCTGGGAATCGATCTTTTTGATCACATCCGGATCATAGATCACCTTTCTGGTGCCGTCATCGGTAAGGGCCACTCCGCCCATCTCCGTAACACCCCTGGCCTTGGTAAAGATCAGGCCTGTAGAATTCGCGGCCACGCCGTAGTTCACTGCATCCAGTATGCGGTCCAGGATCTTTCTTTCATCCTTCTCACCTTCAAAGACCGAAAGGATCTCAAGAAGCATATCCTCCGCCTTTTCATTGGATATATCCCTCAGCGCGCCGACTATGGCTCTGGGGGTACCGTCGGAAGTGGTAAGTACCTTTCCGTCCATACGATACCACTTATATCCCTGACTCATACCACCCACGCCCCGAAGCCGCATGTCATATGACTTTATATCCCTGTCGTTTATCATGCGGGCCAGTTCGGCAGCATCTTTCTCATAGATATACGCTCCGCTGGCAACACTCTGTTTAAAGGAAGCGATCTCTATCCTGGACAGTTCCTTCGAACCGTCCTCCATCTTCATGTCATATATCATAAGGATATCGTTTTCCAGATCATACTGGAAAAGCATGGCCTTCATCTGGACCAGAGCCATCCTGTACCAGGTAAGCTCATCATCACTGTGAAAGCCTTCGGTCATATCGTCGATATTAACGATGCCGATCCTGGCATCATCATCCGAAGCCGTAACCTTGTTGGGGTCGGATAAAAAGATCTCCAGCTCTTTTTTGGGCATGGGCTTTGCATAAAGATAACCCTGGGCCCTGATACAGCCTATGGACTTGAGAAATTCAGCCTGGGTCTCGGTCTCCACGCCCTCCGCTATGACTATAAGATCCAGTCTCATGGCCATTTCAACCACGGACTTAAGGATATAGTTGGCCTTTACATTATGATCCATATTGTAAAGGAATTTAAGGTCCAGCTTGAGCACGTCCACCGGAACGTCCTTAAGGGTATTGAGGGAAGAATAACCGGAACCGAAATCGTCCATCAGGATAACGAAGCCGCTGGATTTGAGATCCATGACCATCCTGATCATCTGATCGGGATCATCCGTCACCGCCGACTCCGTGATCTCAAGCTGGATGAGATTCTGGGGTATATTGTATTTTTCCACCAGATTTACAAGGAAAGACGTAAGGTCCTTATTGTAAAGCTCTGCCCTGGATACATTTATGGATACGGGACATACGGTATAACCGTCATCTATCCACTGGCGAAGATCCTCGCAGACACACTCCCACACGTACTGGTCGAGAGCGGAGATAAATCCGTTCTTCTCAAATACAGGCACGAAAACGCCGGGAGAGATAAGTCCCTTTTCGGGATGTATCCACCTGACCAGAGCCTCCGAGCCTATGAGCTTTCCGGATTCCATATTAAATTTCGGCTGATAATATACGGTGAACTGACGGGTCTCAAGAGCCGTCTTCATCTCATTCAGGATCTCCTGCTCCTGAAGGATGCGCTTCCTGATCTTTTCGTCATAAACGGCGTAGTTCTTCTCGTAACTGCCCTTTATCTCAAGTATGGCAAGATTCGCACGGTCACACATGATGCTGACCTGGATGTTAGGGTCATGGACATGGTAAAAACCGCAGCGGTTGATTATCCTGACAGAGAGGGGATAATCCTCGAACCAGTCGTCAATAGTCGTCATGACCTTCTCGTAGATATCCGGTTCATTGGGAAGACAGATGGCGAAATTATCGGCTGTGAGCCTGGCTATGGTGCCGTAATCCCCAACAAAATCACGAAGGTGGTTGGCCATATAGACCAGAAGCTTATCACCCTCATAAGTGCCGAACAGATCGTTTACAAGTTTAAATTTGTCTATATTGATACAACAGATAACATACTCTTCTTCAGGATTACCCTGAATAAGAGCTGCCGTAGAACTATAGAATCCTCTTCTGTTATTTATACCGGTAAGTGCATCCTTTTGAAGTATATCCTGATACTTCTCATGCACACCTGAAGGCGCATTTCCTTTGGAGCCGCGGCCAGTAATGCCGTTTTGCATTTCCATAATTCCCCCCGCCGGCCTTTAAGCCGACATTTGTACAGTATGCATTAATTCCATTTCCACGCATACATGTGTATTTTACCAAAAATCAATCAATCCGTCTACTAAAATATGTAAAGTATTACTGATTCATTTTCAGCAGCTTGGCTGCCTGATCAGCGGAAATACATGCATCAAGTATTTCCTGGATATCACCGTCCATAACTTTATCAAGTTTATAGAGGGTGAGGTTGATCCTGTGATCGGTCACCCGCCCCTGGGGAAAATTATATGTCCTGATCTTTTCAGACCGGTCTCCCGTGCCTATCTGGCTTTTCCGAAGCTGGGCCTCATCATCATGTCGTTTTTGCTGCTCCAGATCATAAAGCTTTGATTTAAGCAGATTAAAAGCTTTTTCCTTATTCTGGATCTGGGATTTCTCAGTCTGTGAATAAATAACTATACCGGTGGGATAATGTGTCAATCTGACGGCGGAATCCGTGGTATTTACACACTGTCCTCCGTTACCCGAAGCCCTCATCACATCTATCCTTATATCCTTATCCTCGATCTTTATGTCGATATCCTCATCCACCTGGGGCATTACAGCCACTGAGATGGTGGAAGTGTGTATACGTCCTCCCGATTCGGTTTCCGGAACTCTCTGTACCCTGTGGACGCCGCTCTCATACTTCATGACGGAATATGCTCCGGCACCCTTTATCATAAACTGTACTTCCTTCATTCCTCCTATGCCGATCTCGTCTACGTTCAGAAGCTCGGTCTTCCAGTTACGTCCCTCGGCGTAATGCACGTACATACGATATATCTCCGCTGCAAAAAGTGCCGATTCATCACCGCCCGCGCCGGCACGTATCTCCACTATGACATCCTTATCATCATTCGGGTCCTTGGGCAGCAGCAGTATCTTCAGCTTTTCGGAAAGCTGCACATTTCTCTTTTTGGCATCGGAAAGCTCTTCCTTGAGCATGTCCCTCATTTCCTCATCATTCTCCGACTCAAGAAGCGAAAGGGAATCCTCTATATCCTGCTCGCTGCTCTTATATGCCCTGTATGCCTCAACTATGGGCTTAAGATCGTTTTCCTCCTTACTCAGCAGCCTGAAACGGTTGGGATCGGACGCTGTATCCGGCATGCCCAGAAGATTCAGGACTTCTTCATATCGGTGGAGCAGATCCTCCAGTTTGTCAAACATATCATTTTTCCTTTCGTGCGTACACTACCCGGTCGAGTCCCGACAGATCCTTTATCACCCTGATATCGGCAAAGTAATTCTGATCCAGTATATCTATCACATCTCCCGCCTGATCGAACCCGATCTCCATTATGAGCTTGCCTTCACTCTCCAGAAAAGGGTCACATCCCGTTATTATCCTGCGGTAAAAGTCCAGCCCGTCCTCGCCTCCGTCCAGAGCCATCCGGGGATCATGATCCCTCACTTCCGGCATGAGCAGGCCTATATCGGTGCTCCTTATATAAGGCGGATTGGCCAGGATCACATCAAACACACCCCCGATACTTTCAAACAGGTCGCTTTTCAAAAACGAAACCCTTCCGTTTATCCTGCTGGCCAGACGCTCATAATTCGTTTTGGCCACTTCCAGCGCCTTTTCGGAAATATCGCTTCCCACGCCGTCTATATTGTTTTTATAACACATTACGGAAAGAAGCACGCAGCCGCTGCCCGTACAAAGATCCAGTACCCTGTCGGAATCCGAAACTGCGATCAACGCCTCCTCCGCAAGTATCTCCGTATCCTGTCTGGGGATTAATACATCCCTGTTGACCGAAAAGTCTATGCCCATGAACTCCTGATGTCCGGTCAGATGCTGCAGCGGCACCCTCTGGACACGAAGCCTGATGAGATTTTCATATTCGTTCTCCTCATCGGCGCTGAGCGCTCTCTCACTGTTCGCATACAGATCATTATGACCGGTTTTGCATACATGCTCCAGAAGAAGACGTGCATTCAGGGCTTCTTCTGGAACACAGGCCACTTCCAGTCTGGTCTTCCCCCATTCATACGCCTTACGATAGTTCACCCTTTATCTCCTCCAAATAACTGCGCCAGTCAAAGACCTCTTCCACCGCCCTGATGGCCACCTCGGCCATTTTTTCATCCGGCTCTCTGGTGGTAAGCTTCTGTACCCAAAGACCCGGTTTGGAAAGAAGCTTTACCAAAGGGTTATCACTGCTGCCGGCCCACCTGATTATCTCATATGATATCCCGGCGATCACCGGTATCAGCACCAGGCGGATCACAAATCTCATAAGTCTGCTGTCAGTCTGGATAAACATGAACAGCACGATACTGACTATCAGTACAAATACCATAAAGCTGGTGCCGCATCTGGGATGAAGCCTGTCCGATCTCATGACATTTTCCACGTTCAGCTCCATACCGTTTTCCACACAGTTTATACATTTGTGTTCGGCCCCGTGATACATATATACCCGCTTTATATCATCCATCAGCGAGATGGCAGCCACATATCCCACAAATATGGCAAGCTTGATCAGGGCCTCAAAGACCAGGATCAGGGTATTAGACTTTACCACATTCCTCAAAAGTTCCGACAGGAAATACGGGAGGAACATAAAAAGTCCCAGCGACAGCACCAGGGAAAAGCACACGGTCAGGCCCATCATCAAAGGAGAGATACCCTTCTCCTCCTTCTTTTCCTCCTTCTTATCCCCGCCTTTTTCCTTTTCCTGTCCTTCTGTATTCTTCTCCTCTTCCTCTTCGAAAAACTCGGCAGACCATCCCAGAGTCTTCATCCCCAGGACAAGGGAATTGATCATGACAAAAGTGCCGCGTATAAAGGGCAGTGAAGTGATCTTTTCGGAAACCGGACTTTTATATGTACCGGTCATCACTTCGATCTCACCGTCGCTCTTTCTGACAGCCACGGAATATTTTTCCTTATTGCGCATCATGATACCTTCCATGACCGCCTGTCCGCCGATCCCGCTGTATCTCTTTTTTGACATATTTTAATTCCTTAAACATAGAAAGCCGTTGCCCCATAAAAGGCAACGGCATCCTTTAAGTTCCTGAAATAATACTATTCCTGCGTTACGCCATACTTCTTGTTGAACTTATCGATACGTCCGGCTACTCTGGCTGCCTTCTGCTGTCCGGTATAAAAAGGATGACACTTGGAGCAGATCTCCACATGGATATCTTCCTTTGTGGAACCGGTGGTAAAAGTATTACCGCAGTTACATGTAACCTTTGCCTGATAGTAATCAGGATGTATTCCTTCTTTCATCTCGAAACCTCCTGTGCGTCCTGCATAAGACGGTAAACCGGCCTATGCGGCTAAAGCACCTGCAATCCTTCGTACAACTGACGGTTTCCCTCGCTGCACTGTATGGGATTGAATTACAAACAACTGAAACATATTAGCATATATCAAGTCAGATATGCAAGCATTTTTTAAAAAATCGGAGATTTGTTTATCCTGTCCACAAATTCCCTGTTGTCCTTTGTGCGGACAAACATATTGAGGATCTGTTCCACGGCATCATCCGGCTTAAGGCCGTTAAGTCCCTTACGCAGGGCGTTCACGGCATCCTGCTCCTCCGGCGTCAGCAGCAGATCCTCTCTTCTGGTTCCGGATTTCGGGATATCGATGGCCGGGAAAACACGTTTCTCCTGAAGCTTACGGTTAAGGATCATTTCCATATTGCCCGTACCCTTAAACTCTTCATAGACCACATCGTCCATCTTTGATCCGGTCTCCACCAGGGCCGTGGCCAGAATGGTAAGGGAACCGCCCTCCCTCATGTTCCTGGCGGCACCGAAAAACCTTTTGGGCATATGAAGGGCCGCAGGATCCAGACCACCGGAGAGAGTACGTCCCGAAGGAGGAACCGTCAGGTTATAGGCTCTGGCCAGACGAGTGATGGAATCCAGAAGGATCATCACGTCGCGCCCGTGCTCAACCAGGCGTTTCGCCCTTTCGATCACCATTTCGGAAACCCTTTTATGATGCTCCGGCAGTTCGTCAAAGGTGGAATATATCACCTCCACATGCCTGCCTTCCACATTTTCCTTGATATCCGTAACTTCCTCCGGACGCTCATCTATCAGAAGGATGATCAGATACATGTCCGGGTAATTATGGGTAATGGACTTTGCCACATTCTTAAGCAGTGTGGTCTTTCCGGCTTTGGGAGGAGAAACGATCATGCCTCTCTGCCCTTTTCCCACCGGGCTCATCAGATCCATGATCCTCATGGCCACGCTGGACTGCCCCATTTCGAGACGAAGCCTTTCCTTGGGGAATACCGGAGTAAGATCCTCAAAATTCGGACGGCGCTGCGCTTCGGTGGGATGAAGTCCGTTAATGGTCTTCACATACAGAAGTGCGGAGAATTTTTCTCCCTGGGTCTTTACCCTGGTGTTACCCACCACTATATCTCCGGTCTTAAGATTAAACCTGCGTATCTGACTGGGTGCCACGTATACATCGGCCTCACCGGGAAGATAATTATCCGACCGTATAAAACCGTAACCGTCCGGAAGCACTTCCAGTATGCCGTTGGCGATTATTCCCGAATCAAGGGCTTCCTTATCCGCCGGCACCGAGTCATCCTTAGGCTCCTCCTCAGAACCTGACTCTGCGGAAGCAGAAGCCTTTTTAGCAGACGGTTCGGTCTTTGAAAAATCCCCGTCCGCCCTCTTTTCTTCTTCGTCTTTTTCGCACATAAGGTTGATTATCTCAGCCTTTTTCATGGTAGAGATACCCTTAAGGCCCCTTGCCTTGGCTATCTCCTTAAGGTCCATGAGCGAAAGCGACTCGTACTTTTCTCTCATATATGCCTCCCGTATATATATAATGACCGTCTCCAAACAATTTGCATTGGGAAAAATCCCGGAACCGGGACGAAATCATTATATAAATAAACTGGGGAAAAAACAAGTATTTTTTATCAGCCGGCGATGTGATCGATCACAGCTTTTGATACCACACCGACCAGTCTCTCATCAAAAATATCGGGAAGTATCTTTTCCTCGCAAAGCTCCTCATCCGTGATAAGCGAAGCGATGGCACAGGCTGCAGCCAGCTTCATTTCCTGGGTGATCTGTCCGGCCCTGCCCTCCAGAGCGCCTTTGAAGATACCGGGGAATGCCACCACATTGTTGACCTGGTTGGGGAAATCCGAACGTCCCGTACCTACCACTCTGGCGCCGGCTCTTTTTGCCGCATCGGGCAATATCTCGGGATCGGGATTTGACATGGCAAAGATGATGGGATCGGTATTCATGGACCTGACCATATCTTCCGTTACCACATTGGGAACCGAAACGCCGATAAATATATCCGAACCCTTCATGGCGTCTGCCAGGGTTCCCTTGAGGCCGCTGCGGTTTGTGACCGCTGCGATCTCCTTCTTTATCCAGTTGAGCTTCTCCCTGCCCTCGTAAACTATTCCGGTACTGTCGCACAGAATGATGTCGACGAAACCGTAATCCATGAGAAGCTTCGTAATGGCTATGCCGGCCGCACCGGCTCCGTTAACGATGACCCTGCACTCCTCTTTCTTTTTGCCCGTCAGTCTGAGAGCATTTATGACACCTGCAAGCACCACTATGGCAGTTCCGTGCTGGTCGTCATGGAACACGGGAATATTAAGCTTTTTCTTGAGGGCCTCTTCTATCTCAAAACATCTGGGAGCAGAGATATCCTCCAGATTTATCCCTCCGAAGGAGGGTGCAAGATAGGTGACCGCATTGATGATCTCATTACTGTCCTGGGTATCCAGACAGATGGGCACTGCGTTTACCCCTCCAAATTCTTTAAAAAGGGCACACTTTCCTTCCATGACAGGCATGGCAGCCAAAGGTCCTATGTTACCCAGACCGAGAACAGCGGATCCGTCGGAAACCACCGCCACGGTATTGGCCTTCATGGTATATTCATATGCTTTTTCGGGGTCCTTCGCAATGACACGGCAGGGCTCCGCAACTCCGGGAGTATAGGCCACCGCCAGATCCTCCCTGGTCTTAATGGGAGTTTTGGAGACCACGTTCAGCTTTCCGTTCCATTCCTTATGCGCCTCAAGGGCTTTCTGATTTATATCCATCTTTTTATCCTTTCATGTTTTGTTGCATCATGCTTGAAACCATCAGTAAACAAAAACCGCTGCGGACCAGGTAAGCCCGGCGCCGAAACCTGCCATCACAGTCTGCATCCCCCTCTGCAGGGTCCCGTTTCTGACCTGGATGTCAAGAAGGACAGGGACACAGGCCGCAGACATATTTCCGAATTCGGACATGATGAGGGGGAACAGTTCCATCGGTCTCTTCAGCCTCTTGGCCACGGATTCGATGATCCTTAAGTTGGCCTGATGCAAAAGGAAAACATCCACATCCTCGGCTTTGATCCCGGCCTTCATCATGGCGTCTTCTATAGCCCGGGGAACAGTCTTCACGGCAAATTTAAACACTTCCTGACCATCCATATGCGTATGATCAAGAGGTGCTTCATTTTTTATGAAAAGATTGTTCAGGGGTCTGTTATCGATGCACAGGGCATCCCCCTTCGTGCCGTCCGAACCGCTGGAGAAAGTGACGGTGGCATCCTTGTCATAATCCACTATGCATGCGCCCGCACCGTCTCCGAAGAGGACGCAGGTGCCGCGGTCGGTCCAGTCCGTCATCTTTGAAAGAACCTCTGCCCCCACCAGAAGAGCCCTCTTTGCCCCTCCTGTGGCAAAGAAACCGTTTGCGATCTGAAGCGCAAACAGGAAACCGCTGCATGCGGCATTGATGTCAAAAGCTACGGCATTCTTTGCCCCGATGGCTGCCTGCAGCTCACAGGCTGCGCTGGGGATGATCCTGTCCGGGGAGAGGGTTCCCACTATGATCAGATCTATGGAATCGGCTGTCACTCCGGCCATTTCCATAGCCTTTTCTGAAGCCTGAGCCGAAAGCTGATTAAGGGTCTCCCCCACTGAAATATATCTGTTCTTTATTCCGGTCCTCTGACTGATCCATTCGTCGGAGGTATCCACAAATTTTGCTATCTCGTCATTTGAAACCGCTCTTTGAGGTACAGACCTTCCGGTTCCTATTATCCTAAATCCCATTACTATCCTCTTAATGATTTATTGAACGACACCACTGTCCGTAGATCAGAAATTGCGGAATCTGTCATATCTCTGTTCGGCTATGTCAGCTCCCTTTTTATTGTTGAAGCCCTGAACAAAGTCGATCAGGTTGTCTCTGATATACATGGAAATGGCCATGGCAGTCTGAGTATCCGCACCGCCATACTCGGGGATGATATCTTCTATTATCCCCAGCTTCTTAAGCTCCTGCGCCGTGATCTTCATCACATCGGAAGCTTCCTCCGCCCTGGACGAATCCTTCCAGAGGATCGAAGCGAAGCCCTCGGGAGAAAGAACCGAATATGTGGCGTTTTCAAGCATCCATACTTCATTTGCCACGCCCAGAGCCAGAGCTCCTCCCGAACCGCCTTCACCGAAAAATACGGAAAGGACCGGTACTCTTAAGGCGGACATCTCATAGAGATTGCGGGCGATAGCCTCACCCTGTCCGTGCTCTTCCGCTTCCTTGCCGGGATAAGCCCCTGAAGTGTTTACAAAACAGATGATGGGTTTGTTGAATTTCTCCGCCATCTTCATGACACGCATGGCCTTCCGGTATCCTTCCGGGCCTGCCATACCAAAGTTATGGATCTGACATTCCTTTACGTCATTGCCCTTCTCTATGCCCACAGCGAAAAAGGTCTGTCCGGCAAGAGTACCGACACCGGCTACGACAGCCTTGTCATCTTTGCACTGTCTGTCACCGTGAAGTTCATAAAAATCACCCAGGATATTGTTTATGAGAGTGGTACAGGTGGGCCTGTCTATGCTTCTGGCCTCCCTTACCTTATCCCATGCGCTCTTGGGCATCCCCGTAGCCATCCGCTCCTTCAGGATCTCGGAGGGAAGATATCTGTCGGGAATATGATCAAAGTGGGTTTTAAAGACGTTTCTGTCACCGCCTGCGTCCGCATTCCGGCAGGTGCCGAGAAGGAAGGCAAGGGTGCTCTTCAGTTTATGTCTGGTGACAATGGCGTCAACAAAACCGTGTTCCAATTGAAATTCCGAACGCTGGAAACCGGCCGGAAGCTTTTCACCTATGGTCTGCTCGATCACCCTGGGACCGGCAAAACCGATCAGAGCGCCGGGCTCTGCAAGGATCACGTCCCCCAGCATGGCAAAGCTGGCAGTCACGCCTCCGGTGGTAGGGTCGGTAAGCACCGAAATATATAAAAGACCTGCATCCGAATGGGCCTTAAGGGCGGCGGAGGTCTTGGCCATCTGCATCAGGGACACTATGCCCTCCTGCATCCTGGCTCCTCCGGAGCAGCAGAAAAGTATGACCGGAAGCCTCAGATCAGTGGCTCTTTCCACGGCACGGGTGATCCTCTCACCGTAAACAGAGCCCATACTTCCCATAAGGAATCTGGAATCACAGATGCCTATCACGCAGTCGTTGCCGCCTACCTTTGCACGGCCCACGGTAACGCCCTCGCTTAAGCCCGTCTTTTCCCTTACGGCCGTGATCTTGTCATTATAACCCGGAAACTCCAAGGGATCCGTCTCTTCAATGTCCGTACACCACTCTTCGAAGGTACCTGCATCCGTGACCATCTTAAGCCTGTTGTTGGTACGCACCCTGAAATAACCGTTACATTTGGGACATACATACAGATTGGCCTTTGCCTCTTTTCTGCTGACCATGTTCTTACAGGAAGGACACTCTATCAGATCATCGGCCACATCAGCCTCCGGAGCGCGCCTTTTGTTTATGGCCTCCATCCCGCGGCCGGCCAGGCTCTTTATTCTGTTTATCCCGTCATTTATGGTTTCTTTGTTTATTTTTTCGTTGATCCTGTTTTTTTGTTCGTTTATAAAATCCATAGTATTAATTCTCCCACAAACCGCCCCGGCCAAAGCCGGCGGGTCATGAAACGGCGCAGGTTATCTCACAGACCGCCGCCACTTCC
>JAEEGL012481156.1_pt1 | contig 17979 bp, 14 predicted proteins | sample 9134231 | NCBI WGS metagenome assembly JAEEGL01 (sample SAMN16246548, study PRJNA631951) | gut metagenome | biome: gut microbiome; feature: rumen; material: fiber-attached | host: Bos | place: Iran: Karaj | collected 2018-10 | reverse complement strand
GCTCGGTAAGGTGAGCGATACGGTAGGAAAATAAAGCAACCTGACTCTCAGGAGAGCCGGTGTCCTTATTGGACTTCCCGTACTTCGCGAAAATCTCTTGCTTTTTCTCAGGCTGTAAATATTCGGCCATGATGCAATGAGTTTTGTTAAATTGGTTAATCTTCGCGGGACCTTCCCGCAAAAAAGCCTGCAAATTTAGGCATAAAATCCGATAAAACAAAACTTTTTGTACCTTTGTTCCCCGTGAACGGAAAGGTACATACCGACCCGGAACTGGGAGACGTACTGCTGCGGAAAAGCACGCGGGCAAGGCGTCTGTCCATCCGGGTGCACCCTTTGAAAGGCGTGATCGTAACGGTTCCGTACTGGGTCTCTTACGTCCGGGGCATCGCCTTCCTGGAATCACAGCGGGAATGGGTCCTGGCCATGTTGCAGAAGGTATCGGCAAGGGACGCTTCCCTGCCCGAAGGGGAGGACATCGAAAGCCTGCGGACCCGGGCGAAAGCGGAATTGCCCGGCCGGCTCCGGATGCTCGCCGACCGGTACGGGTTCCGGTACAACCGGGTGGCCATCAAGCACAATACCTCCAACTGGGGCTCCTGCTCTTCGAAAGGAAACATCAACCTGAATCTGAATCTGATGCGGGTCCCCGTTCCCTTGCAGGACTACATCCTCCTGCACGAGCTCACGCATCTCCACCATCCCGACCACGGGACCGGTTTTCACGAGGAACTGGAACGGCTCCTCGCCGACCATTTTTCGCAGAATCCTGAGGATGAGGCGTTTCTGACGTACCTTTCCGCCATTGGCAAATCCCGGGCAAAATACAGGTTTGCACGGGTCCTGGAACGGGCGCTGAAAACCTATCGTCCCGTGTGACAGGATGTTCATTTTTCCGGGAAAACTTCCGTCTTTTTCTCCTTGGTCTTTTGGCGGATAATCCGTAAATTTGCCCCGTATATCGCCAAAACACAAAAACTACATAATTCCATGGAGAAAAAAGAACTCTACCTGACGCCTGTCGTGCGCATCGTCGACGTACGCTACGAGGGCAGTTTCATGCAGTCCGCAACGGGCCCCATCGATGACTGGGAGGATGACAACGATCCCATCAACTTCTAAGTCGAACCCTTAAAGAACCAAGTGATGAAAAAGTCCCTTCTCTTTGCGGGTCTGGCTGCTGCCACCCTTTCCTTTGCCGGCTGTAACAAGGAAGCCGATGTCAAAGGTCTTGACGCTACGCCCATGGGAATCATCCTGACGGATGCTTCCACCCGTACCGTCAACGACGGCCTGTCCACCAAGTGGGAAGACGGAGACGCCCTGAACGTCTTCTATGCCCCTGCCGGCTCGACGGACTATTCCGAAAACATCGAATTCACCGTCGATGACGCCGCGGCGAACCATGCCACCGGTTCCGCCGATCTCACCGCTCCCAGCTATGACTGGTACCTGCTCTATCCGTACAGCAGCTACATCAAAACTCCGGCGAACACCAGTTCCGGCTATCTTGCCATCGGCTCCCAGTCCAACAAGACCCAGACCCAGGCTGGCCTGAACAGCACGGCCCATCTCGCCGGGGCGAACCTTCCCGTCTGGGGTGTTGCGAAAGATGTCGAGGTGGGCGTCACCCCCAAGGTTGCGATGAAGCATGTTTCGTCCGTGGTCAAAGTCACGGTTACCAATGCCCTGGATAAGGCAATCACCGTTTCCAGCATCTCCCTGACCGCTCCGGAGGACATTGTGGGTACGTACTATATCGACTTTTCCGGTGACACTCCCGCTTTCAAGGGCAGTGGTAAAAACTATGTGTCCGCCACGGCTACCCTTGAGGTCACGGATGCCGAGGCGCTCGCCCCCGGTGCTTCCGCCAGTTTCTATATGGCCGTGAAGCCGTTCACCGCCGCCGCCGAGTCCGAACTGGCCATCAAGGTCCTTGCCGATGCAGGAACGTTCGAGAAGACGGTCGTGCTGGATAAGGAAACCGAGTTCAAGGCCGGTTTCATCAAGACGCTCAATGTCAGCTATTCTTCCGCCCAGGAATTCGAGACCATCACCATCGCCGATATCAAGGATCTCGTAAAGGGTGGGACCGGCTCCAGCACTGCGGTTTCCTTCGAAGGTAAACTCGCCGGTGCCGTCGTCACCTTCGTGAGCGGCCGCAACGCCTTCATCCAGGACGAGACCGCCGGTATCCTCTTCTACAACAACTCGAATCCCTTCAAGGTGGGCGACAAGCTGGAAGGTGTCGTTTCCGGTTCCGGTTATGCTTTCAACGGGCTGAAGGAAGTGACCACCCTCACCGTTGAAACGGTCACTCCCGGCCAGGCAGTCCCTGCCGCCGTGGAGATGTCCCTCGAAGAGCTCAATGCGGACTATGACCGCTATGAGAGCGTCCTCGTCACCCTCAAGGACGTTACGGTTACCACTGCTTTCGACAATCGGAATGCTACGATGACGGACGGCGACGTGGCCATGAACCTGCGTGACCAGAAGAATGGCCTGACCATTGATCCGGGTGTCTACGACATCACCGGTTTCCCGAGCTACTACAATGCTCCGCAGTTCGGTGTGTGGGAACAGGATGCCATCGTCAAGGGCGACGCTCCGTTCCTCAACGCCGTGGCCGAGCAGTCCGAAGTCTCCGCCACCACCACTTCCGTGAAGATCAATGTGTCCGGTAATGTCGCCTGGACCGCCGAAGCCTCTCCTGGTGCTACCCTCGACAAGGAAGCCGGTGAAGGCACGGATGTCATCACCGTCTCCTTCGCAGAAAACACCGACCCGAATAACGCCAAGGAGTACACCGTCTTCGTCCGCACCGACGATCCTACCCTGGTCGACGCCGGTCAGGAGGAGTTCGAGATCAACATTACCCAGGCGAAGGCCGATGCCGCCGATGTGACCACCGTGTCCACCACGATGGAAGCCTATGCCAAAGCGCACGAGTGCACCATCTCCGAAGGACAGAACGTCACCAACTACAAGGAGCTTCAGCTGGATGATGTCGTGACGATGTCCACCACCGGCGAAGGTAACTGCGGTTCTTTCTGGTATACCACCGGCACCCAGTGGAGGCTCTATCAGAACAAGAGCGGCAACGTGGTCATTTCGCTGGCCTCGGGTTACAAGCTCAAGTCCGTTTCCTTCGTCTATGACGTCACCAACACGGGCACTCTCAAAGATGCCGCCGGCACTGTCGTCGCTTCCGGCGATGTCTACGAGACGGATGCGTCCACCGTCGAGTTCATCGTGGGCAACACCTCTTCTTCTGTTACCAACGGCCAGGTCCGTATCACGGAAGTGACTATCAAGTACGAGCAGGGAGAGGGCACTACCCCGACCCTGGTGGATCCGACCGTGACCATTCCTTCCACCCTTACCGTCGTGAAGGGCGAGACCGCGACCATCGAGGTTACTACCAACTCCAACGGCGCCAAGACCTGGACCTCCTCCGACGAGACCGTCGCTACCGTCGATAACAACGGCGTTGTGACCGGTGTCAAGGCCGGTACCGCGACCGTCACGCTCTCCATTGCCGCCACGTCTGCTTACAATGCTGCCACCGCCCAGATCGCCGTGACCGTGACCGAGCCCGCCGTCGGCGGGAATACTTTGTCCATGACGATGGACGAGTATGTGGAGGCCCACAACTGTACGGTTTCTGCCGGCCAGGAGGCCACCATGTACACGACCCTTCAACTCAATGAGTCCGTCCGCCTGTCCACCACCGGCGCCCCCAACTGCGGCTCTTTCTGGAACACAAGCAGCTCCAACACGACGAAGCAGTGGAGACTGTACCAGAATCAGGGCGGCAACGCCATTGTCACTGTGGCCGAAGGCTGCGAACTGGTTTCGGTCAAGTTCACCTATGCCAATTCCAATAATGGTGTCCTGAAGGACGCCGAGGACAACCAGGTCAAAAGCGGGACGACCGTGAGTGTTTCCGGTTCCAGCGTTACCTACACGGTGGGAAATACCGGCGACGCCACGAACGGTCAGGTACGCGTCACCGCCGTCGAGATTGTCTACACCGGCAACGGTACTACCTTCCCGGATCAGCCTTCCGAGATCACGACGACTATCTCGCTTCCTTCCAATCACAACGTTTATGTTGGTGAGACCTTTGCCCTGAACGCTTCCTCCAATGTGGCGGAGGCTACGATCACTTACGAAAGCGAAGATCCTTCCATCGCCACTGTCGATGCGTCCGGTGTCGTCACCGGTGTTGCTGAAGGAACGGTGAAAGTTTATGCCCGTATCGCCGGCGTGGAAGGCAAGTACACGGATGCCGAGAAGTATTGTAACGTCACGGTTACTACCAAACCGGTGGAGACGGAAGGAACCGTCGTGTTTGACCAAACGTATCTTGCTGCCAACAAGGATGGTAGCAAGGATGTGATTTCTTACACCAATTCTTCGGATTACAATGGTACTGTAGTTACAGAACTCCGTATTTACAAGGGTAAGGATTTTGTTGTCTCCGCTTCCGGTGATTACAAGATTACCAGCATCAAGATGACCTGTACGGCCAAGGGTACGGCCAAACAAGGTCCTGGTTGCTGGGGCGCAGGTGCTCCTGAAGGGTATACCTTTGAGGCCGATGGCTTTGTGGGTACCTGGACGGGTTCCGCGTCTTCCGTTTCCTTCACCGCTACGGACAACCAGGTCCGTATTACGGAACTGGTCGTCACCTACGAATGAGGGTCATCCGGCGGCGGCGCCGGGGGTGAAGAGCCCACAGTGACCACAGGATCCGCGAATAACGTAAGCGCGACAGGGGCAACCCTGTCCGCTTCGTATTCCGGAGTCCAGTCTTTCCAGGCAGCGGGATTCTATGTGGGGACGTCCTCCAGTCTCGCTTCGCTCGTGAGCAACGGGCAGGTTGTGTATGCGCAGTCCGCGCTGACCATCGGCCGCGGGTCTTTCAGCGCGACCGCCGGCGGCCTGGACGAGGACAAGACCTACTGTTACGTCGCGTTCATGGAGGTGCTGGTGGACGGCGCCTACAAGGAGGTTTATGGCAGTGTGAAGTCGTTCCGGACCTTGTCGGCATCGACCTCCGTCACGCTCAACAAGGATTGGCTCGAATTACCGGAGTCTCCTTCCTCGCTGGGAGGGAAGTATCTGGTTACGATGCGGGGGACGTTGAATGAGAAGGATGTCCGGAACTATTCCATTCTCTATGATCCTTCGCGGTATGCTTCCCTTTGGACAGCGTACGTCTATTCCAATGCCTATCACGATTCCGGTACGGGCGGTCCTTGGTCGGTGAATCCGCAGATTCCCGCTTCCAAGCAGACGAGCGTGTACAAGGCCTATCCTTCTTTGGACGGTGTCACTTATGACCGTGGCCATCAGATTCCGAACGCGGACCGCAATGCGGATGTCAGCCTGCAGAAGCAGACCTACTACTGGACGAACAGCACGCCGCAGCATGCGACCTTCAACCAGGGGATTTGGGAGAACCTGGAATCGGCGGTCCGGACCCTGGTGTCTTCCTCCGATTCCGTGTATGTCGTTACGGGGCCCGTGTACCAGACTGCCGGTGGCAGTGAAACGGTCCGCACGCTCACGAACAGTTCCAATGACGGCAAGGTCGTGCCCATCCCGAACTACTATTACAAAGTCCTGCTGAAGGTCCGCCGCTCCGGCGGCGCCGTTACGGCTGCCTCCGCCATCGGCTTCTGGTTCACCCACGAAGCCCACAGCGGCGAGAACTGGCAGAACTTCGCCGTCAGTGTCGACGAGATTGAGCAAAAGACCGGCTTCGACTTCTTCGCGAACCTTCCTCCCGCCCTCGAAGCTACGGCCGAAACCAACAAGAACTGGAATACGTTCAGGAACTTTTAGGTTCGCTTAACCTTGTTACTGATAGTGAGTTATGGAAAAGTCCCTGGTGATTGTTCACCAGGGACTTTTCCATAACATATTGGCTGTCAGCCGGATAGGTGAACCGCCTCCGTTACAGCCCCCAGTCGGAAGCCTTGAAGCTGGTCTTCGGGGCATGGGGAACGTTGGGGAAGTAGGTGACGCCGGTAATCTTTTCCAGGTCGGCGACGGACATCAGTTCGCGGGAGGTGACTTTCTGTCCCTTCAAACTGTTGGTGTGGGAGCGGACGAAGGCGACGCACTGGAGTTCGTCAGTCGTGCAGCTGGAAAGCGCCTTGCCGGTGTTTCCTTTCTTCGTGCGGAGCAGGACATAGTAGTACATCGTGGGCATCGACACGTCGTTGCGGCCGCCGAAACTGATGGTGGAAGGGGAGACGGTCCAGCCGTAAGCATCTGTATACTTGTCGAAATAGCAGCCCAGCACTTCATACAGGGTATCCGCACATACCTGTGTGTCCACAAAGTCTTCCAGGATGTTCCAGCCACCTCCGCCGGTGTTGAACCCGGAAGAGAGTTGCGGGGCGATGTTCGTGTAATAGAAGACATCCCGGTTGGTGGCCGTGGAGGAGGTTCGTTCTGCCGAGCCCAGCATATGACCCTTGTTGCAGCCGCCGCCCGTGCTCTTGGAATTATACTGGATGTTGGAAGGAATGTCCGGATCCTGGCGATAGGCATCGGTACGGCCGCTGCCGCCTACGTACATGTTGTGCCTCGGGGCCGCGACCCAGAGCGGGCAATGATACTTGCCGCTGTAGCAGACGGTGTAGTTGCGGGCGGTCTTGCCGCCGGGGCCCTTTTCACCTCCGGTGCACATGTGGATGGCGTAATACTGCGTTTTGTCGTTCTTGTTCACCTTGTAACCGCCGCTGGTCTGGATGGTCATCACCGGCGCTTCGTACCAGCCGGGCTGGTCGCCGCCGATGATAATCTCGCTGGCCGGGGTGGTGAAACTCTTGGTCTTACCGTAATAGAATTTGTACTCAGAACCTTCCAGAACGGCGATATAAGCCCGGTAGTAATAGGTGTGACCTGCGCCCAGTCCGTCGATGGTGACGTTGAAGGAGCCATTGTTCAGGTAGGCCGCCTGCCAGTCCTCGGTCAAGGCATTGGCAGACAGGCCCCATTGCACACCGCCATAGGTGGGCGTACCTGTGTAGGTGGCCGCCAGGGTAGCTTCCGTCTGCGTGACGTTGGATGCGTCACCGGTGGTCACCATCGGAGTGACCGGCGTAGGATCGGTACCACCGCCGCCACCGGCTTCCCCGTCCAGTTTGAAGAAGGTGACCTCCTTCTGGGCGCTGGTATAGCACCGGAACTGGCCGGAACCGGAGTTGTACTGGAGGAAACGGGTGCTGTAGGCCACGTTATAGGCCCGGAGGGCACCTTCGGCGCTCTGGAAGGTCCAGCGGTAGCCGTCCGTGGGCTCGGCCATACTGACATTGAGCGCATTTTTGCTTCCGGAATTCAGTCCATAATAGTTGTCACCCATTTTCATCGTGTAACCCGAACCGGACTTCTCGATATGTATGTTGTATGCCTTTGCGCTTTCATACGCGATCTTGTCATTGGAAATCGTGACGGAAGCATGCGTCTTGGCGTCCCCGTCGCTGTCCAGCACAAGTGCATCGGGTTCATATACCACTAGATAATTGCCCGTCCAGTCGGTGGGGGCCTGGGTCACTTTGACATAGAATTCGGGTTCCTGCGCGGGAGAGGTCTTAACGGCCCCCGTCATGCTGATTCCCAATACGTTACGTGCATTCTGCTTGAAGACCTTGGAAATGCCGGAGAAGGTCTTCCGGTAGCTGGCCCGGTCGGTTTCCACCGTCACGGTAAGTTCCGTCAGTTCCACAGGGAAGATGCTGACCCAGAAGTTCAGGGAACCGTTGGATGCCAGGGTGAGGTTGTCGGCCATCACCGTCACGCGGGGGACGCCCGCTGTGGCAAATTCTTCCGGATTCGCGAGGTCGATGGCCACGTCACCGGTAAGTTCGGCACCGTTCTGGGCTTGGAGGACGATGTTTTGAACCGTCTCGCCTTCGTCCAGGCTCAGGTTCTTGAGCGTAATGTCGGCATGGGCCGTCAGGCGCTTCCACTTGAGCGGAACCGGAGTGGTGGGCAGGCTCCGCCAGTCTTCGGACTCACCGGCCATGAGGTCGGCCGCCGGGTCATAGGACGAAGCTGTCGGCGTCTGGATCTCCGGGATGGAGGCAAATACGTCCGGCGCATCGCTGAAGTCCGTATAAGATACGGCCGGATAGACCGCATAGAAACGGTGAGTTCCTGTCATGGAGGAGTTGAAGTTCCCGGGTACGGTGAAATGGGCCGTAGGTCCACCGGCGGTCAGGGGCTTGGAGGGGTAGAGGGCCGGGCCGACCCACTGTCCGTTCACGGTGTAGGCCATGCTGATGGCATCGCCCGCCGTCCATTCAATGGTTTCGCCCGTCCATCCGGTACGGGTGACGGGAGCGTCGGAGCTGAACTCCAGGTTTCCGCCGATGACTTCGGTGCCTTTCTGGCAGCCGAAAAGGGCGATGGCCGCGAGGACCGCCGGAAGAAGGAATCTTTTCATAGCGCTAGTCCAGGTCTCCAAGGTCGATTCCGGGGTCATAGCCGTCGTCGGCCCTGTCTGTCCCGGATGTCTGCAGCAGGGCACGTTCGAAGCGGACCTCGATGAGACGGAGGTCCGGCTTCCTGTAATCCTTGAGGTTATCCATACCTGACAAAGATACAAAGATCATTCCGCCCGTGCAAGCCGTGGTGCCGCCTTTCCGGATTGGATTATCCAAAGATTTTGCCCATCTTTGCATGTTATGAACGTGGAAAGCAGACTATACCGGATCGGCGGCCATCCCGTGCAGGTCCGTTTGGAATCCCCCTGGACTTTCAAGGTATTGACTGACCGTCAATTGGATCTGGTCGACCGGCTCCGTCGCGGTGAAGACATCGGTATCGAATCCGTTCCGGCCGACCGGCAGGAGCAGTTGTCCGTGAACGAATCCATCATGGGCAAGGAAGCGATGACGCGCGAAAAGTGGGACACCCTGGACGAGCAGGAACGGATGGAATACCGGCATGCGCTGGATTTCCTGCAGTATGCCCCGTTCGAAATCGCCGAAGGCGAACCGGTCTTCACCTTTTCGGTCCATGCCGGCGTTCCTTCCTGGCTGGAAGAAACGCGTCCGGCCTGGAAACTGGCTACGGCGGTGGACGAACTGCCTCCTTTTTATTACGGCTATACGTACGAGGGAAAAACCATTTATGAGTTCCTGCCTGCCCGGGACGTCAGGGCCGGTTATTTCGTGATGGACGAGGACTATAAGGAGGGCCATTACTATCCCTGCCCCCGTATCGGCGGAAAAACCACCCTCTTCCAGGTGAACACCTCCCTGATGATCCAGTACACCTTCGCGACGGCGGGTCTGGATACACTCCTGCTTCATGCGTCCGTAACGCGGTTCGAGGGACGTGGCAACCTGTTCTTCGGCGTGAGCGGGACGGGCAAGAGCACCCACAGCCGCCTTTGGCATGCCTTTGTCCCCGGTTCCGACCTGATGAACGACGACAATCCCGTCATCCGCTTCCAGGATGGAGAATGCCTCGTCTATGGCTCCCCGTGGAGCGGAAAGACCCTCTGCTACCGCAATGTCGTCGCCCCCGTGAACGCCCTCGTGCGGCTGGAACAATATCCGGAGAACCGGATCCAAAGGCTCGAACCGCTCCAGGCGTATGCCAGCGTCATCGCCGCCGTCTCCACCATCCGCTGGAACCACCGGATCATGTCCCTCCTGGTCCCCACCATCGAACGCGTCGCCATGACCGTTCCCTGCTTCCAGCTGAAGTGCCGGCCCGATGAAGAGGCCGTCCGCGTGTGCAAGAAAACGATTTGTCCATCTGAATGACTGATATGAAAATAGGAATCTGCAACGACCACGCCGGCGTGGCCTACAAGAAAAAGCTTGTCAAGATGCTGCAGGCCCGCGGCATCGAAGTCGTGAACTATGGGACCGATACGGAGGTGAGCTGTGATTATCCCGACTTCGCCCATCGGCTGGCCCAGGCCGTCGAGGGTGGGGAAGTGGAGCTGGGGATCGCCCTGTGCGGCACCGGCAACGGAATGGCCATCACCCTGAACAAGCATCAGGGCATCCGGGCCGGCCTGGCCTGGTGTTCCGAGGTGGGCCGGCTGGTGAAGGCCCATAACAACGCCAACGTCCTGGTCCTTCCGGCCCGCTTCATTCCTTACCGCGTCGCCTCCAGCATCGTACGCACCTGGCTCGACACCGGTTTCGAAGGAGGCCGTCACCAGCGCCGCATCGACAAGATGCCCTGCCGATGACGTTCTCCCACGACATCGCGGATTATCCAGAAGGCATCGTCCTTCCCATCGACAAACCGTACCGGTGGACGTCGGCCGATGTTATCCGGAAGGTAAAGTATGCGGCTATCAGGCATTTCCGCAAGAAGAACCTGAAAGTGGGCCATGCCGGGACGCTGGATCCGCTGGCGACGGGCGTGCTCCTCGTGTGCATCGGCCCCGCCTGCAAGCGGGCGCAGGAGTTCCAGGACCACGACAAGGAATACGTGGCCGGCATCCGTTTCGGGGCTACCACACCCTCCTATGACCTGGAAAAGGAGGTCGACCGGACCTTCCCGTTTGAACATGTGACGGAAGAAGCTGTCCGTGCCGTACTTCCCTCCTTCCTGGGTACGCAGGAGCAGGTAGCGCCTCTTTTCAGCGCCAAGTCTGTGGACGGTGTCCGCGCCTACGAAATGGCCCGCAAAATGTACCGCAACGCGCAGAAAGGCATTACCGACCCCGATTTCGACGCGGCCGCCCTGGAGACCCTCCACCACAGCACCATCACCATCCACGACCTGGAATTGCTGGAGTTTACGGGGTCGACCGTTTATGGGGCATCCGACTCCGGAGGTACAGCGGATGCCCAGTTATCCGCCAGTACCGCTTCTTCCCGAATCAATGTAGCGGATACTTCGTCAATGGGCTTGCCCGAGGCTACGGTCCGGATTGCCTGCTCCAAAGGCACATACATCCGCGCTTTTGCGCGAGACTTGGGCGAGGCACTGGGAACCGGCGCCCACCTGTCATCTCTCGTCCGTACGAAAACGGGCACCTTCCGTCTGGAAGATGCCCTGTCTCTCGATGAGGCGCTTGCCCTGCTCGCGGCGGATTAGATCCTTCCCAGCCTGTTGGCGATGAAGGTCATCCGGCGGGCGAATTCCTTGCGGCCGATGAGGGAGATGATGGCGGCGATGCCGAGGCCGCTGGCGCAGCCCGTGAGGGCGAGCCGCAGGCTGTTCATCACCTTGCCCATCGGGTATTCCCGCATCTTGATGTACGATTCCAGTTCCTGTTCGAGAGCCGGAACCTCCAGCGTGCCCCGATAGACTTCCAGATCGTCGAAGCCGAACTCGCGGCCCGTGATGTGCTGGCACACCTCGAAGCAGTATTCGTACCATTCCGGTTTCCAGAACTTGTCCACGTCCTTTGCCAGGAAAGGAGCGGTGGCCGCGTCGTCGTAGACCTTGGCCCGGGGATCCGGGGCACGGTTGGGATCGGCAGGCTTTTCGTTCACCGCTGCGCCAGCCTTTACGTCGTAGGCAGCGAATTCCTCCGGGGCGAGGAAGAGATACGGAGCGATGGTCCAGAAGTCGGATACGAAGGTGGCGCGTTCCTTGATCAGTTCCACGACACGGGAGACGTAGCAGGTGGTGAAGATATGGTTCTGGAAATCATAGCCTTCGGCGGTCAGTTCCGCTCCGGCCACGAGGGCGCAGGCGGGGCAGTCCACCACCTTGATACCGTGGGATTCCAGGATCGGAACATACAGTTGCACAAGCTCTTCCGTGGATTTCATCCGCAGATATTCCTTGTTGTACCACTTGGCTTTGTCGGCATTGAAGCGGGCTCCGGACTTGATCACGCGTTCCAGGGAGAACACCGGGACAAGTTCCTCGAGCGTGTAGAGTTCGGTATCGTCACCCGGGTTCCAGCCCAGGAAAGCGAGCATGTTGACGAAGGCCTCCGGGAAATAGCCGTCCTCACGGTAGCCGCGGGAAACCTCACCTTCCGCATTCACCCATCTCAGGGGGAACACCGGGAAGCCCAGGCGGTCGCCGTCGCGCTTGGAGAGCTTGCCTTTTCCGTCCGGCTTCAGCAGGAGGGAAAGGTGGGCGAACCGGGGCATGGTATCGGTCCAGCCGAACGCCTCATACAGCAGGTAATGCAGCGGCAGCGACGGCAGCCATTCCTCGCCGCGGATGACCTCGGAGATTTCCATCAGGTGGTCGTCCACGATATTGGCCAGGTGATAGGTCGGGAGTTCGTCGGCCCGCTTCCAGAGGACCTTGTCGTCCAGGGTGTCCGTGTTCACGGAAATGTGGCCGCGGATGAGGTCGTCCATCTCCACCACCCGGTTCACGGGCATCTTGAAGCGGACGGTCCAGCCCGTGGTATCCTCCAGCAGGTGGCGCACCTCACTCTCGGGGAGGGTGAGGGAATTGCGCATCTGCATCCGGGTGACGGCGTTGTAGGTAAAGGTTTGCCCGGCAGCTTCGGCAGCCTTGCGGCAGGCGTCCAGCTCTTCGGGCGTATCGAACGCGTAGTAGGCCCATCCGGCCTCCACCAGCTGGTCGGCGTAGTCCCGGTAGATGGGACGGCGCTGGCTCTGGCGGTAAGGAGCGTGCGGATGCTTCGCGGAAGGGACCTCCACGACCTTGCCGTCGGCATCGACACCTTCGTCGGGGACGATGCCGCACCAGTTCAGTGCCTCGATGATATACTCCTCTGCACCCGGCACGAACCGGTTGGAGTCGGTATCCTCGATCCGGAGGATGAAATCTCCGCCGTGCTGCTTGGCATACAGGTAGTTATACAGGGCCGTCCGGACGCCGCCCATGTGGAGCGGACCGGTCGGGGAGGGAGCGAATCTGACGCGCGTTCTTCTTTCCATCATATTATCCTTTAGAAGCAATTCACAAAGATAATCATTTTATGGGAAACCGCGCCGATAATTAATGTCCCCGGTGAAGAATCACCAGGGACATTCCAGTAAGTACTTGTTGCTCGGATGCGGGTGAGCTCTCCCTTTATTTCTTTTCGGCGTGCGCGCGGCGGATGGCCGGGACGGCTTCCAGTTCACTGATGTTCTGGCCCGGTTCCACACACAGGACCGGTTTCGAATTCTCGTCGTAGTGGAAGCGTTGGGTGTTCTCCGCCGTGTTGAAACCGACCTTGATGCTGGGGGATACGTCCGGGAGGTGGACCTCCTGTCCCTTGTAGGTGCTTTCCCACTGGAAACCGCTGTCGATGACGACGATGTTCCCGAGGTTCACGTCGGTGATGTCGCCCAGCTTGCCCATGTCGAAGCCAGTGACGATGGCGGTGATCCGCACCTGGTCGCCGATTTCGGGGTCGTCGTCCCAGATGAGTCCCTTCTTGAAGCGGTTGGCCTTGCCGGTGTACTGGGTAATCATCTCGTCGATGGTCTCCAGTTCCTTCATCTTGATGCCCCGCTCGTTGTTGCCGGAGGTGATGTTGATCAGGACGTTCTTGGCGGTCTTGAGGTCGAAGTCGTTCAGGAGCGGGGATTCGAAGGCTCCCTTCACGGCGTCTTCCAGACGGTTGTTGCCCGTGCCGATGCCCGTGCCCATCAGGGCCATTCCGGAATTCCGCATCATCTTGGACACGTCCTTGAAGTCCACGTTGATGTAACCGGGCTGGGTGATGACCTCGATGATGCCCCGGACAGCGGTGGCGAGGACTTCGTCGGCCATCGGGAACGCTTCCTGGACGAGGGTGTCGCCGAAGAACTCATAGAGTTTCTCGTTGTTGATGATCAGCAGGCTGTCCACATTCTTCTCCAGCTCGCGGATACCGTCTATGGCCTTGGACTGGGACTCGTTGCCCTCGTTCTTGAAGGGGATGGTGACGACGGCGACAGTGAGGATGCCGCGGTCTTTCGCCATCTTGGCGATGACCGGTGAGGCACCGGTGCCCGTGCCGCCGCCCATGCCGGCGGTGATGAAGAGCATCTCAGTGCCGTTGTCCAGCACCTTGGCCGCGATCTCGTCCTGCGACTCCAGGGCGGCGTTCCGGCCCTCGGTCGGGTCGGTGCCCGCGCCGAGACCCTTGGCGCCCATCTGGATCTTCGTGGGCACTTCGCTCTTGAACAGGGCCTGGGAGTCGGTGTTGCACACGACGAAGTTGCAGCCCTTGATTTTCTGCTTGTACATGTAGTTCACGGCATTGCAGCCTCCGCCGCCCACGCCGATGACCTTGATGATAGAGTTCTCCTCGACCCACTCGCGAGGCATGATGTCGTTGTTGATATCGAGTTCCATAGCGTCTATGCGTCTTCTTTGGTCATTTCATCATAAAACTTCAGCACGCCGTTCTTGACGTTGTCGCTCAAGTTCTTCCAGAACATTCTCGGCGGCTTGGGCTTCCTCGGCGCTTTGGGTTCTTTCTTCTTCTTTTCCGCCTTTTTCTCCTCCCTAGGTTCCTCTTCGGCTGCCGGCACCTCTCCATATTCCTCTTCGGGGATGAGGGTTCCCTGCTCGCCTTCATTGTAGGTAGGGTCGGGAACGAAGAATCCCTCAGTCACTTCCACCGTCTCCTCCTCTTCCTCCTGAACGGACTCCGCTTCGGGAGCGTCTGCCCAGACAGGCGCGGGACGCGTGACGCAGTCAGGCATCCGGTCGTCCTTGGCGGCCAGGATCATGCCGATGGCCGACGTGGCGGACGGGTCGTAGATGCCGGCGCCGACGGAGGCGGAGAACAGGTGCCTCGGGAATCCGATGCGCACCTCGTAGCCGGAAATCTCCTTGAACAGGTTGGCGAAATTCACGAGGGAAGCCCCGCCGCCGGTGAGAACGATGCCGCTGCGGAGATTCTTCGCCAGCCCGCTCTCCTGGATATAATACAGGACGGCGTTGATGATTTCCCGGCACCGGGCGTCGATCACTTCGGAGATATACTTGACACTCACTTCCTTGTACGGCTCCGTCAGGCGGATCTGGAGTACCTTCTCGCTGAGGGAGGCGAGCTTGCCGGGCATGCAGGCGCCGAACTTGAGCTTGATCCTTTCGGCCAGATCCTCCGAGATGGAACACTCGGTGCGCAGGTCTCCGGTGATGGTCTTTCCGCCGAACGGAATGGCGTCATAGGAGCGCATGATGCCGCCCTGGTAGATGGCGACGGAGGTCACGCCCGCACCGATGTCGACCAGTGCCACGCCGTTCTGCCGGTCTTCTTCCGTGAGGACGGTCTTCGCAACCACGTCCGGGAGGAAATACTTCTTGGCGATGGCGATTCCCATCGAATTGAAGATCTTGTCCACGGCGGTGGTGGCCCGGCGGCTGCCGATGAACACTTTGAAATTGCCTTCCAGTTCCTTGGACAGGGTGCCCACGACGTCGTTTTCCACGAGCTGGATCTGGTCATCGATGGAGAAGGACTGGGCCACGGCCCCGTACATGATCTGGCTGCCCAGGTCTGAAAGCGGGTAAGACTCCAGCGCCATTGCCTTGAGGTTCTCCACCTCTTCCTCCGTGATATACTCGTCCGGGTTGGAGCGGACGATGCCGCCGGTGGCCGTCTCCTGCCTGACGTCGCTGCGGGGCATGCCCACCACGACCTGCAGGATCTTGATCATCAGTTCGTTTTCGGCCTCTTCGATGGCTTTCCGGAGCGGAACCGATGCCTTCATCGGGTTCTGCACCACGCTGGCGCGGATGCCGGCCGACGGGGTCTCCCTGTAATAGACGACCTGGACGTCATCCCCCTTGACACGGGCTACGCAAAGCCCGAATTTCGAGGTTCCCAAGTCAATAGATGCAATGTATCGTTCTTCCATATGGCGTTAATGTTTTTTGCAGACGATTTGATGTGCGAAGCGGACATCCACGGTCCTGTATCCCTGTTCCAGGGGAGCGACCCCCTCGTAGTATTTCCGGATCCGGTCGAATTTGGCTTCGATGTCCGTGGGCGTCCCGAAGAGGAAGCGTTCGTTCCCGTCCCGGGGAATGATGACCAGACTGCCTCCCTTGAGGACGGTGACCTGCCCTACCAGGTCGGACCATTCCTTTTTCGATTCCAGGTAGCGGACCAGGCTCAGGACGGAGCTTACCCACGCTTTCCCAGCCTCCGTTTCCGGTTCTCCCTTGAAACCTTTTTCCAGGTGGAGCGGGAGATCGCCGTCCACGATGGGAACGCGGGCTGTGTGGCGGTTCTGGAGCGGGAACAGGAAACCGTCCCGGTCGGCATAGAATCCGCCGCCGTCCCGGCTTTGGAACCGGACGACCGGCTCCCGCTGGGTGACGCTGATGTGGAGGGTCCCGTCCCCGGTAAGCCAGGCCTGGCTCTTCCGGACGGCACTCTTCCGGTCGATGAGCGTTTCCACCTTGCACAGGTCCACACTGTCCAGGCGCAGCCCCATGTAGGTCCCGTAATCATCCATCCAGTCCTTGACGTCTTCCGGCGTGATGAACTTGCGCTCCAGGCTGTCGGCGACGACGGCTTCGACCCTGTTCAGGGTCACTTCCCGGCGCGCTTCGGCGGCGAGCCGGTCGCTGAGGAGCCAGATGAACAGGCAGGCAGCGACGGCCGCGGCGGCGAGGATAATGCGGACGGACGGTTTCATACGCGGCTGCGAAGCATTTGGGCGATGGGTTCGATGAAGCGGTCGATGTTGCCTGCCCCGAAGGTAGCCAGTACGTCGACGGGCTCCTGAGCCAGGTAATCCATCAGTTCCTCCTTGGGAATCAGCACCCTTTCAGGAGCGGTCACCCCCTCCAGGATGATCTCGGACGTGACGCCCGGAATGGGTTCTTCCCGGGCGGGATAGATGGGCAGGAGGATGAGTTTGTCCACGGCGCTCAGGGCTTTTGCGAAATCCGGTGCGAAATCCCGGGTGCGGGTATACAGGTGCGGCTGGAAAATGGCCGTGAGCTTCCTCCCGGGGAAGATGTCCCGGAGGGAGGCGATGGCGGCGGCCAGTTCGGCCGGATGGTGGGCATAGTCGTCGACATAGGCGACGCCGGGCTGGTTCACGTGCACCTCCAGGCGGCGTTTGACCCCTTCGAAGGTGCCGATGGCCTTCTTCACCGCCTCAGGCTCCAGGCCGTAGGTGAGGGCGATGGCGGCTGCGGCGACGCTGTTTTCGGCATTGACCCAGCCGGGAGCGCCCACCCGGATTCCCCGGAGGACGCCGCCCGGATAATGAAGGTCGAAATGGAAATGTCCGAAGGCGTCCGGATGCGGGTTTTCCGCATAGAAGTCGGCCGTCGGATCGGTATAATGATAGGTTAGAAGGTTGGCGGGGGTGTCGGCGGGCGTGATGTCGATGCCCTTCTTGGCGATGACGGTTCCGCTGACCTGGGAGGCGAAGACCTTGAAGGCCTCCAGTACGTGGGCGTAATCCCCGTAGATGTCCAGGTGGTCGGCGTCGATGGCGGTGATGACTGCGATCTCCGGGAAGAGCTGGTGGAAGGAGCGGTCGAACTCATCGGCTTCGGCCACGACCACGGGCGTCTCGCTCATCAGCAGGTTGGTTCCATAGTTGCGGGAGATGCCTCCGAGGAAGGCGGAACAGCCCTCTCCGCTTTCTGTGAAGATATGGGCCGTCAGGGTGGAGGTGGTCGTCTTTCCGTGCGTTCCGGCGACGGCCAGGCAGCGCTGGCCCCGGGCGACTTCCCCGAGGGCAAGGGAGCGCTTGATCACGCGGTATCCCTTTTCCCGGACGCAGTCCAGTTCGGCCAGCTCGTGGATGGCGGGGGTGTAGATGACCAGGGTCTCTTCCACATCGGCCGGTATCAGGTCGGGCCGGTCCTCGTAGTGGACGCCGATGCCTTCCTGCTCCAGTGCCGCCGTCAGTTCCGACGGGGTCTTGTCGTAACCGGATACCTCGTATCCCTTGAACTTGAAGTACCGGGCGAGCGCGCTCATCCCGATGCCTCCGATTCCTATGAAGTAAACGTTCCTCATATCAGTTTATATGCTTCGTCACAAATGATCTGCGCTGCTTCGACGAGCGCCATTTTCCCCGCATTCCCTTCCAGGGTGGC
>JAEEGL015698587.1_pt1 | contig 17980 bp, 13 predicted proteins | sample 9134231 | NCBI WGS metagenome assembly JAEEGL01 (sample SAMN16246548, study PRJNA631951) | gut metagenome | biome: gut microbiome; feature: rumen; material: fiber-attached | host: Bos | place: Iran: Karaj | collected 2018-10 | reverse complement strand
GTCGCAGCTCCACTTAACCGCCTGAGCGTCTTTCTGATACGATTTGGTGAGGATATCCACGCGGTTGGCGACCATGAAGGAGGAGTAGAAACCAAGTCCGAAGTGACCGATGATGTTGGCCGCGTCGTTGCCTTTGTATTTGGCCAGGAAGTCCTCCGCACCGGAGAAGGCAATCTGGTTGATGTAGCGATCGACCTCCTCGGCGGTCATGCCGATGCCGCGGTCGGTGACATGGATGGTTTTGTCATCCTTGTTGACCTTCACGTCAATGGTCAAGTCACCTAACTCACAGTCGGCCTTGCCCAAGCTGACGAGCGTTTTGAGCTTCTGCGTGGCATCCACTGCGTTGGAAATCAGTTCTCTAAGGAAAATCTCGTGATCAGAGTACAAAAATTTCTTGATGACGGGAAAGATATTCTCGGTTTGTACATTAATTTTACCTGTCTGCATATTTTTTTGATTTTAATATTTTCGATTGACAGGCGTGGATATTGCAAATATTGTGCCAGAATGGGCGGAAGGTGTCGGTTTGGTCACTCGTTTCCCTCAATTACTTCCAGCACGTCTATATGGTCTGGGTGATATCGGAATTTCACAATGGTGGGTACCGTGGTGAATTCGCCTTCTTCGCAACCGGCGATAACGAGCGTGTATTCAGTTCCGTCCGAGATATTGTCCTCAAGCGAAAGGCGCCAGGTGCACGGGCCTTGGTAGTAGTAATACTCCATGAATCCGTATTCCTGATACATTCCCGCAAGCGTATATAGATAATTGGAAGCACTGCGGTGAACGTCGTATATCATCTCCGATTCGTCGTAATCCCAAAAATAGGTGAGGTTGTCGTCGGAAGGGGTGATGTGCAACTCGTCGCCCTCGAAATACACTTGAAAGTGCAGGTCGCGTTGCTGCACCGGTTGGGTGTGGAATTCGCAAACGATGGGTTCGCCGATGAGTTTGTGGGTTTGGGGATTGATTTGGAACACGATGAACTTGAAATCCTTGTCGCTGGCGAGCGTTTTCATGGTGAGTTGCCGGTTTCCCTGGTAGCAGAAGATGTCTGTGAACGAGCCGTTCTCAAAATATTGCATGCTTTCTTCCATCCGTTTGATTTCGTCATAGCAGATGGAAGTTGTCGGTTTGTCGTAGTTTTCTTCATTGCTGCTCACAAGGACGTATGAATAATAGGCGTGCGAATTCGCCGGCGCCACCGTGAAGCGTGCGCGGGAACCAGTAACCGATTCTGCCTTCACTTTTATTTCAGTGGGGAGGAGCTCCTCTTTCTGGCATCCTGCAAGCAGGAACAAACACAGGACAATAAGGGTTAATTGCCGTTTCATGACTTGACTTTTATTTGATTATATTTGTCGATACACTTTTAGAATGAATTTCACCGCTCCGGCTTGGTGAGGACCATAATGGTCGAAGTCGTAGGTGACGTTTTGCCCCTTGTAATACTCTTCAGCCTTGGTGGCGTTGATAAAGGGCACCGTGTTGTCGTCTATGCTATGGAAGATGTAGAGAGGAGCGCGAGGCTTGAAGAAGAGTATGGAGTTCCACATCAAAGCGCGATAGAGTTTCGCGGTCTGCGGGTTGTGCTTGTCGCGTCCCACCTCCGTCATCAAATCGCTCACATTGTGGGCGTTCAGCATGGCGTTGATTTCCCCCACGGTGTATTTCTTCGAGTTCACCCATTCGTCAAGATGCTCTAACAGCAACGGCTTGAAGAATTCGTGAAGATTCAACCCCAGTTCATCGCCTTCGTTTAGTCCCTGCACAATCATCGGGATGGCGCAGGGGATGCCTGTTTTGTCTTCCAGCATGGCGATGTCGAAGGTGGCCGCCAAGTCGTAAGGACCGCCGCCGGCGTACACCTCCTTGATGGGCAATTCCGCGCTGTACCGATTCTGGATGATATTCATCACCCCCATGGTGGTGGAGCCGCCCTGGGAGTAGCCGACCAAAATCACCTCTTCGCTTTCGGGCTCACGGTCGATTGCCTTCAGGTAGGGTTTCACCGCAAGAGCCATGTCCACCACGCTTGTGGCGGTGCTGCTAAGATGCATGTAGGGGTGGATGCGATTCGCTGTGACACCGTATCCTATATAGTCCGCCATCACCACGGCATAGCCTTTCGATGCCAGAATGCCTTCCAGTTGGAAGCTTTCGGACGGACATTCGCGGTTGGAGCCGATTGTCCAGTGGCTCACCACAATCATGTTCTTGATTTTGCCTTTGGCAGGAATGATTATCTTGCCCGACAACGTGATGGGGTCATCGTTGATGTCGTGGCCGGTATAGGTGCCTACAATCTGTATCACCTTGTTGCTCTGCATCGTTGCGATCAGATTCTCCACCAGACTCACCATGGCGATGCTGGCGGTTTTCGCGTCGTTTTCATCCCCCAACTCCATGGTGCGGATTTCGGGGTTCATCTTCCCGTTTACAATCACGTCGCTATATTTCACGTCCGTCACATGGAAAGTGTCGAAATTCACGATTTTGATTTCCGGTTTCTGGCAGGTTGACAAAAGCACTGCCACAAGGCTGATATATATCCACTTTTTCATTGTTTCACCATTTATAATAAAAACCTAACGAAAAGATGCGAGAAAACACCTGGTATATGGTGCGTGTGTTGGAGAGGGCGTTGAGGGCGCCCAACTCAAACGATCCGCCCCACGGACCTTTGCCCACCTCGACGCCGATCCAGTTGATGTTGAAAGCCGGAGCCGCACCGAAGCCGCCCAAATTGTCGAAGGCGAAGAGTGCCCCGACCCCCAAACCAGAGTAGAGCCGCACCCAATCCCGGTTGAAATAGGTGAAGCGCACCGTGAACAGCAGGTCGAGATCCCAGTTCCTGACATTTGTGGCCGGTACTATCAGGTTGTGGTACCTGTCGAAAATACCCTCTTTCCAGAAGATGCCTTCCAAGTCTGCCTGTATGCCCAAGCTTGTCACTTTGGAGATCCGGTACTGGTATTCGGCAAAGATATGCCCGGTGTACCCCATGTCGTAAATCTCATCGTGCAGGTAATTGTCCGGCAGGGATACCGGATTGTCCCACGTGCCGTTCAGGCTTGGACCAAAGGCCATTGTTTCGAACAGCATGTCTCCCCAGCCGATTCTCACGCTGTGACGGCGGTCCGGGGAGGAGGAATTGTCATTCTGACAGAAAGCCGTGGGCAGGGCCATTGCTGTCAACAATAGGACTACAACCGTAGTGATTGTTTTTCTCATTGTTTATTAAAGCACTGTTAATTGATAGTGCAAAATTATAATTTTTTTGAATTGTGGCACCTATTATTTTTTTCACAAACAGCTGCGCATTCTCGAACTTGGTGACCTTCACCTTGTCGCCGGGGTTTGCGAAGCCGTGTTCGATGGTGGCGTCCAGCACTTCGCCGTCGATGTTGATTTTGCCGGAGGGACGGAGGATGGTCTGTGCAACCCCCTCTTTACCAATGTATTGCTCGTTGCGCATATCCTGAGAGGTGAAGCCTTGCTTTGTATCCAGGCCGGTGCGCAACGCCAAGGAACCGAAGCGCGTCTCGGCGAGGATGAGCTTCTTGCCGAGCCATAACGACAGGAAGAATCCGGCCAGAGTGCTGACCAACACCAGGATTGTCATCTTGCTGATATGAGCAGGGGCGTTGAACTCGGGGTTGAAGGTGAATTTGAAGCCGACATTGAACACCAGGGTGAGGATGAGCGAGGCGATGACGAGCACAATGCCGGAGATGCCCGCGACCCCGAAGCCAGGGATGACGAAGAACTCCAGCATCAGCAGGACGATGCCGGCGAGGAAGAGGAGGATTTCCCAGTGGGCGGCGAGACCTTCAAGGTAGTGCGGGGCGAAGAAGAGCAGGGCGGCGGTGAGGGCGATGATGCTGGGAAGCCCCAACCCGGGCGCCTGCAACTCGAACCAGATTCCGCCCACGATGCACATGATAAGGATTCCGCTCACGGCAGGGTTGACCAGGAAATTGATGATTTTCTCGATAGGGGAGAGCTCCTGCTCGTGAATCTCGGGTTGTTCGACACCGGCTTGAGTCAGCGCCTCCTCACGACTGCTCACCACTCCCTCGCAGAAACCGTTGTCCGCAGCCTCTTCGGAGGTGAAAGTCAGCACTTTGCCGGAGTCGCTGATGCCGGGAATCGAGACATCGGGGTCCACCATGGCCTGCGCGATGTTGGGATTGCGGCCGTTGTGCTCGGCGGTGGTGCGCATAAGCGAGCGCATGTACGACTGGTACTTGTCGGGCAGCACCTGACCGGTCTGGTCCACCACGGAGGCCGCCCCGATGGAGGCGCCTGGCATCATGTAGATGCTGTCGCACGCGATGGAGATCAGCGCGCCCGCCGATGCCGCGTTGTTGTTGATGAAGACGATGCTCGGCACCTTGGTGTTGAGCAGCAACGTCCGGATTTTGTCGGCGGCATCGAGTTCCCCGCCGAAGGTGTTCAGCTCTAAGAACAAGTAGTCGTATTTCCCGGCTTCCGCCTCCTTCACGGCCTTCTCAGTCAGCCGCAGCGCAGGCTTGGAGATGTTATCGTCGATTTTATAGTAATATACCTGTGTTTTCTGGGCGGAAACGCTAACGGTCGCCGCCAATATCACGATGATGAGACCCATTATGAGGGTATATGCTTTTTTCATATTCAGATTGTTCTAAAATGGGCTGCGAAAATAGGATTTTTTCGGATTGGAATAAAAGGCTATATGAGCTTTTTTGACAATCTGACATTACGATTGCAACTTAAAAAATGTTATTTTTGCCAAATCAAACTACTGAAACCTGAAACGGTTTTCATGTTGGAGGTGATAAACTTGTTGATATGTTATCTTTTTGATACACAATAAATTGCAATTATGAAAAAGATCATCCTTTTTACAGTAAAAATCTTTCTCTTTGCTGTGCTGTTATTCGCCTGTAATCGAGAGAACGAAAAACAAAACGTCATTCTTAATGCAGTGCGCGATGTGGACGGAAATCATTATGATGCCGTTCGTATCGGGGATCAGGTGTGGATGAAAACCAATCTTCGCACGAAACATTTTCGGGATAGAAGTCCGATTCCTGTAGGTGAAGCCAGTTCCGATAAACCATTCGTTTACGAACCTACCACTGCAGAAGTCCCTGGTTATGATAATAAAAACTATGGGTTATACTATAATTGGTCGGCGGTAATTGACGAAAGAGGCTTATGTCCTAAAGGCTGGCATGTGCCGAGTAATGCCGAATGGACGGAATTGGAGGATTATTTGGGAAGTAAGCCTGAGTATTGTTATGATGGATATCCTTATGCAATGGCATATTCCATCGCATCAACCAGTGGTTGGATTATTGATAGTACTTTTGCTTATTGGAAAGGATCTCCAGGGTATAACCCAACAGAAAATGATGCCACAGGGTTTTCTGCGGTTCCCGCTGGTTTATGGGACAACGTTTTTGAGGGTGCGGGTAGCTACGCTTTTTTTTGGTCTTCCACTCCTTATGATTCGCATTGGGCGTGGGATTGTAGATTGTCTGGCTGGTCTGAGAGGATGCATAGAAGAAATGAAATAACAAAGGACTATGGCTTTTCGGTCCGTTGTCTTCGTGATAAATGAAACGGATATAGAAAAAACGTCCAAGACGGCGTTATTATTCACTTTTCCCGCAATTATCCATTCTCAATTATCCATTATCCATTAACCCGAAAAAAGTGTATCTTTGCCGACTAATTTTTTTGCAATGAAAGTAGAACAGGTAGAACAGATTTTTGAAGAGTTCAAGAATGCTAAAATATTGGTAATAGGCGATGTAATGATCGACTGTTACCTAACGGGGAAAGTGTCGAGAATCAGTCCGGAAGCGCCGGTTCCGATCGTAAACGTGCAAAGCCGTAGCTACCGCCTGGGGGGCGCCGCCAATGTCGCGCTCAACCTCAAGTCCCTGGGTGCCGACCCGATTCTTTGCTCCGTCATCGGCAGCGACTCGAAAGCCAAGGTCTTCTACAACCTTATGGAGGACTGCGACCTGACCTCCGACGCCATCGTCCCGATGTACGGCCGTCGCACTACCATCAAGTACCGCATCATTGGCAACAACTGTCATATCGTTCGCGTCGATGACGAGAAGGTGCAACAGCTCAAGGAACGTGAAAAAAGGCAGTTTTTGACCACAGTGGAGCAAATCATCGACCATAATGAAATTGACGCCGTCATCTTCGAAGATTATGACAAAGGCCTTTTTTCAAAGGATTTGATATCTGAAATCATTAACTTTGCACACAAGAAGAACATCTATGTTGCGGTGGATCCCAAAGAGAAGAACTTCAACAACTACATGAACGTCAACCTCTTCAAACCCAACATGAAGGAGCTGTCGAAAGGCTTGCATGTGGAGGAGGGCGCGGAGCTGACGTTAGAGGAAATCCACGATTTGGCGAAAGAGTTTGCCGAAAGACAGAACATTGACAAGGTGATGGTGACCATGTCAGCCAAAGGTATTGCTTTTTATGACAGACAGAATGACAAGTTCTATCACCAGCCGGCATTCCAGCGTCGCGTGAGCGATGTCTCAGGCGCAGGTGACACAGTGATTTCCGTATCCACCCTCTTCCTGCTGAAGGGGCACACGGTGGAGGAGACTTGCCTCGCCTCCAACCTGGCTGGCGGTCTTGTCTGCGAATATGTGGGCGTGGTGCCGATTAACGGTGCCCAACTCAAATCAGAAATCGCGAAAAATTCATAAGAGATGTCGCAGTCGATTTTTGTGTAATACACTAAAACTCGCATAATCTCGTTTGTTGTGTTTTGACTGTGGATTTATGAATCAAACGCGAAAAACAATTCTCACCATATTTCTGGTTGGCCTGTCAGTCAGCTCTTTCGCTCAGTTTGGGGTGCCTAACCTCTTGAAATACGATAAAAAGAGGTTCCATTTCGGTTTCTCGCTGGGCTATAACCAGTTCGATTATACTATCTCCACCAAACCGGACTTGTCTAACTACGATACGCTGATGATGGTTAACACCCGTTCGCTCAGCGGATTCAGCCTTGGCATCGTCACCAATCTCCGTCTGGGCAAGTATTTCGATTTGCGTTTTATCCCCGGCCTCTCTTTCGCAGACCGTTACATCAACTACACCATCCGATTTCCGTCTGGTAACGAACTCGTCAGGGACAAACGCGCCGAATCCGTCTATTTGGATTTGCCCCTGCTGGTCAAATTCAAGTCTTCGCGCATGTTGAACAATATCCGCGCATACGTTCTTGCTGGCGGACAGTACAGTTTCGATATGATCTCCGCCAAAAAGAAGAAAGCCCCGGAGAACGGCAATGTGGTGCTAAAACTTAATCCGCATGACGTTCAGGCACAGGTGGGGGTCGGCTTCGATTTCTACTGCACCTACTTCAAATTCTCCACCGAACTCAAGATGTCCTTCGGACTCAGAAACATGCTCGTACAGGAAGACAATGCCTATGCGACCAGTGTTACCTCGTTGAGAGCCAAGAACTTGCAGATATCGTTTATATTTGAGTAAGGTCAAGGGAAAATAGTAATTTCGGCTTCAATGTCAATAACCAATAACCATTAAAAATGAACGAAGATCTTTTCAAACAGATTATAGCCCATGCCAAGGAGTATGGCTTTATTTTCCCGTCCAGTGAAATATATGACGGGTTGAGCGCAGTATATGACTACGGTCAGAACGGCGTGGAATTGAAGAACAACATCAAGCAGTATTGGTGGAAGGCGATGGTTCAATATCATGAGAATATCGTTGGTCTGGACAGTGCTATTTTCATGCACCCCACTATCTGGAAGGCTTCAGGCCATGTGGATGCGTTTAATGATCCGCTCATTGACAACAAGGATTCCAAGAAACGTTACCGTGCGGATGTACTGATTGAGGATCATATCCAAAAGATTGAGGATAAGATTGACAAGGAGATAGAGAAGGCGAAGAAGCGTTTCAACAACTTCGATGAGGTGCTTTATCGCCAGACCAACACCCGCGTGGTGCAGTATCAGACGCAGGTTGATGACATTCGCAAGCGTTTTGCGGAGCTGATGAACAACAACGACCTTGCCGGCTTGAAAGCGCTCATCGAAGAGTTGGGCATCGTGTGTCCTATCTCCGGTACGCGCAATTGGACTGACGTTCGCCAGTTCAACCTGATGTTCGCCACCAAATTGGGGTCTGTCTCTGACGGCGCCGACACGATCTATCTCCGTCCGGAAACCGCCCAGGGCATCTTCGTGAACTTCCTCAACATCTACAAAACTGGCCGTATGAAGCTGCCGTTCGGCATCGCACAAATCGGCAAGGCTTTTAGAAACGAGATCGTTGCCCGCCAGTTCATCTTCCGTATGCGCGAGTTCGAGCAGATGGAAATGCAGTTCTTTGTGAAACCCGGCGAGGAACTTAAATGGTTCGAATATTGGAAACAGACCCGCCTGCAGTGGCATAAGGATTTAGGCATTCCTGCCGAGAACTACCGTTTCCACGACCACGAGAAATTAGCGCACTACGCCAACGCCGCCACCGACATCGAGTTCAAGTTCCCGTTCGGCTTCAAGGAATTGGAAGGCATCCATTCGCGCACTAATTTTGACCTGTCGCAACATGAACAATATTCCGGCAAGAAGTTGCGCTATTTCGACCCCGAAATCAACGAAAACTACGTGCCGTACGTTATCGAAACTTCCATTGGTGTCGATCGAATGTTTCTTGCCGTGTTCAGCCACGCCTTCACGGAAGAGACCTTGGAGGACGGCTCCACGCGCACGGTGCTGCGTTTGCCTGCGAAGCTCGCACCTTACAAGGTGGCTGTGTTGCCGTTGGTCAAGAAAGACGGCCTGCCGGAAATCGGCCAAGAGGTCTTTGACATGCTGAAGAAGGACTTCATGGTGCAGTACGAGGACAAGGATGCCATCGGACGCCGCTACCGTCGTCAGGACGCCATCGGCACGCCGTTCTGCGTCACCATCGACAATCAGACGAAGGAGGACAACACGGTTACCGTCCGCGAGCGCGACACTATGGAGCAGTACCGCCTCCCCATCGCTGACCTTACGGTGGAACTGCTGAAAAAACTGCGCTAAACCCTGATTTAGAGACGCAATGCATTGTGTCTCTAAATGTTTTTACATCTCGAAAAAATGAGCGTTATGACAAAGAAAGATGTGCCGGTGTTACTGCTGACGGGCTATTTGGGAAGCGGGAAAACAACATTGGTGAACCATATTCTGACGAACCGCAAGGGTATCAAATTTGCGGTGATAGTCAACGATATAGGCGAGGTGAATGTGGATGCTTCGCTGATACAGAAGGGTGGTGTCGTAGCTGAAAAGGATGACAGTCTGGTGGCTCTTCAGAACGGCTGTATCTGCTGCACGCTGAAGATGAATCTGGTCGATCAGCTGACAGATTTAGTCAAAACGCGGCAGTTCGACTACATCGTTATCGAAGCAAGCGGCATTTGCGAGCCGGAACCCATTGCCCGTACCATCTCCACCATCCCCCGGATGAACCCGAAATATACGGAGGCTGGCACCCCGCGCCTAGATTGCATCGTGACAGTGGTTGATGCGCTGCGGATGCAGAGCGAGTTCTCCTGCGGCGGCGACCTCGAACGGGAGGATATTGACGAGGAAGATATTGAAAACCTCCTCATTCAGCAGATTGAGTTCTGCAACATTGTGTTGCTGAATAAGGTGTCGGAAGTCACCGAGGATGAGGTGGAAAGGGTCAAGGAGATTATCCGCCATCTGAATCCCGGCGCTGAAATCATCGAAACCGATTACACCCAAGTGGATTTGGATCGTATTGTGGATACGAAAGCCTTTGATTACGAGCATGTAGCGGTGTCCACGGGCTGGGTGCGCGAACTTGAGCGCGAAACCACCGAGGAGGAGGAACGCGAGGCCCGCGCCGACCACCATCATCATGATGGCGACGATGAACATGTGCATGATGAGCATGAACATCACCACCACGATGACGACGATGAAGAACACGACCATCATCACCACCATCACCATCATGACCACGAGGGTGGGGAAGTGGAGGAATATGGTATCTCGACCTTTGTCTATTATCGTAGAAAAGCGTTCAAGATTAGCGAGTTCAATAAGTTTTTGTCGAAGAAGCGTCCGAAAAGCATCATTCGGGCCAAGGGAGTCTGTTATTTCAAGGAATATAGGGACATGTCGTACTTGTATGAACAGGCTGGCGTGCAGCAGAAACTCACGGAAGCCGGCCTTTGGTACGCCACAGCCCCGCAGGAGGATTTGGTACAGCTGATGCAGGAGGACCCCTCTTTCATGCGCGATTGGGATCCTGAATACGGCGACCGCATGGTCAAAATTGTCTTCATCGGCCAAAACATGGACAAGGAAAGTTTAACTCGCGAGCTGGACGATTGTCTCGAAGATTGATTTTTGAGGCAATCGTGAATAGTGAATAGTGATTTGTGAATAGTAAGTAAAATGAGCAGCATTTTGTTGATTGGAGATATAGTGGGCTACGGCAACTTGGGAATGTCTGTAATGACCCCCATTCTTTCCCACTTGAAATACGAGATTTTCCGACTTCCGTCCTCGTTGGTCTCCAACAATTTTAGCTACGGCAAGTTTGCGGTGCAGGACACCACTGACTATATGCGCCAGAGCATCGATATTTGGGAGGAGCAGGGCTTCACCGTGGATGCGGTCTGTACGGGCTACTTGGTCTCGAAAGAGCAGGCGCAGCTGGTGACGGACTATTGCCGGCGGCTGAAGTCGCGGGGAACATTCATCTTCGTGGACCCCATCATGGCTGACGACGGCAAGCTCTACAACGGCGCGACATCAGAGACAGTTGAGTATATGCGGAGCGTCTGCCGAGTGGCGGATGTGATTGTGCCGAATGTTACAGAAGCGAAATTTTTGGCAGGCAAATATTTGGATAGGGATACCCTTACTTCAGAAGAGGCGGAGGATCTGATTCGCAGCCTGCAGGCATTGGGCAATAATTCGGTGATTATTTCCAGTATGCTGATGGACGGGCAGACCTGCACGATGCTTTTCGACAAGAGTACCAGCCGGACGAAAGTGCTGCCGTACCGGCAGGTGGCGGCACAGTTTTCCGGCACTGGCGATGTGTTCTCTGCTGTGACTATCGGTCAGTATCTGAAAGGGGAAACCTTGGAGGACAGCGTGTTGGCTGCTATGGATTTCGTGTTGCATGTCATAGAAGCCAACCAACATTATCTCAAGCCGGACAACGGCATTCCGATTGAACGGCATTTTGGCGAGTTGGAGGAAATCTAAACCACTCCTTTTCGTTCACTAATAGGGTAAAAAAAACGGTCGCACCAAAATGCGACCGTTTTTCAAATCAAAAACACAATATTATTTACCTTCTTTCTCAAGGTCTTCTTTGAGGGATTGCAGGACATTCAGGTCGCCAAGCGTGGCTTTCTCCACATTGCTCTCATTCACTTTCTGAATATCGCGCTCTTTCTGTCTTTCCTCGTCATTTTTCACGCGCTCCTCAGTATCTCTGTCGGGTTGCCAGGTTTTGGTGTGGGAAAGATGGATTTTCTTGGCATCCTTGGAGAAGTCAACAACCATGAACGGGAGGGTTTCGCCTTCCTTGGCGGTTGATTTGTCCTCTTTCATCAAATGACGGTTGAAAGCGAATCCTTCGATGTTGTGTGGGAGCATCACGGTGGCACCCTTTTCGTTCATGCCGGTGATGGTACCCTCGTGTACAGAACCGATCGTGAAGATGGTCTCATACACATCCCAAGGATTCTCTTCGAGTTGTTTGTGACCCAGGCTCAGGCGGCGGTTCTCGGTATCCACTTCGAGGACGACCACTTCGATGGATTCACCCACTTTCGTGAATTCAGCAGGATGTTTGATTTTCTTATTCCATGAAAGGTCGGAAATGTGAATCAGGCCGTCAACGCCCTCTTCAAGTTCCACGAAAATGCCGAATGTGGTGAAGTTACGCACAGTGGCGGTGTGGCGGGAGCCGACAGGGTATTTTTCCAGAATGTTTGCCCACGGATCGGGGATGAGTTGCTTGATGCCGAGGGACATCTTCTGACCTTCGCGGTCGAGGGTGAGCACCACAGCTTCCACCTCGTCGCCGACTTTGAGAAAGTCGTGGGCGGTGCGCAGGTGCTGTGACCAGGACATCTCGGAGACATGGATAAGGCCTTCCACGCCGGGGATGATCTCCACGAAAGCACCGTAGTCGGTGATGACAACCACTTTGCCTTTCACCTTGTCGCCAACCTTCAAATCGGGATCGAGTTTCTCCCACGGTTGCGGGGTGAGCTGCTTGAGACCCAGGGCGATACGTTTCTTTCCTTCTTCAAAATTGAGGATGACGACGTTGACCTTTTGGTCAAGCTCAACAACCTCGGAAGGATGGTTGATACGGCCCCAAGAGAGGTCGGTGATGTGGATGAGACCGTCCAGACCGCCGAGATCGACGAATGCACCGTAGGAGACGATGTTCTTGACAGTACCTTCCAGAATTTGGCCGACTTCGAGTTTGCTGATGATTTCAGCCTTCTGGGCTTCGATTTCAGCCTCGATAAGGGCTTTGTGAGAAACAACGACGTTCTTGTAGTCGTGATTGATCTTCACCACCTTGAACTCCATGGTCTTGCCGACATAGACGTCAAAGTCGCGGATCTGCTTAACATCTATCTGGGAGCCGGGCAGGAAGGCTTCGATGCCGAATACATCGACGATGAGACCGCCTTTGGTCTTGCCTTTCACATAGCCGGTGATAACTTCCTGATTGTCGAATGCTTCGTTGACGCGCTGCCAAGACTTGAGGATGAGGGCGCGTTTGTGGGAAAGTTGCATCTGGCCATTGGCATCTTCCTGGCTTTCCACATAAACTTCAACTTCGTCGCCGATTTTGAGGTCGCGGTTGTAGCGCAGTTCGGAGGCGTTGATGACACCGTCGGATTTGAAACCGATGTTGAGCACCACCTCGCGGTCGTTGATGGAGACCACTTTGCCGGTGATGACATCACCTTGTTCGATGGATTTGAAGGATTTGGAGTAGGCATCTTCTAGACGGGCGTGTTCCTCTTTGGAGTAGCGGTCGTTCTGGTCGGAAACCTTGTCCCAGTCGAAGTTCGCCATTGCGTCGGCGTAAGCATTTTCGAAATTGTGCTGTCTGCGCGGGGCGGCCTTCTTTTCCTCGGTGGCGGGGAGTTCTTCTTCAGCAACGGGAGCGTTTTCCTCTACTGCGGGGGCAGCGTTTTCGGCAACGTTTTCCACATTTTGTTCGATTTCTTGGGTTTGTTCAGGAGCATTCAATAATTCTTCTGACATAAAATTTTGTCTTTTATTCGCCAAAGACAGGGGCTTTTTAAGATGAAACAATGAGGTTAATTGTTTAATAATCAATTGAAGAGCCTCTTTCAATTGAGGCGGCAAAGATACAAAAAAAACAATACGGAAAATTTTTTTCCGAAGAATATCGCGAGAATGCAAAAAAAGTGTATTTTTGCAGCCGTAAACATTGCGGGGTAGAGCAGTGGTAGCTCGTCGGGCTCATAACCCGGAGGTCGCAGGTTCGAGTCCTGCCCCCGCTACTAAAACGGGCGCAATTTGCTGTAAGTCAGGAAATTGCGCTGAATTTTTAAAACCAACTGCGCCAAATACGCGCCAAATTGTATCATTTACCTCCTTTCCGGACAAAAATCAGAAAGGAGAAAAAAAAATGCCCAGAATCTTCGTAGACTTCCGACCTGCGGAAGTGATTCACAAAAAGGAAACCTATGTCTCCTACTATGTCATTAACCCATTCACGGGGAAGATGACGCGCAAGCGCATACGATGTAACCATGTGCAGGGGAAGACTGAAAGGCTCAAATATGCAAGGTTGCTCTGCGCCGCCGTCAACGAGAGGCTCTACGACGGATGGAACCCTTTCTTTGAGGAGCTGCCTAACAGCACGGTCACGATCCGTGATGCCATTTGCCGTTTTCTCTCTTCCAGAGCGAAGATACTCAGGGTTTCATCCATGAAGTCTTATCGTTCATTTTCAGAGATGTTTCTTGAGTGGCTTCAACTCCACAAAATCGACAACGCCTATTGCGTGACCATCACGCAAAAAACGCTGCTGGATTATCTTTCATGGTCCGACTCTCATAAGAATCTGACAAACCGGAGCTACAACAACTATTGCATGTTTCTCTACACTCTATTCGATTTTGTCAAATCAAAGGGGTTCGCCGCCGAGAACCCAGCCGAAGGTTTGCCAAGAAGGAAAGTTGATATGAAGACCAGAACCGTGATACCTAAGGAGGACCGCGCCATGATTCGCGAATGGTTTGAAAGCCGGATTCCGCGCTACGTCTGGGCGATGATGCTGTGTTACCGTCTTTTTATACGTCCAAAAGAAATTTGCGGTCTGCGTATCGGTTATATTGACTTTGCATCAGGAATGCTGAAGATACCGTCGGACTTGGCGAAAAACCACTGCGACCGTATTTTGGGGATACCGGATGACCTGATGATTTATTTCCGTACTCTACAGAACTATCCTTTACAATATTATATATTTGGCAACCCTAAAACGTATGCACCCGGGCCGAAGGCTATGGCTCCGACACGGATCGCAGAACGTTGGAAGGAGATGCGAGACGCTTTGAAGTTGCCCTCCTCATACCAATTCTACAGTCTCAAGGACACTGGAATTACCGAGATGCTGGAGGCCGGGGTTCCGGCAAAGTTTGTGAAGGAGTTGGCGGATCATCACTCATTGGAGATGACCGAGCGGTACACCCACAAGTCGAACGCGAAGAAAATATTGGAGTATAACACCCTGAAGTTCTAATACACCTTCACCGCCTCAATTTGGCACAGCACGGTGTCGTCGCGGTCGTTGTCAATCTGGAAGGTGATTTTCTTGGGTACGGTCTTCACGTTGCGGATCACGATGAAGCGCGTCTGCCTTTCCGGCGGCAGTTCCGACGGACGGAGCAGGTTCTCGACCGGCTGCATCATGTTAGCCGGCAGACGCAGCTTGTATGTGATTGTCTTGTGGTTTGCCAGCTCCAACACCGGCTTCACGTACTTCTCACCGAGGCTGTTCTCGCCTTTGGCCGTAAGTGAGAACTCTCCGTTCCACACGGGCAGCATCACCTCGTTCCAGACGTATCCTCCCTCATACTTGAAGTACTCCCTTTTGCGCAGCCCCCGGTACTGTGTGAGTATGATATCCGAAGGCTTTTCCCCTGTGTTATACAGGTCACTGCTTATTGTGAAGTCCGCTACCATGAGCTGCGGTTTCTCGCGCGTTGCGCTGTCGTATTCTGGTGTGTGCTGTATCGTCGCCTCCCTCATGACCGTCAGATAGTCCTCCGCCATCTGTGTCGCGATTGCTTTCTCATACCCTCTTTTTATGTAAATTTCGTATATCATTTTTGCCGTAGCATATATATTTGCCATGGCCGCTTCTTCGGAACTTGTCTCCGCGAACCGCTGGTGTGGTATGCGCACATTTGGTTCGCGGTTATTCTCGTCACCGCTTCCCGTCTCCAGCCTGTCTGGGTTTCCGCAGTATTCCTCCCATGCTTCCACCCAATTCTTTTCCGCATGTTCCTGTAGTGTCGCCAGGTAGAGTGTGTTGGTCTTGACGAGGAGCGTTAGATGTTCGTGATTCTCGTATGGGTCAGGCAGTTCGTTTGTTACCGTGTCCGCGATACGCAGGTTTTCGTTGTAGCCATCGTCCTTGAGTGGCGTGAGCCGGAAAGTCTGAAGCGTCTCTTCCGGTGTCTGCACTTCGGTCTCCCGTGTCAGTTCCCATTCCGTCAGGTCTATGCTTCCTGAATTGCGCAGCATCGTGTATGGTACGATTTCAACTTTTTTTTCTTTTCCGCTGATGAAATAGCACATACCAAAAGTCTCTATCATCGTCTTAATGAACGCGGAGTTAGTGATATCCGGAAGCGTCTCCGTGATGCGGAACTGGCGGCGGAAGATGTTGAAGCCGTGCTGGTGCTCGTCGGCTGATATCTTGCGCAGGCTTATTTTCATCGGGATGTTTTTCGTTTTTAGCTTGTAACCGTAGATACCGTCTTTTTCCCTGCGGAATGCTACAACCCTTATTCCCTGCTCTATCATTAGGCTTGTGTAATGGATTTTGAGCTGCAGCTCCGGGTTGTGTGTACGTTTATTGCCTATATCTTTGTATGAGTACAGTGTCTCGTACATGAGGATGTTGTCGCTGTTTTCGTGAATTGAGCCGAAATTTTCGAAATCTTTGTATATTGCTACCTTATACCCGAACTCCCTTATATTGCTGTTGAACTTTTCAATTATCCATCCGAAAGTCGTTTCATCGAAAGAGTCAAGTTTCAATTGTTCGTGCAACTGTCTTTGTGTCCAGAGGCATGTGAGTGTCAATTCGTACCAGCCTTCCGAAAGCGGCTGGATTGTTCCCCCGTCTTCGAGTATAAATTCATTCCCCTCAAATGCGTTGAGTTTGTAGAACCAAGCGACTCTATCTGGAATTGTCGTGCTCTCGTACATCATGCCGTCTGTCACGCAGTCCAGCAATTTTTCTCCGATGTCGTATTGCGCCTTGGTCCCGTCGAGCGACTTTTGCGATTGCATGAATGTTTTGTTCAGATCATCACCCAGATGGTTTGTAAAGGAGTATCCCGCGTTGCGGCACCAGATCTCGAACACCTTCGCCACTCGTATTTGCGGCGTAAAGGCAAGCTGGTTCGTCTCCGTGTATTCCATCCTTCCGTTTTCGCCGCTCTCCGCTGCCGTGCTGTCATCTTTTGCAAGCTCGAACACGCCGTTGTGCGCCTTGCTGAACGGTGTTGTATCGCTTGCAATCAGATTTCCGTTATCATCGAAAAACAGTTCATTGACCACTTTGCGGCGTTCATGCCCCCTCCAAAAGCCCCAGCTGTCATTGTCGCTTCCGTAACCGTCATCGTTGTAAAATGGCGCGAACTTCACATCTTGGTTGTTGACTGATGCGGCGAGGAACTGCTTCCACGCTGTGTCGTGGGCTTGGAGGCTGGAGGATATCTCTATTATGTCATCCTCGTTATCATTGAGGCTGCGTTTTCCGAACCCGTCAGGGTAGGGGTTGATAACGAGTGCCGCCGACAGGGTGTTGGAAGAGGCTTTCTGCACCACAAGGTTTCCGTTCCAGCTGAGGCTGCCGTTGCAATACACAGTGCATGGCATCTTCCTCGCACCACCGCACTGCGGCATATTTGGGAAGCCAAGCAACCGCTCGTTGCCTTCTAACGGAATAGAGAAGGTGAACGACACGTCGCCCTCCACGTCCGGGTTTGCGAACAGCGTGTTGTTCAGCTCCACGGTCATCGTTGTGCCTCGGCTTATGACGAGTTCCTGCCCTTCAACGTATATTTTTATCATGATGTCGGAAATACTTGGTCGAAGCTGATGGTGTGCAAATACAATTTCCAAGTGTCCTGTCCGCTTGCTGTTGACCCGTAAAGTCTTACAAGATAAGAATTGCCTTCGACAATCACAAAACCGTAGAAATTTATGATATTGCTTGCCAAGCCACAAGGGTACAGATAGCATGTTTGATTATCGGATTTATATCTGAACATTATTCTCACCGGTATTCCGTTTATCATGTTGTTTCCGATGTCTTGGACTGAAGCCTCAGTTGTTATCTCATAACCTTGGTTCTGTAATGACAGGACATAACCGACATAATAATTAACGTACTTGACATTGCCGTTCTTCCATACTTGATTCGTAAAATCATAGATTAATGTCTGACCGCCCGTCACAGCAGATGTGCTTACATCAACATCGGACAAATCGTCAAGATCTTGCGGGATGTGCGTAACTGACGCTCTGTCAATACTTAACAAGTAAGCTCTGCTTGGATTTGTTCTTTTTATGCTGAAAGTCGCGGTGTCCCCGGCCTTGATGACTCCATCCCAAATAGGTGTGCCCATGGCAATAAT
>JAEEGL013816387.1_pt1 | contig 17980 bp, 9 predicted proteins | sample 9134231 | NCBI WGS metagenome assembly JAEEGL01 (sample SAMN16246548, study PRJNA631951) | gut metagenome | biome: gut microbiome; feature: rumen; material: fiber-attached | host: Bos | place: Iran: Karaj | collected 2018-10 | reverse complement strand
GTCGCCAATATTATACACTCCAAATGCTCCCGCTCCTATTTCATAGACATTACCAGGGATTGTCAGCGTCGTAAAGGCAGGACTCTCAACATACGTGCCGTCCAGCTTCTTTCCGTTCACGCCCCAGAACAGCGCAGCCGGAATTTTAATATTGCCAGAACCATCCCGTCCGTTTACCAAATAGTTGTCGAGAATTACCTGCACGTATGTACTCTTTAGGAAACTGCAATCATCATATACGCCGTATCCGATGCCTTTCAGTTGTATGCCCACGTTCAGAACGACGCTCTCCAACACCTGGCATTCTGCAAAAGCCATATTGCCGATATAGTCCATCTGAAGTCCGCTCCATTTGAAATCATCAGAATAGTAAGCCTTCCATTTGTCAGTATCACTATATCCGTACCATTCGTCGCCGGGAATGTTTCTACCAGTACCTCCATCTTCATAATGCCAGCACCTCCAATATTCTTGGTCTCCTACTTTGGTTGCGTCTATTGCCAGTGTGACAGTCCTAAGCGACGGTTTCAAAATGCTTTTATCATAGTCACTTGGCAAATCATCGGGCTCCTCTACACGCTGACAGAATGCCTCATCGCCAATCCAACGAATGCGTGCAGGAATAGTAACCTCTTGAAGTTGGAGACAGTTGTAGAAGGCCTCGGCACCAATCTCGCCACGTGCCGAATTCTCGGCTACCTCGTTGATAATGCGCTGTATTGTTTCCTGTGGTAGCTTAAAACAGTCGCGGAAAGTTCCCTTGCCCACCTCGCGGATGACACTATTAGTACCCCAGTGTATATTAATTAGATTATATGCACCTGCAAACATATACTCGTCATAAATGGCAAAGTCATTGTTTGGTAAGTACAAATCGGTCATGGCTACCATCTCGCCAAAATAGTGTGTAGCCTTCCAGTAATGTTTGTCCCACATGCTGAGGTCGAGCTCTTTTACTTCATCTTTGATGCGGTTGAAAATCTCTATCTCTTTATCTTCGTTCATGTAAAAATAGTCTGGACCGTCCAGAATTTCGTACCACTGTCCTTGGCTGCCATTCTCTGCCTTACCGTGAAAGGCAATTCCTACCACCTCATACTTGATGTCAGTGAATGCAGATTCGTTTGCATTGTCGCACCAACGACTATTTCCATATCCATCCTTATAGCGACAAGGGATAGGATGGTCATGTTCATCTTTAACTTCCATAATGTTTTCGAGATAGTCTTTTAATGAGTTAAACCAGTGGCCATCATACAGGTTGCAATGGATCCAATTCGACCATTGTCCACCGTTTCTTCCATTATCTCCAAAATTATATAATACACCAGTTTCTGTGTCTTTTAGCTTCACACTCCAATAATAGTTGGCCGACACGTTTGAAGCCTGCAGGCAGCCAAGAATGAGGAATAAGAAGAACATCCTTATTCTGTTGCCATTGGCTTGCTTCCCTTTTATATCATCCATTTGTTTCATAATTATAATAAGTTGTTTAATATTCTTTTTGTTCAGTTGACTTTCCACCTAATTTAAATTTGTATATGGACAGTTAGTCAATGCAAAGATAATGAATTTGTTGCAAAGTTAAGCATTTCTTTTTGTAAAATTATCAGAGAGTAATGGGATAGTAAAATTGTAAGAGTTGATGATTTTGTTAAAGTTTTGATATACTGCAAGTTAAAAGATCGTATAAAAGCGGGAAAGTAAAATATGTCTGAGAAGATGTTTGGCAGAAATACCTTAAAATGATACCTCAAACACCACTTTCCCCCGTTATTTTCAAAAGAGCCACAGAGAAGTTGGCATTGCAATCTCTGTGGCTCTATGTGAAAAAAATGCTGTTTAAGCTGTTATCCTATCGCTTGAAGTGTGCTATCGAATGATTACCTTCTTACCGTTGCGGATATAGACACCCTTGGTCGGGTTGAGCACTTTCACTCCTGTCAGCGTGTAGTAGGCATCCTGCTCCTGACTGCTGGCTGACATAATGCCGCTGATGGAAGTGGTGCTACCTGCAAATGTGTTACTCATGCTGAGTGAGTACGACCTGACGATGCTGATGGTCCAGTTCTGCATGTCGAGGGTGACGGTATAGTCGCCGTCTTCTGCTACGCTCCACTGGCGGTCGTCGGTGGCATCCTCACTGATGCGTCCGTAGTCATTGGCATCACGGAAGTAGAACTTCTGGGAATAGTCGCCATCCTTGTCGGTAGCAATCTTGAAGGAACCGTTGGAGGTGAGGTAAAGCGTTGCGGTGTAGATGTTGTTGTTGTTGCGTGACAGGGGTGTAGCCTCCCAGAGTCTCCAGCCGCCAGGCGTGTTGTCGCCTACGAGGAAGAGGTCACCATAGTCGTTATAGTCGGGCTGCGGGTCGGGTGTGGGATTGACGTTACCGCTGCCATTTTGCTCAATGACCAACATGGTCCAATATTTCAACGAGGGAACGGTGAACTTGACATAGTCGCCGTCGCGGGTGAAGGTTACCTCCTGCGGCATACCGTCGAAGCGGTCGGGCGAAGCCACCCACACCTTCGAGGCGTTTTGGGCATGAACACGCACTTCGATGTTGTTCTTCTCTCCTGGCTCGGGCATATCGCCATCAACGTCGCGGCAGAGCATGTGCTTCTCATCGCGTGTGGCCGAGAAGTTGAGCAGGCTGATGACCTTCTTGTCAGAGAACTGGCGACCATAGGCCGTGACGTGACCCGTTGCGGGCGGCCATGTGTTGAAGCTGACAATATTGTTGGTACAGCTGATTTGGGGATCGACGACGGAGCCTCCATCACGCAGTAGGTTCTCGTAGGCTGTCATGAAGTCATAGTATTTGGTCAGCGAAGCCGTCAACTCGTCGCTCATCTTCAGGTTGCTGTTAGGGAAATACTCGGCACACAGCATGTGACCGTCGCCCAGCTCCAAGTGGGAACCGCCTACGGCAAACATGGTAGCGTCGGAAAGCAGGATGCCTGGCGTGTTGAAGTACTGACCGCCATCGTCACGACGGTTGTAGTCCATATAGGCGGCAAAGACCGATGCAGTGCCGCGACCGTCTATGGCGGCATGCTCGCGTACCATTCTCTCCATATCATAGAAACTCTCCTCGCTGCCCCACAGCTCGGTGTAGCTAAATTCTATGTCGCCAGAAGAGATAATCTCCGGGGAACCGTAGTTGGAAACGGCATTCATCACCAACAGCTTGTCGGGACGGGCGCTCTTCATCGCCTTGATGAAGTCCTGATAAGCCCATGTCAGCGGAATCTCGCCGCCGTCATAGTTATAGACTGTGCCGCGATAGCCTAACTGGTCGATGTGGAAGCCGTCGAAGTCGAAGGCTTCATAGACATCGTTGTTCTTCCCGGCCAGATACTCCTGCCATCCCTTGTTGGAGGGGTCGCAGAGGTAGATGGGACCGCGCCAGTTTTCGGGCAGCGGATGGTTGTCGCGGTCGGCATGGTTGTGGTCGCGGAACATTCCCCAGCCGTAGTTTACACCATTGGCTTCCGAACCGGGGTCGGCACCGAACAGCAGGTTGTAGAACATAGCCTTCATGCCGTAGCGATGGTGCTCCTTGATGTAGTTGCGCACGACATGGGCACGGATGGTACGGTTGGCAAGGTCTGTCCAGGAGTCGCGGTGACCGTATTTATCATAGGGAATCTCGTGCAGGTACTGCCAGTCGTAGTACTGTATGCCATTGATGTGGCAACGATTCAGGAAAGCCGTCTCTGCCTGGATGGTACCCTCGTTCTTAGAGTCGTCGTAGGTGGAGACGAAGCCATAGCGCGGGAAACGTCCCCAAGAGCTCGATACGTCGATGGCGATAGTGCCATAGAGGGTTTCGTCGCCTGAAGCGTTGAATGTATAGACAGCTGCCAGGTAGCCTGTGAAATCGCGGGAAGGTGCCGTCCAGTTGTAAGTAGTGGCTCCCATAGCATCGTCCGTCAGCACCTCGCTGCCGTGATAGATACGAATGCGTGCACCAGCAGGCAGATCGCCGCTGAAATTGACTGTAACTTGTTCACCGGGATGGTAGAGGCACTTGTCGGTTGACAGATACCAAGGGCTACTGATAGAGTAAATCTCCTTTGCGTTGAGCTCCCCGACAAACAGGAAGCCAAACAATGCCAAAAGAATGGTAATAATAGTTGTTTTTTTCATTTTAATTAAGTTTTTAGTTAATAAATAAGAGTTATTGCATATCCGATTGCAAAGATAGAAATGTTTTGTGATAATGGTTACGCTCGGTATGTCGATAGTAAATGATTGTTTTTAAACAATCATTGTAATTGTTTGCTTTCCAGTGAGTTATATATGGCGTAAAGAAAAGCGATGGTAAACTTCGCTGAAAAATTTGATATAATTTATGCGTATTAGGCAGTAGTTTCATGCCTATTAGGTAGTTCTTTCTTGCGTTAAACTACAGTTCCCTAATAACACGCATGGACACAAGAGGAGTCTTCTATGAATGGAACTGACAGTTTCCATGGTGGTTACTGTCAGTTTCCATGGTGGTTACTATCAGTTCCCATAGTGGAAACTACCAGTTCCTGCCTTTTAATGATGTGGACATTGCCTTTAATACATCCTATCGCTATCTTACAAGGATTTTCTTTCCGTTTTCAATGCAGATGCCCTTGGCGTTGGCGTTTGCTTTCATGCCTGACAGGGTGTAGCGGAGGGGCGCAGAGGTCGTAACGGGTACTGCGGTGATGGCGGTCTCGGTGTGCTTGACGATGCTGATGGTCATGGCATCGATGTCAATCTGCACGTCGTACTCGCCGTCTTCTGCCACGCTCCACTGGCGGTCGTCGGTGGTGTCCTCGCTGACACGGGCATCGTCAGTGGCATCGCGGAAGTAGAATTTCTGGGCAAAGTCGGCGAAGCAGTTGACGGCCACTTTGAAGCTTCCGTCTGCGGTAAGACGAAGGGTGGCGGTGAAGAGGAACGGATTGTCATTGCTCTGCTTCAGCGGGGTGGCGTCGTTTAGGCTCCAGCCGCCAGGGGTGTTGCCGCCGACGAGATAGAGGATGTTATAGTGGACGGCTTTTTCCTGATAGGGGGAACGGGTCACGCTCAGGGTCAGCTGCTCCACATTGGCGGTGATGTCGTAGTTGCCGCTCTGGCTGACCTTGAATTTGGTGTCGTCGCCGTTGCGTTGCAGGATGGTCTCGCCCAAGATGTAGGGGTCGGTGGCATTGGGGTTCAGATACTGGTCGCCGGACCAGTCGGTATGGGTGATGAACTTGAACTCCTTGTCGGCTTCGAGCCAGCCGGTGTAGTGGAACACGCCGGGGGTGGATTCGTCGGCGACCATCACGGGAGAACTGGAGGCTGACCATCCACAGCATACGGCTTCGCCGACTAACATCAGCGGTGCTTCGGACTGTGCGTTGGCAGTTGACATGGTCATCAGTGCAGTCAGCATAAGGACTGCCGTCTTGGGATTGAAAATAGGGGTTTTCATTGTGCTTTTGAATTGATAAGGGTGGGGGTTATTTAATTTTTAATCTTTAATGTTTAATTTTTTTAATTTCCTGTCTTGAGGTGTTGCTTCGGTGATGCTGATGGCATAGCCGCCGGGGGCTGCGGTGAGGCGCAAGGCTGTGTTGGCGGTGACGATGCCGCGGCGGATAGTGTATGCATGCGGGTTGGTGCGGTAGTGGGCGTCCTTGGCGTCGGCATAGACGGTGGCGACATAGCGCTTTCCGGGATTGAGGAAGTCGAGCTTCACGGTGGAGGTGTGCCCGTGCTCGTCGGCGGTGCAGCCTACAAACCAGTGGCCTGTGCCCTTGGCCTTGCGTGCTGCCACGATGTAGCGGCCAGGCTCGGCTTCAAGGTAGCGGCTGTCGTCCCAATCTACGGCGACGTCTTTAATGAACTGGAAGGCGTCCATGTGGCGTTCATAGTTGTCTATGAGGTCTGCGGCCATCTGCAGCGGACTATACATGGTGACATAGAGGGCGAGCTGTCGGGCCAGCGTGGAGTTGACGTGGTTGAGGTTGTCAGGGTTCATGCGGTTCATGTCCATCTCGAAGATACCAGGGGTGTAGTCCATGGGGCCTCCCTGCAGGCGGGTGAAGGGCAGGATGGTGGTGTGGAAGGGTTTGGTGCCGTTGGTGGCGTCGTACTCCGTGCCGCGGGCGGCTTCGTTGCCGATGAGGTTAGGCCACGTGCGACAGAGTCCAGTGGGGCGCACGGCCTCGTGGGCGTTGACCATGACGTGATGGCGGGCTGCCTGCTGGACGGCATAGAGGTAGTGGTTGTTCATCCACTGGCCGTAGTGGTGTTCGCCACGTGGGATAATGTTGCCGACGTAGCCGCTCTTCACGGCGTTGTAGCCGTACTTGTCCATCATGTTGTAAGCGGCTTCCAGGTGGCGCTCGTAGTTGCGCACGGAGGCGGAGGTCTCGTGGTGCATCATCAGGCGCACGCCCTTGGAGTGGGCATAGGCGTTGAGGGCGTCAAGGTCGAAGTCGGGGTAGGGGGTCTGGAAGTCGAAGACGTAGTCCTTGGACTTGCCGAACCAGTCTTCCCAGCCGACGTTCCATCCCTCGACCAACACCTGGTCGAAGCCGTGGCGGGCGGCAAAGTCGATGTAGCGGCGCACGTTGGCGTTGTTGGCGCCATGTTTGCCGTGAGGACGGGTGTTACGGTAGTCAAGGTTGTCGAGCTTGACGCTGGGCAGGTCGTAGGTGTAGCTCCACTGGCTCATGCCGTTGATCATTTCCCACCATACGCCTACGTACTTGACGGGCTTGATCCACGAGGTGTCGTCGAGCTGGCACGGTTCGTTCAGGTTGAGGATGAGGTTGGAGGCGAGGATGTCACGGGCGTCGTCGCTGACCATCACCGTGCGCCAGGGCGACGTGCAGGGTGCCTGCAGGTAACCTTTGGTGCCTTGTGCGTCGGGTGTGAGCCACGACTGGAACACCAGGTGCTCGTCATCGAGGTTCAGGTGCATGCAGGAGTAGTCGATGAGTGCCGCCTCGTGAATGTTGATGTAGAGGCCGTCGTCGGTCTTCATCTGCAGCGAGGTCTGGACGCCGGTGTCAGAGAAGGGCGTCTGCGAGGCGTTAGGGCTGATGGCTGCTTTCATCAGCGAGCGTATCTCGGTCAGGCGCGACTCGGTGTAGTCATACTCCTGGGTGTCGTAGTCGCCAGGAATCCACCACGCCGTGTGGTCGCCGGTCATGGCAAATTGCGTATGCTCCTCGCGGACGACGAAATAGGTGAGGTGCTGTTGCGTGGGGAACTCGTAGCGCAGGCCGACCCCCTCGTCATAGACGCGGAAGCGCAGGTTCATGAGCCGATGGGTGCGGGTCTGTTCGAGACTCACCAGAAGCTCGTTGTAGTGGTTGCGTATGTTGCGGGTCTCGCCCCACACAGGCTGCCAGGTTTCGTCGAAGGTACTCTCGGTGGTGTCTGTCAGGGTGAAGCCGTCCATGAGGCTCTCCTGGTCGGTCAATTCCAGTCCCAACGTGGAGGGCTTCACCACGGGGCGGCCCTTGTAGGCCAGCTGCCATACGGGTGTACCGTTGGCATCGACATCGAAGGTAAGGGCGACATGGCCGTCGGGCGACGTCGTTTCCACAGCCATCATGGGCAGAAACGTCATCAGTGCCAATAAAGCTAAAGCAGTTTTTTTCATCGTATATAGTTTACGTTATCGTTTTCGTTTACGTTCCCGTTATCTCTCCACGACTATCATGGTCCAATATTTCAGCGAAGGCAGGGTGAAGTTGACGTAGCCACCGTCTTGGCGGAAGGTGAGCTCCAGCGGAGCACCGCCGAGGTTGTCGGGCGAAGCCACCCAGAGTTTCCTGACGCCGGAGGCTTTCATCCTCATGGGTACGTTGGCGATGGCCTGCGGCTCGGGCATGTCGCCCTGTTCGTCGCGCCAGCTCAGACTGTTGGCTTGGCGGAAGTTCAACAGGTGGACTACCTGACGGTTGCCGACGGTCTTGGCGTAGGTGGTGACGGTGTGCAGCTTGGGTGGCCATGCGGCGATGCTGATGCCGTCGGCGGCAGCAAGTTCTGCCGTCGTCTGGGTGCCGCCGTCGCGCAGCAGGTTCTGGTAGGCGGTGAGGAAGTCATAGTAGCGCACGACGGCCTGACGGAGCTCGTTGCTCATGACGAGGTTGCTGTTGGGGAAATACTCGTGGCAGAGCATGTGGCCGTCGCCCAGTTCCAGGTGGGCGCCGCCCAAGGCGAAGATGACAGCATCGGTGAGCAGGACGCCGGGGGTGTTGAACGTGCCAGCGGCAGAGGCCTTGCCGTAGTTCATGTAGGCAGCGAGGACGGTGTTCTTGCCGCCGGAGTAGTCGCTGTTGTTGCGGATGACGTCGAGGATGTCCTTGAACTGCGACTCGCCGCCCCACATCTCGGTGTACATGAAGTCGGTGTTGCCGGTGGCGCCGATCTGTCCGGCACCGTAGTTCGACACGGCGTTCATGACCAGCCGCTTGTCGGCGTGGCGGGCTTTCATGGCGTTGATGAACGAGTGGAAGCCGTGGGTGAGGTTGAGCGTCGAAGAGTAATAGTCGGACGTCACGCCGCGGTCACCCACTTGGTCGATGTGGAAACCGTCGAAGTTGAAGTTGTAATAGACGTCGTCGTTGCGGTCTGCCAAATACTGTTGCCAGTCGGTGTTGGCGGGGTCCATGAGGCTGATGTCACCTTTCCAGCCCGAGGGCAGCGACAGCTTGTCGCGGTTGCCGCCACCAGTGTACATGCCCCACTTGTCGCTGACGCCGTCGTCGTCAGCATCGTCCAACGCTCCGTAGCAGAGGTTGTAGAACATGGACTTCATGCCGTAGCTGTGCTGTGCGCTGATGTACTGCTTCACCACACTGGTGACCACTTCGCGGTTGGCTATGTCGGTGTAGCGCTCCAGGAGCATGTCGCGTGTGCCGCCCAAGGGCCAGTGGTGCTTGTTGTGCCAGTCGTAGAACTGCACACCGTTGATGTGGCAGCGGTTGAGGAAAGCCATCTCGCTGCTGACGGCAGTGGCTTTCGACTCGTCGTAGGTGGCCACGAAACCGTAGCGCGGGAACCGTGCCCAGTCGCTGGACACGTCGATGCCCACCGTGCCATAGATGGTTTCGGAAGTGCCGGCACCGACATACACGTCGGCCATATAGCCTGTGAAGTCATCCTGCGGGGCTGTCCATGTCCAGTCGCCGCTGCTGACGGCAGCCTCGGCAACGACGTCGTTGCCCCTGCGGTAGCGCACCTTGGCACCGGAGGGCACTTGTCCCTCCGTGCTGAAGTGTATGGTCTCGCCTGGACGGTAGAGTGCCTTGTCCGTGGTGATGTTTAAAGTCAACTGGGCTGTAGTGCTGACAGCTGGTGGAAACTGTTCGGTAGGCACGGGTCCCATAGTCTCGTCGTCAGAACTGCAAGCAAACAGCAGCGGAGCGGCAAGAGCCAGTAATATTGTGTTCATTTTCATATTGGTTTTCATTTTTATGTTATCGTTATCGTTTTCGTTATCGTTTTCGTTAACGTTCCCGTTATTGTTTAGCAATACTCACGGTTTCTTCCAGTTGGTTCAGCGTGATGGTGTAGGTGCCTGCCGACATGATGCGCCACTTGTTGTCGATGTCACCAATGTTGACATCGAGGTACTGGTTCTTCAGATAGTCGTCGCTCTTGTCAATGAACAGGGCGTGCTCCACTTCGCCGGTAGGTTCGACACCGTTACCGCTGGCATTCATCAGCCAGGCTCCGTTCCAGTCGCTCTTTTTGTCGAACGAGAACTTCAGTTCGCCACTGGTCAGGCTGCCCGTCCACGTGAAGATGTAAGGGTTGCCGGTAGCCGTCATGGGTGTGGCATTGCCCAAGTCCCAACCATTGGGCGTGGCATCGCCCACAAGGTAGACCATTTCGTAAGGCACGAACTCGCGCATCATCATACGCTCCTTGTCAGAACGGATGTCCACACAGATCTTGTAGGCCTTGTCGGTCTCGTTGTCCTGCAGGAACCACTTGTTGTCGGGGTCGTAGCCTGCCACGAATGACATCTGGGTGTCGGTGTAGGGGGCGTTGGGCTGTGTGGCCTTGAGCATATTCTCCCAGGCTCCTTCGGCGGTTCCAAACTTGAACTCACCGCCGCCGCCCTGCTCGAAGTGGCGACCGTAGCGGAACAGGAACGGGTCGAGCGGGTCTTTCTGCATCTTGACGAAGCCCCAGCCCGTCGGCATGCCCACAAAGTAGAGGTTGTCGAAGCGCGGTGCCTCGCCCTCGGTCTGTACGTAGCTGATTTCGAGCGTCAGCAGGTTGACGGTGACCTGGTAGAAGTGGGCCTCGGTGATTTGCCACTGCTCGTCGGGTTCGTCGAAACTGGTGCGTAGCACCAAGCCGCCGTCGGCAGCTTTGTTATAAGAAGGTATCCACTCGCCAAGACGGGTCAGGAACTTGAAGGAACCGACGTTGAGGTTGCCCTCCCAAGTGAACTGGCCGTTGTCGATGCGCTTCATCTCAGTGGCGTGGTCGGCACTCCAACCGTTGGGCGTAGCGTCGCCAACCAAATAGAGCGTCGGGGTGACGGGCGTGTAAGGCGTGGCGGAAAACGAGATGGTGGCGGTCTGGTCCGTGGCACCATCGACACGTGCGGTTACACGGGCATCCAATGCGACACTCTGGCCTTCGACACCGCCAAACTTGTCGAGCAGTAGGGCGTTCAAGTTTTCCTGATTGACTGCCCAGGAGTAGGTCTGGGTCTCGTCGTCAACAGCCACGTAGGCATCGGCAAAGTCAGTGCCTGCAAGGGCTATTTCAAGGGTGTAACGGATGCGACTGCCTGTGCCGTTGTTGGTACCGGTAGTCCAGGAGAGCGAAATGGCTTCGCTGTCGTGACTGGCTTCGTTGAGCACTTCGGCAACCTGACTGGCTGACAGCGTGAGCACGTCGTGGCCCTTGTCAAGTTCGGTATAGTCGTTGTCAGAGCAGGCCGTCAGCAGCCAGCCGCCAAACAGAACGGTCAAAATGGCATATATTGTTTTCATTGCTTGATGTGTTTAATTTATTTTTTAATTTTTAAACTTTAATAGCCCGGATTCTGCACCATCAGACTGTTGGCGTCCATCTCGGTCTGGGGAATGGGGAACAGCAGTCGCTCCTTGGTGACGCGGCTCTTGCCGATGCCATGGAGGAAGTTGATGGCGTAGTCGCCGTTCTGGATGCGGATGAGGTCGAACCAGCGGTGACCCTCGAAGGCCAGCTCGATACGGCGCTCATGGATAATCTTCTCACGCATGGCGTCCTGTGTCATATTGGCCACGTTGGCCAGTCCGGCACGTTGGCGCACGATGTTCAGAGGCTCACAGGCCTGGGCGGTCTGTCCCTGCTCGTTCAGGGCCTCGGCCTTCATCAGCAGCACGTCAGCATAGCGATAGACCACAAAGTTCTGCGGGTTGGTGTTGTATTCCGGCGAGATGCTCTTGGAAACCAAAAATTTGCGTACATTGTAGCCCGTATAGGAGTAGTTGCTCTTGTACTGCTTGCCGTCGAAGTCGGGGCAACCCTCGTAGAGCACTGTCAGATCTTTGCGCAGGTCGCCGGGCTCGTACTGGTCGACGAACTCTTGTGTGGGCTGGTTCCAGCCGTAGCTGCCTGCCACAAAGTCAGAGTTGCGGGGACCCATAAACGTGCTGAGCCAGCTAGACTGTGGGTTGTTGCCCCAGAAATCGTACTCGGTGTTGCCAGAGAACTGCACCTCGAAGATGGACTCAGGACCGTTGTTGACAGTGGCGTCGAAATTGCCTTCGTAGCTGCATCCGGCCAAGTCATAGCCTAATGCGGTCACTTGGTCGCACAGGCTGGCAACCTTGGCGTAGTAGTCGGAATGACTAGGTGCCAGCGTTAGCAGTACGTCGGCCATCATGGTCAGCGCAGCGTCGCGTGAGGCACGTCCCACGTTGTCGGCATCGTAGTCGTGCTTGGCGGGCAGCATGTTGATGGCACGCTGGCAATCAACCATGATCTGTGCATAGACCTCCTCGGCTGTGGCACGGGCGATGTCGGTAGACTCGCCGGGATTGTAGGGCTTCAGGCGCAGAGGCACGCCGCCATAGAGGCGTACCAGGATGAAGTAGTAGTGGGCACGCAGGAAATAAGCCTCGGCCAAGGAGCGTTCCTTCAGACTGCCTGGGAGCAGTTCCTGACCTTCGAGGGCTTGGATGAGGATGTTACACTGGCCGATGCCCACCCACGGCGAACGCCACATGTAGAGGGCCATACCGTTGTCGCTCTGTGTGATGAAGTTGGCTGCCTGGATGGTCTCTAGACCGTCCGTGCCGCCACCGGCACCGACGACACTGTTGCCAGCTACGATGTCGAGTGTCCAGAGACGCTGGTTATACATATTGGATGACTGGAGTGTGCGGTAGCAGGCATTGGCCATGGCCACAGCCACATCGTCGGTGACGCTGGTTGCAGGATCCACCGTGTTCTTTGGTTCTTTGTCGAGGAAGTCGTCGCTGCAAGACGTCAGCGTCAGAACTGCCAGCAGAATCATATATATCTTTTTCATAATTGTTTACGTTTTCGTTTTCGTTTACTTTTTCGTTATCGTTCCCGTTAGAAATTTAAATTCAAGCCAATGTTGAACGTTCTGGAGATGGGATAGGTAGAGAGGTCGATGCCATTGATACCCACCTCGGGGTCGAAGCCGCTGTAGTTGGTGATGGTGGCCACATTCTCGCAAGAGAGGGTCAGGCGGGCGTGCTCGATGGTCAGCGGACGTAGCCACTTGTTGGGGAAATTGTACGAGAGCGAGATGGTCTTCAGACGCAGGTAGGAACCGTTCTCGACGAAACGGTCGCTGATGCGGTTGTTCTGGTTCGGGTCGCCGAAGACGGCACGGGGCATTGAGTTGCTGGTGCCTTCACCTCTCCAGCGGTTCAGAACGTCCGTTGACTGATTGTAGGCGGCGGCCATGCCCGTGAGGTCGATGTTGTTGGCGTTGAAAATCTTATTTCCTGCCACACCCTGCAGATAGATACCCAGTTCGAAACCCTGCCAGGTCAAGTTGTTGCCCAACGAGAAAAGGTGGGTGGGGTTGGGGTTGCCTATCACCGTGCGGTCGTTGTCGTTGACGACACCATCGTTGTCCAGGTCGCGGAAGCGGATGTCGCCAGGGGCTGCACCCGGCTGGATGGCGTGGGCATCGACCTCAGCCTGGCTTTGGAAGATGCCGTCGGTGAAGTAGCCGTAGAACACGTTGATGGGGTAGTCCTGCTGGAGCATGGTGACATACGAGTTGTTGATTTGGTTAATATAGTAGGGGACGTCGCTGTTCAAGTCCTTGATCTTGTTCTTATTATATGTATAGGAGAGGTCGCTTTCCCAGCCTACCGTACCCTTCAGGTTGACCGTGTGCAGGGTCACCTCGATGCCGGAGTTGCGCACCTTGCCGGCATTGGTGTACGTTGTGCTGGTGTCCTCGAAGCCCGACGTAATGGGGATGCTGGCCTTGACCAGCATGTCGTTGGTGTTCTTGATATAGCCATCGACGGAGAGGATGACACGCGAATCGAACAGGACGGCATCGAAGCCGATATTGGCCTGGGCCACCTCTTCCCAGTGGATGTTGGGGTTGGCCAGTGTGGACGATACCAGGGCAGCCTGCTCCTTGCCTGCAAAGCCGAGGGGATAGACGCTCGTGTTGTAGACCGCCAGGTAGCCATAGTTGCTGACGCTGGCCTGACTACCGGTGACACCGTAGCCTGCACGGATCTTCAGGTCGCTGAGGACGGTGGTCTTCTTGAACCAAGGCTCCTCGGAGATGCGCCATGCTGCGGAAACGGAGGGGAACGTACCCCAGCGCTTGTTGCTGCCGAAACGGCTGCTGCCGTCACGACGGATGGTGGCTGTCAGCAGGTACTTGCTGTCGTAGTCGTAGGTGACACGAGCCATATAGGAGAACAGGGCCCACTCGGTCTCGTTGCCGCCGATGGCATACATCTCCTGACCGTTGTCCATCTCGTGGACGTTCTCGAAGGCGAAGATGTTCTTCTGGGCATTCAGGTAGTCTAAGTTGTTCCACTGGGCAGAAGTACCGGCCATCAAACCGACGCGGTGTTTCTTGGCAAACGTGTAGTCGAACAGGAAGTAATTGTCCCAGAGGTATGTGAACGACTTGTTGTCGCTCTTATAGCGACTGCTCTCCTCGGTGGCAATGGGTTTCCAGGGGTACTTCGGCGTGTATTTGTCGATAAACCAGAATTTGGCATCCAGCCCGAGGGTGCTCTTGAACTTCAGCCATTTGGCCAGCGAAATCTCAGCAGTCAAGTTGCCCAGCAGGTTGTAGCCGTCGGTCTGCTGCTTGTCGGTCTGCGTGGGACCGTAGGGGTTCTTGGTGCTGCCGTACCAAAGGGAATTGCCTTCGGGACCGGTCCATTCGCCATTCTCGTCCTTAATGGCATAGATGGGGAGTGCCTTGTAGGTGTTGCCCAAGTCGTAGGCACCTTGTTTCTTTTGGTCGGCACTGAGGGTGATGTTGTTAGAGAACTTCAGCCAGTTCAGCACCTGGGCATCGCTGTTAACCTGGAAAGTAAAACGGCGATACTTGACGCTCTCGACGATACCGGTCTGGTTGAGAAAACCGCCGGAGACATAGTAATGGGCCTTCTCCGTGCCGCCAGAATAGCTGGCAGTGTAGTTCTGCATTGTGCCAGTGCGCAGCAATTCGTCCACCCAGTCGGTACCGATACCCAACGATGCGGGGTCAGACCAGTCAGGATTCATAGTGTAACCGGCATTGGCCATCATGTCGTTGTTGAGGGCGGCATACTGGCTGGCGTTGAGCAACGACGGCGTGTGGGTGGCATTCTGGATGGCCACGTTGGCGGCCAACGACAGCTTGCCCTTGCCCTCCTTGCCTTTCTTGGTGGTAATCATCACAACACCATTGGCACCACGGGAACCGTAGATGGCAGTGGCGGAGGCATCCTTCAGCACGTCGAGACGCTCCACGTCAGCCATATTCAGGGTGTTCAGACCCAGGTCGGTGGGGACACCGTCGATGACAATCAACGGGTCGCAGTTGTTGATGGAGCCGAGACCACGGATCTTGATGGACACGTTGTCACCGGGCTTTCCGGCATCAATCACCTGAAGACCGGCAATCTTTCCCTGGATGGCCTGACCGAGGTTGGCAACGGGACTCTCCTCGATGGATTTTGCTCCAAGGGAACCCACAGCACCCGTCAGGTCGCTCTTGCGCATCGTACCATAACCCACGACAACCACCTCGCTGAGCGTTTGGGTGTCGTCGCGCAATACGACTGATATGTCGGTCTTTCCATCAACCGACACGTTTTGCGTGCTGAAGCCAATATACGAAATGGTCAACGTAGCATTAGAAGGTACGTGCAATACGAAGCGACCGTCAAAGTCGGTCACGGTGCCGTTACTCTTACCTTTTTCCATAACGGTGGCGCCGATGACAGCCTCACCCGTCTGGTCCTTCACAATACCTTGCACGGTAATCTGTTGTGCAAGCAAGCCCAATGGCAGAAGCAAGGTCGCCAAGCCAAGCATCAGGCGTTTAGTCAGTAGCATTTTCATTTTAGTCATAAAATTGTTATTTGAACAGTTAATAAATTGTTTTTTCGAATCTGCCGCAAAGTTACATTGTTTTACCGACATTTGTAGTCCAAAGTAATCCTATAGTAAACTAATATATAGGAGGGAAAACGTTAGTATTTTGATTTACAGCAATTTATAATAATCATTAAAAATACAACAGTAAATTTTGTCGATTTGGAATTTCTGCCTATTTTTGCAGAAAATAACTGAAAAGATGAAAAAACTAATGCTGACGATGTGCCTTCTGGTCCTGCATTGTGGGGCGAAGGCCGACAACGAGGAACTACTTTCAGAATTGGATGCTGCCATAGAGCAGCGTGAACAGTACATCCATGAAAAGGAGGAGCGGATTGCCCTTCTGAAAAAACAGTTGGAAGAAGAGGATAACAGTACCGGCGTTCTGCGGCTCCTTGACCGGCTCTTCAGCGAATATTACGTGTTCAAATTCGACTCGGCCATGGCATACGCCGACAAAGGAGTGGCCATGGCCCGACAGATGGGAGATGACCACTACAAGGCACGCTTTGCCATCCACCGCTCGGAGATACTTGCTGTAGGCGGGTTGTATCAGGAAGCTACTGCCAATCTGGATGCTCTCGAACCCAAGCCCACTGACCGAGAACTGCTTTTTAACTACTATTTCGCCTATTATACCATTTATAATTATTGGAGCGATTACTGCCAAGGTACGGCATATTCGCCAGAATACCGGTCGAAGGCCAGTTCCAATTTGGAGAAGGCACTGCAATACGCCGACACTAACTCACCGCAGTATGAGTATTATCAGGGCGAGATTAACGTCTATGTGGAGCCGGACGGCAAGAAGGCAAAGCAACACTACCTGAACCTGCTGGAGCACAACTCGGGTGACTCGCGTATATATGCCATGGCGGCGTTTGCACTGGCCGGCAACTATTGGGCTGACGGTGACAACGAGAAATACGTGGAATATATGACCAAGGCGGCACTCAGCGATGTGAAATGTTGCATCATGGAGAACTTGGCTCTGCAATATCTGGCTATACACCTGTTTGACAAGGGAGAAGACTACATAGGACGTGCCGAACGCTACATCAATGTGTCTATGGAAGACGCGAAGTTCTACAATAACCGACTGCGAATACTGGAAATATCACAAATGCTGCCGCAAATCATGACAGCCTACCAGCAGACTGTGGAGTGGCAGAACCAACGGCTCCGCTATTCCATCGGCTTCATCTCATTGCTCGTATTGGGACTCCTGCTCACAGCATATTATATCTATCGGCAGAACAGAAAGTTGTCGACAAGGCGGCGCGAACTGGCTGACAACAACCAGCAATTAAGCCTGCTTAACCAGCAGTTGGCCGACAGCAACCAACATCAGGCCGACTTGAACGAACAGTTGCAGGAGCTGAACCAACGGCTCGTCGATACCAATAAAAGGCGCGAGAATCTGGCATATATCTATATCGACCTCTGTGCCAAGTATATTGATAAACTTAGCAAGTACCAGACATTGGTGAAGCGTAAAATCAAGGCGAATCAGGCACAGGAACTTCTGAGAACCATATCGTCCACACGCATCTCGGAAGAAGATGCAGCCATCTTTCTCACCCGCTTTGACAAGGCTTTCCTCGAACTTTATCCTACCTTTGTCGATGAGTTCAATTCTCTGTTGCAGGAGGACGGACGCATACAACAGAAGTCGCCTTTCTCGATGACGACAGAGCTGCGCACTTTCGCACTTATCCGACTCGGCGTGAAGAACACGGCCGATATTGCAGGACTGCTCTTCCTCTCTATGCAGACTATATATAACTGTCGTTCAGCCGTCAAGAACAAGGCTCTCTGCAAAGAAACTTTCGACGAGGATGTCAACCAATTGTGTATGGTCATCAGCAATTAAGTTTTGGCAATGAGATAAGGGTCGTGTTTTCACACGTTTTGGTGATGTTTAGATTCAGGCAGTTTACGATAGAACAGGAGCTGTGCGCCATGAAGGTCGGCACGGACGGTGTGTTGCTGGGGGCATGGGCTCATGGCGGCTCGTGCATCCTTGACATCGGTACGGGGACGGGTATCATCGCCCTGATGATGGCGCAGCGTTTCCCCGCAGCGCATGTGACGGCTGTCGATATTGACGGGGGTGCTGTCCTCCAGGCGCAGCAGAATATTACAGCGTCGCCTTTTGCCGACCGTATGCGTGTTCTGCAGGAGCGTGTGCAGGATCATCAGGGCGCCTACGATGCCGTAGTGTGCAATCCGCCTTTCTTTATCGACTCGATGCAGGCTCCTGACCGACAGCGCAATATGGCCCGTCACGCCACTACGCTGACCTATGCCGAACTGATGCAGCACGCTTGGCGACTGCTCAGCGACGATGGTGAACTGAGTGTCGTCGTACCCTTCG
>JAEEGL013039695.1_pt1 | contig 17980 bp, 16 predicted proteins | sample 9134231 | NCBI WGS metagenome assembly JAEEGL01 (sample SAMN16246548, study PRJNA631951) | gut metagenome | biome: gut microbiome; feature: rumen; material: fiber-attached | host: Bos | place: Iran: Karaj | collected 2018-10 | reverse complement strand
CGAGTCTGTGGATAATGCCGTGGCAGCAGCCGGGGCAGTAATGGAAAGGCTTATCTGTAAGGCCCTTCGTCGGTTCGAAAACAACAGCCATCAGACGATACCTCCTTCTTTTAATGTTCCCTCGTGGATAGCGACTATCTTGTCGAGGATCTCTTTCTGCATCGGCAGGTTACCGCCCATGCGTCCGTGGAAGTAAACGGGCTTCTTTCCGTTTACTGCAAGCTTAACGTCTTCGATCATCTGACCTGCGTTGAGCTCGACATCGATGAAGCCCTTAACGGAAGGCATGTCAGCTGCCTCTGCTATAGGCTTTGTCGGGAAAGGCCAGAGCGTGATGGGTCTGATCATACCGACCTTGATGCCCATGTCTCTTGCCTGACGGATGACGTTTCTTGAGATTCTGGAGCATGTGGAGAATGCAGTGATAACGATCTCCGGATCGTCGTCCATGCAGACTGACTCATAACGGACTTCGTTAGCTTCAACGATCTTGTACTTCTCCTGGAGTTCCATGTTCTTCTTCTCAAGGACATCCGGATCGATGTAGATGGATGTGACTGTGTGGTGGAAGTCATCACCCTTGCGGCCGCATGCAGCCCAGGGTTTTGCGATCTGCTCGATGGGCTCCTCGTCACGGAAAGCAACAGGCTCCATCATCTGACCGAGCGTACCGTCGCCCATGATCATGACCATCATTCTGTACTTGTCTGCGATGTTGAATGCGTCAACAACGAGCTCATAGATCTCCTGAACGGAAGCAGGTGCGATTACGATGTTCCTGAAATCACCGTGTCCGCCGCCCTTTGTAGCCTGGAAGTAATCTCCCTGTGCCGGCTGGATGCCGCCGAGACCCGGGCCTGCTCTCACGATATTAACAACGACTGCGGGAAGCTCTGCGCCTGCAATGTAGGAGATACCCTCCTGCTTGAGCGAGATTCCCGGAGAAGATGAAGATGTCATCGCGCGGAAACCTGCAGCAGCTGCACCGTATACCATGTTGATAGCAGCAAGCTCAGACTCTGCCTGTACGAAGTTACCGCCTGCCTCGACCATCTTCTTAGCCATGTAGTGCATGACTTCGGTCTGAGGGGTGATAGGATAACCGAAATAGTTGCGGCAGCCTGCTCTGATAGCTGCCTCGGCAATTACTTCATTGCCTTTCATCAATATTCTTTTCTGTGCCATATAAAACCCTCCGCTTAACTCAGAAACGCTCGACGGTAATTACCACGTCCGGGCACTGTGTCGCGCAGAATGTGCAGCCAACGCACTTCTCCGGATCGACGCATGTTGCCGGGTGATAACCCTTGGCGTTCAGTCTTGACTTGTCGAGTTCGAGGATTTTCTGGGGGCATGCCTCAACACAGAGACCGCATCCCTTACACAGATTCTCGTTAAAAGTTACTTTTCCTTTTGCCACGATGAACCTCCTCATATAATACGCGCGTGATTGCGCACAAAATATTCAAGTATTATAAGCATTACGGGGTATTGATGCAACTGTAAAAATACTTTGACTAACGCCCGGTCAGGCATTAATCCTGCGATAATCTGCGGCGGAGCATCTTCAGTGATTCTCCCGAGAATCTGGGGATCATCCTGAAAGACTGGAAATAAAGCTTGGGAAATATGCGTGTTTCCTTGAAAAACAGCGGGACTATGAGCACTTCGTACACATAAGTTATCAATGTCGCCACGGCGGCACCGACGATCCCGAACTGCCAGATAAACAGGACATCGAGCACGATATTGAGGATCGCTGCCGACACCGCGAAATACTTCTCATACTTGTACAGACCCTCTCCCGTGATCCATATCGTCCTGGTATACCCTGATATGCCGATAAAAGAAGACCAAGACAGGACTATGAGCGGAACGAAGGCATCCATGTACTCACTGCCGTAGATGACAAAGATGACTACCCATCCGAGACAGCTCATCATCAGCGCGAATATAAAGGACATAAGGTTGACGCCGCCCATGATCAGCTTGAACTGATCGATGTACTCTTCGTATGAGATCTTCCTCTTCTCAAGGACTACAGGCCTCGACGAATCAATCAGGGCATTGGGGACGAACTGCCAGCATGTCGCAAGAAGCACTGCGGCAGAATAGATACCGACATGAGCGGAATCCGTCATGTTTTCCAGGATGATCTTATCCGCTTCCATGTAGATGATTATGGACATGCTGGAGATTATGCAGTTGTAGCTTATCTTCAGCAGCGCTCCGGCATCTTTGGCACTGACCTTGAGCCTTACATCCTTCTTCTTGATGAAGAATGCAGTTATCACCACGCCGGCAACAAAAGCCTGCACGCTAATCGCTAAGGCAAACCACTCGACCGTAGCCTTATTGACGAGGAGTATTATCCTGAACACGGATGCGACCGTTATGGCGCAGACCAAAGCTATCGAGACATACTTCATCTTGAGTTTTAACCTGAACCAGTAAACCAGCACGTCATATGTCTGGAAGACCATGCCGAGAGCCTGGAATGCAGCGACAATAAGCAATGTCTTATCACCAGGATTGAGCGCAGCTATAAGCCCGAGGATCAATGGATACGATATGAAAGACGATATGAGCCTCATCACCAGGGCAGTCCCGAGATAACCGCCTTCCTTGTCAGGGTTTCTTATTATCTCGGATACAATCAGGTTCTCAAGTCCTAAACCTGCCAGAGTCGTAAAGATAGTAATGACTGAAGCACAGTAGTTGATGAGTCCGTAGTCCGATGGTCCCAGATACCTGGCGACAAGTGAGATGATTATGAGAGATGACAGCATCGAATACAGATGCTGGATTATCATCCACACGGAATTGGACAGGATCTTCTTTTTGGAACCGCCGCTCATCTAAGGCTCGTATCCTTTACTTGACCAGAAGCAGATTGCACTGGTTCATGTCATTTTCATCAGCGACCTTGTCGATCTCACTGATATCCCTGAAATCGTATTTCCCGGATTCCCGCTTCTCAAAGCATATGAACCTGCCGAAACAGTCCTTTATATCCTGAAGGAATCCTTCGTATTTGCCGTTGTATTTATAAAGCTTCGGGTTGAACTCACAGAACACGACAGAATCAGAACTCCTGAAGGTATCCTTGCCGCTTCTGAACACTTCCGGTTCATGTCCTTCGACATCTATCCAGAAGAGTACGGGCGCGTCCGTGACGATGCCCTTTTCGGCGGCAAAGGTATCGAGAGTCAGCACCTGAGCCGTCTCTCCCACATAAGTCTTGTCGCCTTCCCACTGCACCAGTCTCGCGCTGTCGGTACCCGCGATCTTGCAGTTGCCCATGTTGTTGGGATTTATGTCCATCTTCACCTCACCTGCAGTCTCGGATATGCCGAGCCTGAAAGTGTTGATGTCGTTATATCCGTTTACCGCACAGTTGGCATTAAGAAGGTTGAAGTTATCCGTCACCGGCTCGACTGCGAAGTACCTGCTGCCTTCGCCCAGTTTGTTCCTGAAATACACGATGGATGTACCGACGTTCGCACCTATATCAACGACCGTGCCGGGTCTGGAAGATATGCTGTCGTAGTATCCGAGGATAAAGTCCATCTCGTCTTTTGCCCAAATGGTCTTATTGACGACCATGTAGTTGAGTATCGCCTGATCCGTGTTCGAGAAGAAGAACGACAGACCGTCCGCCTGCACGCTTATGTACGGCATGCTCTCCCGTGCCAGACTTATGAGCTTAAGATCCGGCAGTTTGGTCAGTGCTTTCTTTCCAGCTTTGTCTATCAGTCCCATAACAGATTCCTTACACCATTCTTCCGGTCATTTCCGGACAACAGGATTATAACACGCACCCTGAAACTACTGCTTTCTTATGCAGCAGAATATCTCGTTTGTATCGTAGTCGGCAGGGCCGTCATCAAAGACGATCTCAGCCGGCATGTCATCTTTCTTTATCACTTCAACGTCGAACCCGGCCTTCTCCAGCATCTGTCTGCTGTCCTTTCCGAAAACGCGCAGATGGTCGTACTGCCCGAACAATCTTATCCGTTCTTCGACGGAGCCGGTCTCCTGTTCGCGAACGCTTTCCGATGCATTGTCTATCGGGAAGCTGATGATGAGCATGCCTCCCTTACGCAGCACCCTGCTAAGTTCCGATAAAGCGACATTGTAATCAGACACATGTTCAAGGACGTGGTTGCAGAAGATGATGTCTTCAGACTCATCCGGAAGATCGATGGATGTAAGATCCAATTTGAGGTCCGCCCTCTTGTCGAACAGATCGGCAGTCTTAACCTTGATGCCGTGCCTTTTAAACCAGAGCATCATGGACAGTTCCGGAGCAAAATAGAGTATCTTCGAGTTTCTTAGCATATCCTCATTCTTCTTAGCCCACTCCGCAATGATCCTGTGGCGCGGCGCGGAACGGCAGAAATCACACATGACATCCTGCCTTGCAGAAGAGAACATCGCGGGATTGTAATGCGCTCCATCCGTATAGAACTTCTCATCCTTGAACCCCTCGAAATGCTTACCGCAGCACGGACAGTATACCTTCCCCTCTTTCGCCGTGAACAGGAAAGAAGACACAAAGGAATAGTACCCGTAATAGAAACGCGTATATCTGAGCAGGAACGAGAACAGCAGCACTACGCAGAACGCAGGCACCGCTGATATGACTGCAGAAAGAACAGCATTAACGCCGACTGCAAAAGCAAGCAGGCAGAAGCAGCATGCAAAGACGAGCACAAACAGTGCGCACTTCAAAACGATATTGAATACTGCATTCCTGTCAAGTATCCTCACTGCCGGCCCTTCCCTTCAGCATCGCAAAATATATGTGCGGCATGACAGCCACAGCGGTCAGTTTTGATTTTAGCAGGAAAGGAGCAGATGATGATAATACATCACCCGTTACCGCGAGAGTCTTCTTACGAAGATCCCACATCTCCTGTCTTCTTGCTGACTCCTGCATTATCCTCATGAGCCAGAGTGCTGTCTCCGCTTCCCTTACCGCTATCTGTTTGCGGATCGTTCCGTTATCCTTGAAGGCTTCCCTCTGTCTTCCGAACATCGTAAAGAAATCAGGATATATCTCCAGGAGCCTTGCGTGCGTCGTCGAGCCTTCGTGCTGCATATAGCGGTACAGCGGAGCTGAGAAGCAGCAGACAGCCTGAGCTTTCATGCAGCACTCATATACATAGTACGCATCCTCATAGATCCTTAAGTCAGTATCAAAACAGACGCTCTTGAATGTGTCACGTCTGAACAGTTTTGCCCAAACGCTGACCCTGATATCCCCCTGGGAGCCCCGGAAACACGCTTTGATTATTTCATCTCTTCCTGAGAACACTTTATCTATTCCGTTCGGATCAGGTTCTTCACTTCCGTCTTCCTTCTTAAACAGGAAAGAACACTGCGTTATGTCCGCACCCGTCTGCTCTGCATGCGAATACAGTTCGGTAAGGTAATCCGGAGATATAAGGTCATCGGCATCCACGAATGCAAGGTATCTTCCGCGGGCAGCTTTGATGCATGCGTTCCTTGCCGCGGACACACCCTTCTTATCCATTGATATCACTCTGATCCTGGTATCATTTGCGGCTGCATTCCGGGCTATCTCACCCGTCCTGTCAGAAGAACCGTCTTCCGCTATTATCAGTTCCCAGTCGGTAAAACTCTGTCCGGAGATACTGTCCAGACAACCGGAGAGATACTGTTCGGCATTATAAGCCGGGACGATGACAGTTACCGCAGGATTATCAAGTAACATCTACAGGCCTCTCAGTCTGCTCTGCCCTTGCGACCTTCACCCCGGCGTCGCATCCGCAGTATTTGCATGCCGTTATGCGTTTCTTCCTGTCTATAAGACCGTAGATTGCATCACGCATGACAGCAGGATCATCATATTCAGGCTTTCTGAGATCGACATCTTCGGAACCGTCATTCGGGATCAGGCCGAGACGTATAGCATGTGCCTGTCTGGGACAAACATAGAGCCTTCCGCGGTAAAGAGTGGTACACAGCCTTCTGGAATAGCATCCGTCGTATCTGTGCTGCGTTTTGCTCTCCTTTTCTTCATGGAGCTTAACATCACCGAAATCCCACCAGAACTCGTCTTCGACGACCTCATGGCAGATACCTTCGCGCTTGCAGAGCTCCGTGAACTCATCAAGCTTCGAAGACAGATCTCCGTAGTTGCTGAATATTATCTTGAGATCGGGAGTATCCTTCATTGCACGGATACACTCATCCGAAGGAATTATGGTTCCGTTTGTGATTATTTCTATAGAGTCAAAGCGGTCCTTCGCTTCACCGCTTAAGTATTCAAGTGTCTTTATCAGTATCTTCTGGCATACGAACGGTTCGCCTCCGAGGATCTTCAGGCGGCTTACGCGCATTGAGTTAAAGAGCCTTCGAAGATCGGATATGACTTCATCCGCATCAAGATTTTCGGGAGTATGGTAATACTGCATTAGGTTGGAACAATGCCTGCATCTCAATGAGCAGCATTCCGTTAAGACCACATCCAGGCGGACTATCGTATCAGGATACTTTCTGCGCCTTGCGCGGTTGAAAGCTCCCGTTCTTGCTATGACCGGCCAAAGGTGAAGTGTCCTGGCTGCTGAAGCTGCAAAATGAAGTAATCTGTTCTGTCTAGGCATGGGTACATTTTAACATGCAATACGATCTTATCACCTGCCGTTGATACGGTTCACGACAGAATAATAGAATCTGCTCATTCCCTTATTCCCGGATATCAGTCCGCGCAAAGTCGGCAAAGTCAGCCTCCAGCGCAGATTGTATCCGAATCTTTCTAACGGGGTATAGTTTGATCTGATGATCCCGCGTCTGTCATTACGCTTTATCGCAAGCCCTTCCTTAGTCTCGGAGATGCCGCCTCCCAAGTACACGCAGACAACGGTATCCACGTGGAGACATTTCGAACGCCTGCACAGATAAAGTTCCATATTGTAGTCTGCCAGGATCTTGTACTTGATCTCATACTTCAGGCCTGCCCTTAAGGTGTCTCCGTTGAAAAATATGGATTGATGGCACAAAGGCGTCCTGAACATATAGAACCAGGTAAGGTTCTTCGGCTGGCTTCTGACGATATCGTCTCTCGAATAATCGCCATAGACCATTCCGTACTCGCCGTCAGCGATCGCCTCCCTGGTCTTTGCAAGCACATCGGGAGATGCAAACACATCACCGCAGTTCATGAATATCAGGTATCTGCCCGTGGAGTGGTCAATTCCCTGATTCATCGCGTCATACAAACTGACATCAGGTTCGGAGTACACTTTGATGCGGCTGTCCTGAGGAACATAACTTAAAGTATCATCTTTGGATTGCCCGTCTTTGACTATGATCTCAAAACCGCCGTCAGTCTGTTCGAGCGTGGATCTGATCGTACTGTCGATCAGTTTCCCTGCATTCAGGCTTACCACGATGACCGAGAAAAAGGGCTCGTTCATGTCATTCCTCCAAGATGAATTTACGGACAGCCTCAGCTACTCCGTCTTCTTCATTCGAGGCCGAGATATAATCTGCGGCCTTCTTAGTCTCATCATATGCATTTTCCATGGCTACGGCAAATCCCGCATACTCAAGCATGGGTATGTCGTTAAGGCCGTCACCGCAGGCTATCAGGTGTTCCCTCGGTATCCCGAGAATAGAAGACAGTTCCGCAAGAGCGCTCGCCTTCTCTATTCCGAGAGGCGTTATCTCCATGAAGTACGGTTCCGAGAAGAACACGTTCAGTTTGCCTTCGAAAAGAGTACTCAGATACTCATACGCTCTTTGGAGTTCAACAGGGTCACCGACCACCATGAATTTCACGACAGGCTTGGTGATCTGTTCTTCCAGACTTTGCACCTTTATTACCGGAATGCCGTTATTGTAGCCTTCCTTTAAGACATACTGATCAGTGTCATTCTCACAGATGACGCCAGTCTCGTTATAACACAAAGGAAATACTTCATAGCGGCGTATCACTTCGCATATGTCGTGGACATACTCCATCGGGATAGTCCTTTTTACAAGATCTTTTCCGGTCCGGCAATCGATAATGTGCCCGCCGTTATTTGCAAGGATATAGCCTCCCCTGACTCGCAGCTGAAGTTCATCGGCGACGTTTGTTATCCCGATGACAGGCCTTCCGGAAGCAAGGATGACCTTTACTCCCATATCCTGAGCTTTGCTTATGTATTCTTTGTTCTTCGGAGAGACATGCTTCTTGCTGTTTGTAAGTGTCCCGTCCAGATCCAGGGCAAGCAGTTCGTACTTCAACATATTACAGGTATATTCCGTACCTCAGGATTTCCCTGCGCTCGATAACGCCGACGGGGCTTTCATCTTTTACGACCGGAAGAGCATGGACATGCTTATCGGTCATTATCTGAAGAGCTTCGGTAGCCTTGGCGGACACATCCACAAAAGCAGGATAGTAATGGATGAACGGAGTTATCTTATCGCTCTTGATATCTTTGTCTTCCATGTTCCTCTTGAGATCACCGTTGGTAACGATGCCTATCAGCTTTTTCTCATCGTTTACGACGGCTACCATGTCGGTATCCGTGTTTATCATGGCTTCGACGGCTTCAAGTATCGTGGAATCCTCCCTGATGAACGTCTCTTCCTTGAAAGGCTTCATCAGATCGACTGCCCTTGTGATTATCTTCTTTCCGAGAGTTCCTACAGGATGCAGCACCCCGAAATCGTCCTTCTCAAACCCCTTGATCCTCGACGCTGCGACCGCAAGGGCATCGCCGTATACCATCACTGCGGTAGCACTTGAAGTAGGTGCTATGCCGAGGTGGCATGCCTCCTTAACATCACGGATGACCTGAACGATCTTGCATGTACGCGCAAGAGTCGACTCACCATTGCATGTGATGCCCAGTATCGTCGCACCGATGATGTTGATGCTCGGGATTATTCTCAGGATCTCATCACATTCGCCGGAATATGAGATCAATACCACCACATCCTGCTTCTGGATCATTCCGAGGTCTCCGTGCATGCATTCACCGGGATTGAGGTAGATGGCACATGTACCCAGAGAAGACATCGTAGCAGCGATCTTCTTTGCAACATGTCCGCTCTTGCCCATTCCGATAAAGATGACTTTGCCCTTGCATCCCATTATCTCCGAGAGCATCTTATCAAAGGTCTCATCAAGCTGGTCCCTGACAAGAGTCAGAGCCGCTATCTCTTTATCGAACACTTCGATTCCCATCTCAACGCTTCTGTCCATAACTGCCGTCCTTAAATAAACTCACTGTCCCAAACTTCAACTCCGCAATCAAGGAAGTTATCACTGATCCTCTTCTTGAGTTCGTCCTTCGTCACTCCCTTTTTGAGTATGACCTGCAGGAACCCGCCTCCGCCGGCACCGCAGATCGAATATCCGTCTATAAGATCACCGCACACATCGAAAATGTACTCGATACAGGTATTGGATGCACCCTTGTCGAGTGTCTTAACAAGTTCGAACTGAGCCGTTATGTATTTGGCAAACGAGGTTATGTCTCCGTTCAGGATGTAATACCTCATTACCGAGCAGTACTCGCGTATCTTCTCCACAGCCTCTAAGGCCTCTTTGTTATTGCGTATCGTCCTGTTCATCTCCTCACGGAGGACATTCCTCGCGAGACGTCTCTGACCGGAGAAGATCAAGGCAAAACGTTCATTCAGTTCTTTCATTGTCTCAGCAGGGATATCGAGAACGTCAACCTTGATATCCTGATATGTACCGGGCTTGGAAGTAAAGTACTTGATTCCGCTTGTAAGTCCGCCGACCTGATCCTGCCAGCCTCCGCCGGTGCTCATTAGCTGCTCAGCAAGGAACACCTGGGAATAGACCATCTCATTTGTCACTTCGATACCGAAAAGTCCGTTGACCGCTTTGACCGCAGCTGCCGCGATAATGCTGCTCGTGCCGAGACCGGAACCCTTGGGAACATTTACTTCAGTTAATATCTCAAGTCCTCCGCCTGTCTTCCCGCAGAAGTCCTGCATTGTCATTCCGGCAACATCCTGGGGCACAATGCCTGTCGCAACAAGCACCGCCTTATGAAGAGCATACGGATCGAAAGGGTTACTGCAGGAAGCAACATCGGCAAGGTCGGTAAACACATCCGTGCAACCCTGGTCGATGCTTCCGAATCTGATCTCGCTTTCGGATATCCTGTTGACGGTGACTTTGATGGGAAGCTCTCCTCTGAGAGTCAAAGCTCCGTCGATCATCGTACCGCCGTGTTCAAGACAATAAGGTGCCGCATCAGAAGGACTTCCGCAGAAGTTGATGCGGACAGGAAGCTGCTCCGTAACCGAATCACTGACGATATGAAGAGCATCAGGATCGACATTAAAGCGCTTGAACGTCTCCCTGGTTATTGCATCCCTGATCACATCGTAAGCAGCATCTTCGAATAAGGAATAACTGCCCGACTCATCATCGATCTCAAACTTCCTGCACATGTCAGCGCACGCCAGATACAGCCTCATGTTCTGAGGGAAGTCGGATGCTCCGGCAATCTCACTTACCATGGAGATATATTCCCCGGCATTGTGTTTTCGTGTGTTGAGAGCATCTATGGTCTCTGTCATGTCTGCACCGCCGGCAAGTGCCGCAACAAAGAGTTCCACCTTAACGCGCTTGTCGATATCCTGCTGTCTTGCGATCAGTCCGGGCACGTCCGCTTCATTAAAGCTCGAATTAAGGCTGTGCCTTACGGATGCTTTCCAGGCGTTAACCTCATCGGAAGAAGCTTCTCCCCTCATCATCTTAAGGATCTTAAGAGCCGCCTCTACTGCTTCCGGCATCGTATCGCACTCAGGGAATATCTTTGCGTTCCATATCGATGCGGTATTCTTTCCCCAGACATCTTCGGGCAATATGCCCGTCTTGTTCAGAAGATCTTCGAGCGTTCCGCCGAGGTAAGGAGAATTGGATGACGCCTTGGGATTATCGTGCCTTCCGTAGATACGGCATACACTCTTTCCGCTCTTGAGCTTAAGACCGTGAAGTACGATATCCGAAGGTATCGTTGTGCCTTCCACATTAACGTTGGAGATGATGCACCTTTCGCCTATCGTGCTGCCCGTGATGATCGAATCCTCGACATAGGTGTTATCGGGAATGACCGAATCAGACGACACGAAACTGTTGAGCACGGTACCTGATACCGCATTGGTAGCCAGGCGTCTTTCCCAGTTAAGGAACGAATACTTATCTATGTCATCGACGAACAGATCGTTCATCTCATGTGTCATGCCGAAATGGATATACCTGGCAGGAACCAGTTTCACAAGGGAAAGCCTGTACTTGTGGAGACGGTCAAATATCTCCTTCCTGCATTCCTTCAATTCGTCAGAGAAGCCGTTCTCGGGCGCCTCCTCATAGAATTCCCCGATAGTGCTCTTCGCAGCCAGCGGATACACAAGATCCGCATAGAAGTTAAGGCAGACCTTGGGATCGACAAACCTGTCGAATCTTGACTGATCAAAAGCCCCGTCAGTAGTTATAAGACCGTACAGTTCGCGGACCAGCTTTGAACTGAACCAGATGCATCCCGTATCGACATCAACCTGGTTGGATGAATCCACGGCTCCAAACTCATTCAGGGTTGCCGCAGGCTGCTTGTGAAGGAACCATTCCACATCGTGATTCCTGTGATCGCTGCAATTTGTTCCCTGCACGAATACGCCGTGATCCTGGCCCACTGACACAGGGGCTTTCATTGACAGGCCCGCCGCATCACAGGAGATCAGATCAAGCTGGAGGGAATTGAACAGGAGTTCCGTATCGCTCGGGAATATCATCATGCCTTTACCGCAGCGGTTGGGTATGTCAGTTGCAATGATGACCAGTTCATCAAAAAGTGTCGAAACATATCCGCCGGGAAGCATTCTCGGGACGGGAGCAAACAGTTTGCCGCAAGCCGAATACTGAGGTATGCGTTTGCTGTCTCCGCCGGAATGGATCACCAGTATCTTCTGATTCAGGACATTTGCCATACCGTTTTTTTCGGCCAGAACTCTGAGGACATTAAGCGTCGCTCCGCCGGAACCGATGCGCTTTTCCTGATAATCCGTAACTACAAGGAAACCTGTGCCTTTGGGAAGGCGTCTCTGCTCTCGTCTTATGGCGATCTGCAATCTGTATGCCTCAGCCTGCCTCTCATTTGCAGCAGTAAGTATAATAAGGTCCCAGCGGTCAGCTTTACAGTTCTCACATGAATACTCATAGTCTTTGATCGCATCGTTGTAACTTTGCGAGAAAAAGTATTCCTGATTCATCCGGTCCCTCCCATAAATCTATCCCGTCAATATTATATTATATAACGCGGATAAAAAAAGGAGTGCCCCGAAGGACACTCCTTTTGCAGTAACTTGTTTTGAGTATTACTTGGCTGCAGCTACGACTGCGTCAGAGATCGCTGCCTCGTCACCGATGACGACAACGTTCGGGTGAAGCTGCAGGATAGAAGCGGGAACATAAGGCGTAACAGGGCCGCAGAATGCCTTCTCTACTATGTTCTTCTTGCCTGCGCCCGTAGCCATGAGAATGACTGTCTCAGACTTCATGATATAGCCTATACCCATTGTGTAAGCCTGTGTGGGAACTGCTGCGAGGTCGCCATTAAAGAACAGTCTTGCATTATCCTGAATGGTCTGCTCTTCAAGATCGATGCACTGTGTGTTTACGCAGAAAGCATCAGCAGGCTCGTTGAATCCGATGTGTCCGTCTCCGCCGATACCGAGGAGCTGGATGTCCAGATGTCCTAGAGACTCGAGGATAGCATCGTAATCCGTGCATGCCTTTACCGCATCAGCTTCGAGTCCGTCAGGTACGAATGTACGGCTCTTGTCGATGTTTACGTGGTCGAACAGGTTAGTGTTCATAAAGTATCTGTATGACTGATCGTGGTCACCGCCGAGTCCTCTGTACTCATCGAGGTTTGCAGATGTGACCTTGGAGAAATCAAGGCTTCCTGCCTTGTACATGTCAACAAGGGCCTTATAAGTTCCGATAGGTGTGGAACCTGTAGCAAGACCGATCTTGCAGTCGGGCTTGAGCCTGATCTGTGAAGCGATAAGCTCAGCACACGCCATTGATGCTTCTTCGTAGTTACTCTTTCTGATGACTCTCATAATCTTTTCCACCTTTTAATGATATGTCAGTTATCTGCCGCAAGGCCTTCTGCCTTGATGACCTCTATCAGCTGGTCTACATACTTCTCGCAGAGCTCGTCGCTCTTTGCCTCGACCATGACTCTGATCTTAGGTTCAGTACCGGAAGCACGGAGCAGGATCCTTCCGTCACCTGCGAGGGCCTTGTTGACCTCTTCAACACCTGCAAGTACGGCAGGGTTCTTCTGTGCTTCTTCCTTGTCCTTAACCACTACGTTCTTAAGGCACTGCGGATACATCTTCATCTCGCCTGCCAGCATTGACAGCGGGAGCTTCTTCTCGAGCATCGTCATGAGGACCATGAGGGATGTAAGGATACCGTCGCCTGTTGTGGCGTATTTCGCGAAAATGATGTGTCCGGACTGTTCTCCGCCCAGCACGAAGCCGTTTGCCATCATGTTCTCTGCGACGTACTTGTCGCCGACATTGGTCTTCTCGGTACGGATGCCGATAGCTTCGCATGCCTTGTAGAGACCCATATTGCTCATGATGGTGGTAACGATCGTGTTGCCGTCGAGCTTGCCGCTCTCCTTCAGATACTTGCCGCACAGATACATGATCTGGTCACCGTTGACCTCGTTACCGAGTTCGTCTACCGCAAGACATCTGTCGGCATCGCCGTCGTAAGCAAATCCGACATTAAGGCCGTTATCGAGAACAAACTTCTTGAGATTGTCGATGTGTGTGGATCCGCAGTTTGTATTGATGTTGATACCGTCAGGTGTGTTGTTGATGATAAATACCTTTGCACCGAGCGCTTCGAATACGGACCTTGCAATATTCCAGGAAGCACCGTTAGCACAGTCAAGACCAACCTTCATTCCGTTGAATGCCCTTGTGGGAACAGTCATGAGATATCCGATGTATCTGTTCCTTCCTGCAGCATAGTCTATAACGCTTCCGATCGCCTCACGCTCTGCAAGAGGGATCTCCTCCGTCTCACCGTCAATGTATGCTTCGATCTTCTCTTCGATCTCAGGCTCGATCTTCTGACCGTTGGCACGCATGATCTTGATGCCGTTATCGTAGAAGGGATTGTGTGATGCAGATATCATGATTCCGCAGTCGAATCCGTCTGTTCTGCAGCAGTATGATACTGAAGGTGTCGTGGTTACGTGAAGAAGATATACATCTGATCCTGAAGATGTGATGCCTGCGGTAAGTGCCGCCTCGAGCATATAAGAGCTTCTTCTCGTATCTTTACCGATGATGATCCTTGCTCTTCCGTCGTCATGCTTCTGACCGTAATACCATCCGATATAACGTCCTACCTGGAATGCCTTCTGTGCAGTGAGTGCTTTGTTTGCTTCTCCTCTGAAGCCGTCGGTGCCGAAATACTTTCCCATTTTCGTGCCGCCTTTCGCTAGAATTCTGAAAAAATTTTAACACAAAACTTCAGGATTCAATTACTTTTCGGGAACTGACGGATGCCCTTGGGAAGATGAGGCCCACAACGAGCCAGAAATAGATCACGACATAAGTGATGCTGCTGTTGAAGAACGCCTGTGTGACATAAGTAACGAACATTCCGAGAAGGATCCACATAACGGCGCGTTTTTCTCTGGAGGTCTCGCCTAATATGCTCTTTACGGCGCCTGTGCCTGCAAAGGCCAGCAGCGCCAGATAGTTGACAAGCGCGGGCACGCCCTGGGTTACCATGGTATGCAGATACTCGTTATGAGCCTTGTCCTGAATATACATTCCTTCGACATATCCCGGATCAGATACGAAAGCATACCTGTAGTTATCAAGACCCACTCCCGTAAGCCAGTGGCCGGGAACCTGCGCAAGGCCCATCCTCCAGTTGTAGATACGGTCTGAACCCATCTTATCGATATCGCCGTTGGCTACTTCCCAATAAGACCTTACCGTGGCTTCCCTGATATAGTCCGTGAAGAAATAGACGACGATGAACACCGCGGCAAATGTGCCGAGAAGTATCAGGGCGCGCTTTACGGCAGGCTTCATTATCTCCTTGGTCTTATCCCTTCTGTACATGATGATAAGCGATATGAGATAGAAGATGATCATCGCAGAAAAACCGACCCATGCAAGTCTGGCCCTGCTTCCGAGCATGGTATAGAAAAGGAATGCAGCTATAACCGGAAGCGCATATTCTTTTACCTTCGTATCGACCACGCTGTCCGCGAAAACATACATGCCGGACACGCCCGCGAGCAGAAGCACGCACATACCGCCGTAGAAGTTGCTGTTCTGCGTCAGGCCGTATGCAGTTCTCGCGACATGGTAATAAAGGCTGTAGGAAAGCTCTATGTCGAAAGTCTGCAGGAAAGCAAAGATGCCTTCGAAAACGGCTACTCCGAGGAATACGAACAGGATATTCTTCCTGTATTTCTTGTTATCGATAATGCTGCCTGCAAAGAACAGCCAGTAGTATGCAAGGAAATGCAGAGGGTTCTCACAATAGAAGAGATAGCCTGCGGAATATACACCGGGATTGCGGGAGAACACAGCAGAGACGATCATGAAGAACAACAGCGTAAAATAGAAGATATCTGCTATGCGAAGGCTCTTGCGTTCTGCTATTGAAGTTACCAGATAGATGAGCGTCAGAACCGTGCCGAATATGCCGAACAAAGCAAGGATCTGAGGCTGGAAGAAAGACGGAATGATATCGTCGTTGAACCTGCCTATTATCTCCGTAAACAGTTCAACAACAGGAAGACCTGCAAGGAGCACGATGACTGCCTTGTAGAACAACTCTTCCGATATCAGTCTGCCGAAACTGTTCTTTGTAACCATCATCTTCCGCTTGCAAGAGCCGCCTTAACTCTTTTTCCTTCCCTTATTCCCTCTTTCATTATCTTATACGCCTGAGCAGGCTTTATGGAACCGCTGTACAGACGTTTTTTAGCAAGAATGAATCTGACTGCCCACAACTGAGCAAGTCCTCCGTACAAAAAGCAATACAGAACGCCCCTGTCTTTGAAGAACTTCTCGTTATACCCGTTAAACCATGTTGACTCACGGGGTTCTTCCGTCCCTATCAAAACGGGGACAGCAATTATCTTAAGTCCGGACCTCAGGCAATCCATAAAGAACAAATTGTCCTCTCCGTTGGAATACTCAGCTCCTCCGCCAAACAGATCAGAGAACCTTAATCCGGCCTTCCTTATGCTCTCAAGCCTGGCGCCCGCGGCATAAGCAGGATATCTGCCGACGGACCATTTGCGTACACGGACAAGCCTGTCCGTATGATAAGTCCTTCTCTCTTCCCTGACATTGAAATTGAACATGATGATATCAGCATCGGGATGCTCTTCAAAAGCCTTGAGCACGCTGTCTGCATACCCTTTCGAATATACTATGTCATCGTCCGAGAATAAAACGATCTTCGAATCAGCCTTTTCGAGTGCCATATTCCTGGATCTGCCGGCGCCGCGTTCCGGGGATTCAAATACCCTGACTATATGTGATCCTTCTGTCTCAAATTCATCTTCTGCTTCTCTGTCGCATTGATCGATCAATACGGCATCACACTCTAAATTCATGTGGGATGCAAGTATACGGGGGTCTTTCTCGAGGGCGCTGACCAGCACTTCCAGATTACGTTCCATAGCGCCTGCCCTCACCTGAAATGACTGTACTTGGCCAGTCCGTTGAATGCATAGCAGAACTCATTGATGAGACTTGATACAAGGCTCAGTCCGACATACCTGTATGTAGTCATGTTCATCCTTGCGGCTTTGAACTTATTGCCTGATCTGGACTCTTTCGCGACCCTGTATGTCAGGAGCGGTTCATCGATACCGCATGCTCTTCTTCCTGCCTTAAGCATGGAAAGCCAGCAGGCATAATCCTCATGAAGTTCCTTGCCGTGCCAGTCCATCGGAGAATACTTGATGTAATCATCTTTTCTCACGAGGACCGAAGAATTGGAGATGATATTCTGCTTGAGGAGTTCCTTATAACTGACTTCAGAAGGAACATGCATAACCCAGTCATAAGCTTTGCCGGTCTTATCGATAAAAGAAGAAGCAGTATAGATAATATCTGCGTTATTCTTATCCCTGAAAGCCACCTGCTTTGCAATTTTTTCGGGATTCCAGATGTCATCGGCATCGATCAGTGCGATCCACACGCCTTTTGCAGCCTGGGCTGCTTTGATCCTCGATTCGAGCGCACCGCAGTTGTTCTGATTTGTGATGATGCTTATCCTGCCGTCTTCCCGGCTGAGTTTACGGCAGATATCAGCAGTCTTATCGTCCGATGCATCATCGACGATGATCAGCTCTAAATCCTTGTAAGTCTGCTTAAGTACGGAATCCACAGCAGCCTCTACCGACTGCTCACAGTTATAGACAGGCAGGATGACGCTTATCAGTTCAGAAACCATCCGCTTACTTCTCCCATTTTTTAAATCTATCCCGTTTATTATTAAAACAGAAATCCCACTCAAATACAATAAAACGACCCCCGAGTCGCCTCGGGGGTCGCAAGATAGATTATCGCTGATTTCTTATTACTGCAGAGGGTTGCCGCACTCAGGGCAGAACTTAGGAAGAGCCTGTCCGTCTGCCGGCTTCCAGCCGCACTTAGAGCATCCTGCCGGAGCTGCTGCAGGCTGAGGCTTGCCGCAGTTGCTGCAGAACTTACCTGTGTTAGCTGTACCGCACTCGCATGTCCAGCTTCCTGCCGGAGCTGCAGGTGCCGGCTGAGGCTTACCGCAGTTGCTGCAGAACTTGCCAGTGTTGCCGCCCTGGCCGCACTCGCATGTCCAACCGGCTGCTGCCTGTGCGGGAGCTGCTGCGCCGCCTGCGAAGAAACCTGTCTGAGGCTGCTGCTGGCCCTG
>JAEEGL011971676.1_pt1 | contig 17980 bp, 12 predicted proteins | sample 9134231 | NCBI WGS metagenome assembly JAEEGL01 (sample SAMN16246548, study PRJNA631951) | gut metagenome | biome: gut microbiome; feature: rumen; material: fiber-attached | host: Bos | place: Iran: Karaj | collected 2018-10 | reverse complement strand
TGAGGGACACCCGCTAAGTGCCGACGCGTCGAAAAGGTCCGCAAAGCAAAAAATATCCCCTGTCTGCCATCCATGTGATTCGTTTCGGAAACCGTTTTCCATAATTATAGTATTATGGTGTTAACCAAAAGTCAAGGAAAATTTGGAAAACGTTTTCCAATATGATTGGGAACAAAAAAAGCGCAAACGGAGAAAGCCCCATTTACGCCTTTTAAACCATATCATTTTTGAATTAACCCACCTGACGGGTGTACAATCTGTAATTCAGAATTTCTATTATTATGGTGCAGATGATAATTATTATGGAACCGGCCGTGGCAACCTTGTAATCCACGGAGCAGGTCCAGTAGAACTTGCTAAGGCACAAAAGTGCCAAAGTAATGATTCCTATAATAGTGTCGAAGTGAAGGTATCTTCTGCCCTTTTTGATGAGTGTCCCGGCACCGTCGGAGGGGTCTTCTTCGCTTAAGAAAGCTCTTTTGATATACCCTGCTCTGAGAACCGCATATATTCCGTAAACGGCGATGATGCAAAGGATACTCCAGTGCACATTGCAATGTGCCGCAGCAGTTTCAGGCACAGCCGAGTCTTCAATTTCCACAACACTGCCCACGAGACTGCCTAAAACAGCATAAATGCTTGAAAGCACGCCCGAAACAGTAACCGCAAAGTTCATAACTATTCCATTCCCTGTATGGTTTCTTTTGCCGATGCATGAAGTGCGAGACCTCACATCATTTGCAGATGTTATTATACATCAAACCCGCCTGATTGTACAATATTTGTCATACTTAAAAGAACCGGTGAATAATCACCGGCCCTTTAAATTATTTGCCAACGTATCCTTTGGCAGCCATTTTTTCGTTTGTAAGCTTGGTAAGTTCGTCGCTTGTGATTACCTTGAATCCTGCGTTCTCGAAGGCCTGTCTTACGGGATGTGAAGCATCAAAAGCAGAAGGGTCTGCGGAGTTTTCATCAACGGAGCTGTTATAGAGCACAATATAGGTATCAGCCACGGAAGCATTCTCCTCAAAGGCTATTTCTTCAATTACGATATCGTCCAAAGAAAGTTCGCTTAAATCAATGCTCGTCATATCGGTGGGAACAGCGAAATAATATTCTCCGTCAAATAACTGTGCTGTTGTTTTGCCCTTGTATCCGAAAACGTAATCACCTGCGGCATTAACAAAACCGATTTCGAATACGGTTGAAGCCGCACCGTCAGCGCCGCCGGAAGTAACGGTACCGGTTGCATCCACGGTAACCATGCTTCTGGACCAGCTGTCACCGTCATACGCTACCACAAGATGTCCGTTTTTGTTTGCAACAATCATTTCAACAACAAAAGGCTCGATATCCTCTACGGGAAGTTCAATCTGAACGTGAAGTTCGGGATTGCCATCCTGCCCGCAATCTATAAGTTCGTGATTGATGGTTCCCAAGGTGGGCTCTTTGTCCCAGCCGTTTTCTTTCATGTAGGAAGAAAGGTTCCCAATCATTTCGTTGATGGTATAAGACTCACCGGCTTTCATGGCACCGGTAAAAGAATAATATGCGGCATGGTCTCCGCTCTCGGTAATCTCAGCCTTTTCTTTGCCCTCAAGGAAAGCATCGAAAAGTTCCGCATTGCCGTTTTCGTTAGCGTTCTCAGTTTCGTTCTTAACAGATTCGGTGCCGGTTTCTGATGTTACCGTTTCCGTACTTGAAGCGGAAGTCTCGCTTACTATGGGTGTCTCGCTTAAAAATGTTGACTCTGAAGCTTCTTTTTTCTCACAGGCACCAAGCACCAGTGAAACCGAAAAAAGCATGGTTAATACCAATAATTTTCTTTTCATATCCTTCTTTACTCCTTTTTTAATACCCGAAAATTATAATTCCGGAGGGCTTCTTTCTCAAGGATAATATTGCACATAAAAATGTTGAATCCGCCGAATTAATGGTGTACTATTTTCCCATGGCAGTTATCTTGGACGCAAGAAAAATAATGGTCTACGAAGACCTTAAATATTTGGCTGAATTCTCGGGAAAGGAAGAAGGCTTTGCCGACAGATTGTGGTGCGAGCTTTTGGACAAACCCGGGCTATATGAGGAGTTTCTTTATTACCTCGACCACAAGTCCCTTAAGGACAAATTTGACTTTAGAGGCTACACCCTCACAGACATCTACGTATACCTTTTAAGTGTCTACAAAATGTTTCGCGACATCGGCAAGAACGGCTCCGAATGCGGCAAAGAATGGCTCATTCTTGAGACCTTCATGGAAATGTCCCATTTAATCAATAACCCCGAGGAATGCATTAAGAAGCTCGAGGAAGGCCGGGGAATGGATATGCTGTAATTTAAAAAGCCCGTCTGCGTGGTGCAGGCGGGCTCTTTTATCGATAGAATAACTTAAGTTAAATGCTTATCCACATGGCAGGGCGGATACCAAAAATATCGTTACGAGTAACCGTTCCGATGCAATCATTTGTACCACTTCCATTCACTGATCGCATCTCTAATGAACCGTCATAATAGATAAAGTTCGCACAGTCATAATGAGTGTCCCTAAGCCACCAGCTACAAGGCTTACCAGCACTTTTTTCACGATACTCCGCTTTCGACAGTGCATATTGCGTTGGAAAACATTTTGGAGGAAAGTCATATTTTCGATATTTTATGTACTCATCTGTACTAAGCAAGAATACTTTGTCTGTTGATGTACCTTCACTGAAAGAGAAACCACTATAATCCCAAGAAATGAAGGAACTTATAATCCTGTTCTGCTCTTCCTGACTAAATGCAACACTTGAGAACTCTCCATTCAACCATTTTCGAAGAGTACAGTCTTTCCATCCAATCGTTTTACGCCACCAATGAAATTGCCTAAAATCCAGCGCATCTCTACTCAAAAGTAACATACGATCATCTTGTGTTTTAAGAATACACCATACTATCGGCTCCGTTGCCCCACCTACCTTTTGAATGTATCGCCCAAACATGATGTAGTCACTCGGCAATTTTAGAATGTTGTTAACTTTGCCTCTCAATCTCCAGTCTCTTAAGTAATTATCTAACAAATCTCTCGTTGCCCGATCTCCTTTCAACGCATTGGCGATAGAGAGAATTCTGTTTTCTTCATCTTCTTTTGCTTTCCGTTCTTCTTCTTCTTTTCTTCGGCGTTCAGCTTCCGCCTCTTCTTTTGCTTTTCTGTGTTCCTCTGCTTTTACAAAGCACTCCGCAGCAAGAGCATCCGAATCCTTGTAACCGGAAATACTTCTGAACTTTTCTGCCACGTCCAGGTACCATTTTTCCTCATTGGATTCCTTGTTCATGTCAGAAACAGCTTTTTCATATATTCCACCGTTGTATAATTCTCTTGTACAGGCTTCATATTCTTTCAGGGGTGAACTCAATTTATCGTCGCCAAAGCGCAATACCTTATTATAGTTTTTATTTAAACTTAAAGGTGTAATACAACGTGCCAAATCTTCCTGCCTGCGTACATGTAATTCCGCCATAAGTTTCCCAAGATATGCCTTTGCATTTTCCGGTTCCTGATCCAGGACACGTTCACAGTATGCATTTGCTTCATTAAAGTCCCCGTCTTCCAGAAACATAAATACTCGTTTCAAAAGATTCTCAACACTCACTGATGCTTCTGCAACATGAGTTACCTCTTTTACGACCGTTTCATGAGGCTCATCACGAACTATTTTATCTATGCCGCGAATAATATCCTGCATGAATCCGATTTTAGACATATCCTGAGCCTGCAGATGCGAGAACTCTTCTGGAAGGTCGTACGGATCCATGTCCCTATACGCGGGAATTAGAGTTTTTCCGCCATCCCGTTCTTTGATGAGTTTAAGATATCTTGACCATTCATTCTTAACCCATGGAGCATTAAAGTACTCAGGCTTAGTGCCCACTACAAGCATTACTTTGGCCGAATTTAAGGCAGCAAAAATATAAGGCTCGTATTCGCTTCCGAGCTTGTTTTCAAGTGTAATCTTTGAATAGAATACCTTAAGGCCTTCTTTTGTAAGCTGATGATATATATCACCCGCCAACACGCTGTCACGAGTCCGCTGATGTGTGGAATCATCCGTTTCCTTGTAAGATATAAAGACGTCGAAGGGCTCTTCCTTGTTCGAAATGTCGAGGATGCCTTTCTGTATCTCATTAATGGTTCCGGCCTCTTCTTCATAAATATAGCGCTGCCCCGCGTCGGCATTCTCAATAGCCGCCTTGTAGTTATCATCATCATAAATCGATGTATACTGAACACGGTTTACCGTAGGCACACGTTTATGAGTATTCGGGTCTTCCACGTACTCAATTCCGTATCGGCAAAGAACAAGCGACCAGTATGCCTCCGCATCTGTTGTATCCTCTGCAAGGATTTGCTCATAAAGGCCCTCTGCCTTATCAAACTCATTAGCCCTTCTGTAGTGACCAGCTCGGTCGTACAGGTTGGCTCGTCTGTCATTATCAAGTTTAGGCAATGTCTGCTTTGTACCGCAGTACATGCACACCCCGGTAGTATCTCCCTCGCTAAACTCAAGGTTGCCTCCGCACATTTTACACTTCATTACTACCACTTTTTGTACCTCCGCAATCGCTTTTTTAAGATTTCACAAACTTAGTACTTAGGATCATACCCACCTAGAAATTTCTCATAGTCATTTACTAAGAGATTACATTTTTGAAGTTCTTCATCCAACACAAAAATATCACTATCTCTATACTCCCGAGGCACTTCAAGCGCCATTTCAAGTTTACCAAGTTTTTCTTCACCTGCGGCAATTAGTTTATTTATAGCAGCGTTATCCGAGCCTTCCTCATTGTTGTGCAGTCTTCTTAAGTCCGTATCTAACCTAACAATTCGGCTGTCATCAGATTTCACCGTTGTCCTATTCATCCAATCCTGACAACTCTGAATTTGCTTCTTTGCTTGTTCAATCCTGTCTTTTGCCAACCACTCAATACTCATATGCCCACTGACAGGATCTTTCGGGCAGACGGAGTTAAGCCGCTCCATTCTTTTATTAATACGCTCATCATACTTATTTATATAATTTACCCTCTCTACATCAACAGGCACCTTATACTTCAACTGCAAGCGACGCACTTCATCAAAATACCGGCCGCTATATTCAAACTCATTACTTACATCTCCCATGTAAACATATTGTCTGTTCTTAAACTTTCCAAAAAAGTTTTTCTTGGGTAATTCTTCCAATACCGCTTCTTCTTCTCTGATTATTGCTTGATATTTTTCAATTTTTTCGTTAATAACTGCAATTGTTTTTTCCGCAAATAGCTCCTTCTTTTGTCTTTCAGCCGCTCTAATAGAAACTTCAACGGAAGTTTTGCATCTAGCCAGTTCTTGCATTCGGCGCTTGCCTCTTCCGATTGCATTTTCCTTCAAATATTCCTCGCAAACTGCCTTTATAGGCGCAAAATCTTCTTCATTCAATAAGCGCCTCGCTCTAAGAAACGTGCCAACCCAGTCGTAGTTAACAGCGGAGGTAACATAGCGAGGTACAATTTTGACAGTGAAATTGTTGGTTTGAAGCTTCAACAGTTCCATCCAGCCACGTGGATCGTTCGGATAGTTCTTTGTCGCGCTTTCAAGTTTTGACAGAGCCAAATAATTGTCCTTATATAGAAGTGCTTTTTCCGCTGCATCCAGTATTGAATCTAGCGACTCGGTCGAAGTAGAAGTTATCGTCATAGAAGTACAACCCAGAGGATCGTCGAAGTCGGATTCAACTTCTTCCGCCCGCTTATCGAAGGCCACAACCTTTCCGATGCCACGTATTAAGTCCTGCATAAAACCAATCTTAGACATATCCTGCGCCTGAAGATGAGAAAACTCAGCGGGAAGGTCGTAGGGGTCTATGTCCTTATATACCGGTATTAGCACCTTTTTGCCCTTGCTATCTTTAACAACCGATAAGTACCTTGACCACTCATTTCTAACCCATGGAGCATTGAAATACTCAAGTTTAGAGCCAATAACTACCATTACCTTTGCCGAATTAAGCGCAGCAAAAATGTACGGCTCGTAAGCTGTTCCGAGTTTGTCTTCAAGCGTTATGCGCGAAAAGAAAACTTTGTACCCCTTCTCAGTTAACTGGTCATAAAGGTCATTAGCCATGACGCTATCCTGAGTTCTCTGATGTGTGGACTCATCATTTTCTTTGTATGAAATAAACACATCGAAGGGCTCTTCCTTGCTTGAAATATCAAGGATACCCTTCTGAATCTCATTAATGGTCTTAGCCTCATCTTCATAAATGTATCGCTGAGCTTCGTATGCATTTTTAATAGCTGCCTTGTAGTTCTCGTCGTCATAGATGGATGTGTACTGAACGCGATTTACCGTAGGCACACGTTTTCGAGTCTTAGGGTCCTCCACATATTCAATTCCATATCTGCAAAGCACAAGTGACCAATACGCTTCTGCGTCTGTGGTATCTTCCTCAAGAATCTGCTCATACAGACTTTCTGCCTTGTCAAACTCATTAGCCCTTCTGTAATGACCTGCGCGATCGTACAAGTTGGCGCGTCTTTCATCATCAATCTTGGGCAGTGTCTGCTTTGTACCACAGTACGCGCATACACCGGTGGTATCTCCCTCGTTGAACTCAAGGCTTCCGCCGCACATTTTACACTTATAAACTATCATTTTAAGTTATCTTCCCTTCTCACATTATAATGGTCCTGCTTTAACTCACTCCATCTTAGCAACTTCATCATATAAATCCCTTATTTCCCGAACTCTCGGAATCAATGTACGAGAAATGGATTTATTAGATTCTATTTCCTCATCAGTTCCTTTTATTATGAACCCAAGGACCTCTGCACTAAGAAGACTTGCACTGGTGAGGTCTTTGACGCGCTTGTCTATAGTTTGAGCCGATTCGTTTCTTAAGTCATTTTTCTTTGTTTCTTCAGCAAAGAAAGCTTCAAAATCACTTTTTTCGGCACACAGTTTCTCCTTAAACTCTTTGACTCTCTCCTCGCTATCTTTTCCTTCAACTACGCCATTGTAGAAAACCACTGCGATTAAAGCGCCTACACCTATAGCTGCGAACGTCAACTGGATGCTGAAACTTATACCGATTACTAAGCCACCCAAAAAACATATTACGGCCAGTAAACCGGTTACTTTTAATACAACAGCCATTATCTTCTTGTATTTGTGCCCCCTTTCTACATATGCGCTATGACGAGTTATATTTTCCTCCAATTCCTTTACAATACTATCTCTGTTATCTCTTTTTTCGGCTATGTGCTCCTGACTCGCTGCTATCTCGGCAAGAACTGCTCTCTTCTCATCAACAGAATCTTTTTTTGCCTTATTTATTGTCTTTAATAATTCTTCCCCCTCTATTGTCAAATCCCGACGCCGCTTCTGAAAATATAAGGCATCATACTTCTTTCTCAAATCTGGCAAAACATCTTTCGGAGCAAGTTGACAGACATAATTGTACCATTCACGGCATTCCATAATCTTGTCCTCTTTAGTAAAACTATGAGTCAGACAAGTAATCCTACCCCACCAACCCCGATAATCCTCCGGATAGTTCAGAGTTATCTTTTCATATATTTTTATTGCTTCGGCATAATTACCTAATGTTATAAAAGTCTCAGCATTTTGGAGAAGTTTCTCGTGTGATACTTCGCCTGTGAAACCGAATGATTCACCAAAATCAGGTGGCAAATCACGTGATTTTTTTGTTTTTTTATAATCTACAATTTTCTTAATACCCCGGATTAAATCCTGTATAAAACCGATTTTGGACATGTCCTGCGCCTGAAGATGAGAGAATTCTTCCGGCAAATCATACGGATCCATGTCCTTGTATGCAGGTATCAACGCCTTTTCACCATTGCTTGACTTTACCATGCTTAAGAACCTTGACCACTCATTTTTTACCCAGACAGCGTTGAAATACTCGGGTCTTGTACCGATTACCACCATCACTTTTGCTGAGTTTAGAGCAGCAAAAATATAGGGCTCATACTCACTTCCAAGTTTATCCTCAAGAGTAACTCTTGAATAAAAGACTTTATAGCCCTCTTGTGTAAGTTGATGATACAAATCATTAGCTAAAACGCTATCGTGAGTGCGTTGATGCGTCATATCATCTTTTTCTTTATAGGAAATGAAAACGTCAAAAGGCTCCTCACTTTCAGAAAGCGCAAGATATTTCTTCTGAATCTCATTTATAGAATGTGCTTCTTCTTCATAAATTATGCGCTGCCCTTCATCAGCATACTCAATCGCAGACTTATAGTTGGCATCATCATATACCGAAGTATACTGAGTTCTGTTTATTGTCGGCACACGTTTTCCGGAGCGAGTGTCTTCGACGTACTCTATGCCATAACGACATAAAACCAATGACCAGTATGCTTCAGCCTCAAAAGGTTCTTCCGCAAGAATCTGCTCATATATTTGTTCTGCCTTGTCAAATTCATTCTTTTGCCTTAAATGGTTGGCTCTGTTATAGAGATTAGCTCGTACTTCATCATCTATTTTGGGTAATGTTTGCTTCGTGCCGCAGGATTCACATACTCCTACCGATTCTCCCCATTCAAACTCCAAGTTACCCCCGCACATTTTGCATTTCATTATAGCCATATTGTCTATCCCCCTTTACACATTCTTCAAAAGATTTTCTATTTCCCGAATAATTCATGCTTCTTACCGGTGTACTCGGTCTTTGTCCCATCAAGAGCATTTTGAAGTTCTGATGTTGATACAGTTCCACTCATGGAATCTCTGCTCAACGAAAGCTTGCCGTCATACTTGTCTTTCCACACCTCTCCCATGGCCTCAACACTCTGCTGCTTGCTGATGCCTCCGGTGTGTGAAAACGCAGAGTTAATCTCCGTCGGAATAGGCAAGATATGCTTTCTGTCCGCTGTCTCATGCAAAGTAATTCCGTTTTCTTTCATGTAATCCAGAACGTCACTTTTTGTTTTAAATCTGCCGTCGCTTCGGTCAATTATGTCTCTTATGGCAACATCATATGAGCCTCCCGCTCCGGTTCTCTCTGTAGGCATATGCGAAACGTCGACTGCCCCAAGCGTCTTGTCTACAAAGGGAGTAAAATCAGGATCATTTCCCTTATAATTAACGCCTTCAATTCCGTATTTATCTTTTAGTTCAGCTCCTGTAATTGCTTTTGAGTCATCGCCGCCGGGTTTTACTATATAGTCATCATCAAGCCTGAACATCCCATTACCGGGATTGTCGGGATTTTCCCATGTTCCGTTATGAGGCAAGTGAGCGGCCATAACACTATTATCCACTACTGATTTTATGGCTTCACTTACATCATCTTCGTTTACATCCGCTTCGCTTACGTCATCCTCACTTAAATCTTCCGCGCAATCCTGCGTTTCTCCGGGTGCTTCCTCTTCAAGAATATCTGAATCTTCTTCCCCTATTTCAGAGTTGTTTTCAGCCAATTCATCCGATTCATCTTTCGAAATAATTTCGGGGCTTTCCTCTGTTATATCCTCCTGCTCTTCGGAGATTTCTTTCGGCAATTCTTCCTGTTCATCTACGTTTTCATCCGAGATTTCTTCACCTTCCTCAGGAATCTCCTCAGGTGTTTCTTCCGGTGTTTCTTTCGGTGTTTCTTCCGGTGTTTCTTCAAGGTTGTCTTCGGATAATTCCCCTGACTCTACATCGCTTAATTCACCAATTGCCTCGCCCGGAGTTTCTTCGGAATAATCTTCAAGATCTTCTCCGAGTTCGCCTTCCAATACGTCTATATCTTCAGAGTCCAATTCTGTATCATCTGTTTCAGAATGTATCTCGTCCCAGCCGTTTTCCTCGTTCATCATTATTGCCGCCAGTTCCGGGCTGTCTTCAGGTATTCCGTATACTTCTGTGAATTGGCGATATGTATCATCCATAAAATCATCTTTGGTATACTCATCCGCATCCGAACTTCCACCGTGCGGGTACGTTCCCAAAGTCTTTACATCGCCATCGTCCGACTCTGTATCTTCTGAAAGGTCTTCAGTAGGAATATCATCAAGTTCGGACAAATCTGTGGGGGCTTCGGCCTCCTGTGAATACTCTCCGTCAAGCAATGACTGTCTGATGTCGCTTAGTTCATCAATACTGTTCGTATTGTCAATTTGATCGCTTATTTCAGATAGAGAAGGATAACTCTCCTCCATATTTGCAGGTTCGGTATAATCACTCGTTTCAGGAATATCAGGCAAATCCGATATTGCGGGAGCATCCGACACATCATCAAAAGACGATACATCTGCGGAAGTGTCCATGGGTTCACTTATTCCCTCGTCAAAAGAAGCTCCGGAATCGGAACCACAATCATCAAATCCGCCGCCAAATTCATCGCCCATAAAAAACTCCTTTCCTGCATCAATTCGTATCAACCGCTATATCCGGTTATTCTTTTGCTATTCACCGTTTTCTTTGTTTAAATCTTCCGCACCCATAATAGCTATTTTTGAATCTTTCTTGCCAAGTTTCAGCGGAAGTTCAAGTTCAACTTTTCTCATGAACTTTATCCTGGAACAAATTATTAAACGGTTTTTGTCTTCGCATTGAACCTTATCCAGTTCTTTCTTCATCAATTTGTCGAGATTATAAACGCACTTTCTGTAGTCCTCATTTGTTTTAATCTTCGAACGATATGCTTCGAAAGCCGCATTGGCAATATAATCGGCATTCGATCGCAAAACAAAATCACAGGATTCTGCACAGGAGGCATTATATTCGCATTCTTTGTACGGGCGCAGCAATTCTTTATTGTAGCTCCAATATGTAATTCTTGCTGCTATCTCGCTGTCAGGCACACTCAATCGAATGTTTTCTTTCTCGCGTATGTCCTCCGTCATAACCATCTGAGGCGATTCAAGCTGGCTGTAATATACATATGCCTGTCCTACATGCAGTTTTGACAGGTTTGCTTTGGCCTCATCATCCATATTTGTGCTGTCAGCAATCAAATCTTTCTCGGCAGATTGTACCAGTCTAAAAGAAACCTTAATGTCCGTATTGGCCACAACTTCACGGCTAACCTTTGTGGGAGACTGGTCGGCTATAATAATTCCCGTGCCATATGAACGGATTTCGGCTATCATGTCCTGAAGCGCTTTTATAGTCGTGCCTTGAGAGTCCGCATTGTCGCCTTTGGCGCTCGGGGAGCCTTCTCCCAACAATACGTGCGCTTCATCTATCAGAATAATGTTCTTAAGTTCACCGTCGCCGGTTTGATTGTGCTTGGTATAGATACAAATGTTTATCAGCAAAAGCGCAATAATCAAAGACTTCTGCTCAGCGTTGTCAATTGAGTTTAACTCAAGAACTGTCGGCGCATTCAACAAATCTTCAATGGGAACTGTATTGACGGTGTCATAAATATTGCTGTTTTGTTCGATAAGGTTGGTCAATCGCAAAAGACCGGCGTTCTCAATATTTCCTCGTACTTCCTGACTGTAGGTTGTGTTCTCAATCAATTGCTTGAACACAAGAATAAACTCATGTAATCCAAATGTTTGAACATCCGAATCTCCTAACATACTGTAATCTTTCCAGCCATACTGGATATAACACGTCCTTATGGCCTTTAAAAATATAATGTCAAGAGGAGAAGGCATAGAAAATGCCGCCTTGAACGCACTTACAAGACTGGGTATGAATTGCTCGATTCTTATTCCTTTGGGCGGAATAAACGGATTGATAATATAGGGCGATACGGCATTATTACCCGGGGTAAAAATCCTTAAGTCCGGAATTGCTTCTATCATTGCCCTGTATTCAGATTTGGTAGGTTCAATCGCGAGAAAAGGAATTTTCTTTTTCGCAAATTGTAAAAGAAGGTTCACGGAGAAAGTGGTTTTGCCGGAGCCGGGTGTGCCCACAACAAGCATATGCTTTGTAAAAGACTTGTTGGGACATCCTATCATTACGCGCATAGAATCATTAGATACCAATTCTCCGAGATGCACGTTATTCTCATCAACAACCTTTTCGGTAAACTGCTCTCTCGCTTGAGATATCTTGGTATTTTTAAGAGATGCCATTGTCTTTTCATACAATGGCAGTCTAAAGAAAGAAACAGCTTCTTCAGCAGTAACCATAAACTGCAGCCTGCGAAGATTATTTGCAAGCGGGATGGTCTCCTGAAGCTTCCTGTTTCTGTAGTAATATAGTAATCTTGTGTTGATATTCCAGGGATAGATGGAGAATTGACCGAGTAAGTCAATGTTTTCACTCGTCAAATCCAGACATATCGGGTCTATTGAAGAAATTTTCTCCTCACCCGACTGAATTAAGCTTATTATTTTTGTGGCCAGACCTGCACAACCGGCTTTATCGCCGAAAACAAGAATATTGTATAAAAAGGCAGGACCGCTTCTTTTGCCATTGTAATAAGCCAACGACTTAAGCGGTTCTGTGGCCAACGCATCTCTATAAATCTGCCGATTAATCATCGTACCCGATGCAATTCTGTTCAACTCTCCCGTCGCCTCATTAAGGATAAAAGCTTCCTCCTCGTTAAGCGAAGTCGGAAACAGTTGAAAGCTGATGCAACAATTCCTGTACTGGCTTATTGTGTTAATTAAGGATTGAAAACCGTTTAGATTCTTACGTGGAATTACATCCATGTAATAGTAGGGATAAAAAGAATTAGAATTGCTAATGCACTTTTCGCTTTTGGCAACACTAAATACAGACTCCGAACTGACATCAGATACCAAATCCATCAATTCAGAATATTTGGCTTCGGAGTCGTCTGCTCCAAACTGTATAGCAAGCAAAGCTGACATGATGCCGGCTTTTGTATTTTTAATAGAATATTCTACAGCCTCTTTACTGTTTCCTATTTTCCGAATAACAAAAAACAGTCTGATATACGAACGGAATGTCTGATTGGAGGCTTCGTCCGTAATCCATAAAAGCTCGATACAGGTGTTATCGCCCAAAAGCCTGTGAATCTCTTCGAGCATCTGTTCGAATTCTCTTGCCAGTTTTTCATATGCCTCTTTGTCGTCAGAAGACATATTGCTTTTGTTGGGAAGAGAACTAATCTCAAACAGGTCTAACCCCAGCCATCTGTTATCGGCCAATTCGTAATATTGTATATTCACCCTTTTATCCCTTGAGAAATATTATTTTAACAACTTACACTTTTTGTTTCTGTCTTCCACAAATATTACAGCTTCTTTTGCCGCCTTGGAAACCGCGTCAAAATCGCCCTTTTCCACTGCTTCGCTCAGTTCACTTATCTTGAGTGTAATCTGAGACTCTACTCCTGATAATGCCTCTACCGACATCGGATCCGAATATCTGACCGCTTCGTATACCTTTGTAACCTCTTTCTTGATGTCATCAGAAGTGCATCTGCTTAAAAGAGACTCCATATCAACGGTAAGAGCCTTGATAAAGAAAGTCTTGGTCTTTATCTTTTGGTCTATTTCTTCAACGACAGATGATGCCGTCTGCGCTTTGGTCAAAGCAATAACAGAAAAACCAAGTACGAAAACGCAGACTATTATTGCCACAAAATAAGGCAGATAAGGAATAACCATGCACAAAGTTCCAACAATGCCCATCACGATTACGGAAATCATGCTAATGTGAAAAAGAGGAACATTTAAGAATAATTTGTTTAAATTGTCATCCTTAACTCCGTAATAAGAAACTGCCAGATGGCCAAAGAAAGACAACATTATAAATGCGTAAGCAATCCAGAATGTTGTGGTAAATCTGTAGTAGCTGGCAATTGTACTCGGTGTTACAAAAATAAGAACATTGAACAAAACAATTATGACGCCCCATACTATAGCTATGTTTTTAAACTTTGATTTCATTCTTTTACCCTCTCTTACAGCATTTTAAGAAGTTCATTTTTCTGAGCGTTAAACTCTTCTTCTGAAAGTATTCCGGCATCTCGCATCATGGTCAGCTTGTCAACTTTCATCTTGAACGCAACCAGATCATCCGAAGGAGAGGCGGGCTCTTCCGGAGCGGTCGGTGCGGGTTCTTCCTTCAGATTAATCATACCGGGAACGCCTGACGCAGCCATATTATTCTGTGCATTTGCGTTAAATCCACCCTGATTATTGACAGGCTGCATTAATCCGCTTGATCCAAAGGTGGAATCTACGATTCCCCCCATTAACGTTCCCATGGTTCCGCCCAAACGGACACCCATGCCCAATCCCATCATATCGTTTCGAAGTTCGGAACCGCTGCTTTCGTTTCGAGCCAAATCTTCGGCCACATCGAATCCCCTCTCCTGCTGATAAGTGTAACCTTCCTGCATCCTCTTGGTAGCCTGTGCCTGAGAGTCGATTATAACCTTCTGCGCATCGGTCTGAGCATTGATTATTTCTGTCTTCTGGCGAAGCTCTGCTTCTTTGATAGCCAGAACCTGATCGTAGTGAATTGCTTTATATCTCTCGTACTGTCTTTCTCCATCGGGCTTAACAACGTTTGTTACAAGAAATCTGGTTAGTTCCAAACCATAGTCCGCAAAGTCGGGAGTTAAAAGTTTATGAATAGAATCCGAGAAAAGAGTGAGATTTTCATCGATTTCAAAAATATTGATGGAGTTTGCCTTGATAACCTGTGCTACGTATGTTTTAATACGTGTCATCAAAAAGGCACGGAAATAATCGGTAAGTGTACTCTGCGTTAAAACACTTTCCGTACCTACCAATTTAATAAGAAGCTTTCTTGTGTCGGATATTTTAAGAGCCATTTCTCCGGATAATCCGATAGAAAGCGGGAATCCATACTGAGGGTCCAAATACTGCACCTTGCTGTCAGTTCCCCATTTAATTGACATCTGCTCGGTTTTATTGGCAAAATAAACCTCACAGTGGAAAGGGGTCTGATCATCGGTCGCACGATTTAAAAATTTACCGATTTTGGGAATGTTCTGAGTTTCAAGAGTATATCTGCCCGGTCCGAATAAGTCGAGGGCAGCGCCGTTCATAAAGAATAAAGCCTCCTGGCTTTCATGAACCACAAGCTGAGTAAGAGTGTTAAAGTCTTCCGAAGGATGCTTCCACACAAACGTAGAGTTATCCCCTTCGTATTTTAGTAATTCGCATATTTCGCCCATTGTAATCCTCCCTTTACCATTATTAAATGAACTTGCTTTAGAAAACGGACTATACGAAATCCGATAGTTTAGAATAATGCTCGCAGTACTTATAAAATGCCACTATATCTGTGGCTACATACTATTTAAAGTTTATCGTTTCACCTTCTCTTTGTAAAGGCAAATTATATAAAAATCTAAAGATTTTAACATGTCAAATCTACAAAGTAGCATTATGTTAATCGGCGGCACTGTGATTCGTAATAATCAAAGAAAAAGCAGACTTCGAAATTTCCCGAAGTCTGCAATACGCAGCATTCTTTTTAGTAAAGCTCTCCTTTGTTGAAAGTAGATTATTCACTTAATTTAAATCCATCAGTCAATATATATGGATCGCAACCGGCAGAACTACCACAGTGAACCTCTATCCTCAAATCCATAACACCAGACACATCCACTTCAAATGAATAGGGTCTTGTAGTCTGAGTCATCTTAGGCGATTTCAACAATACAACACCATCACCGTATATGACGAGCCATGGATCCGGCACTGCGCCCTTAGCAACACTTATTGTTCCAGTTAAAACTGTATATTGTTTATCTATGGCATATACATTGTATGACAATCGATCCCCACCATACAGCGAGCCGGTACTCTCCAATGCAACAATTTGATACTGTGGCGTATTACCCATGTTATCCTCGTGTGGCTCGTAAGAATATGCCCCCATGTTTTGTTCCCAAAAAGTCTTATAAAAGCCGGTGCCTTCATCCATTGCATTAAGTTCATGAAGCCAAACAGATTTAACCACACATTCAGATTTTAACGACGACGCAGCGGAAGAATCAAGCGCACTACATACCATTCCATCGATGTATTTCTTCATGGCGGCTTCACCATCAGCTCGGCAGACGGATTTTGCCTCTTCTCTCACTGCCTGTTGATAAGAATTACTAGCACTTAAATATAAATCTTTTGCTAACAAGTAGTTCACCCATTCCTCAACGCTATCAATCCTTTGCAATTCATCACAACATGCAGGATAGTCGCCTTTCTGATAAAGGGTGTTTGCCCTATCATAATAGTATTGTCCGATGCTACCAAGATAATCCTTAGCATCTTGATAATCTGTTATCTTAACAAATAGATCTTGCGAATTTTCATAATCGCCGGCAGTATAAAAGGAAATGGCCTGCTCATATATTTGTGCATTTTGTATCTCTATTAATGCATCATCAGCCTTCTTGAACAATGCTGTAGCCTTTGCCGAATAACTGCTTGTTCCCGTAATAATTGCCAACTTATCTTTACATTCTTTATAGTTTTCACTTTCAAACAATTTTTCCGCTTCAGCATATATTTTTTTCGCGGCTTTTTCGATATAATCTGATGATTCCAGGTAATCCCTTACAGAAATAAAGCATATAATAGCCTCTTGATATAACCCTTCATCATAATATCCAACACCCTTGGAATAAGTATTGTCTCTGTCAGCCATCAGTTGACTAACTGATACCGCCATGTCTGCTGAGTCTCTATATTGTTTAAGTTCTGTGAATAATTGCAACGCGGTTTCATAATCGCTGCTTTGATATGCCTCATATGCTTTTTGATAATTTTCTTTTTTCTTTGAATTAATTAGAAAGAGAACCGTTCCGATAACTATCACTATAGAAGTAATGCTTATAGCAACAATGGCCATTATTCTTTTTTGCTCACGTGCTTTTCTCTCAGCTTTTTTCCTTTCTATATCGGCACGCTCTCTATTCCTTTTTTCTTCAAGTATACGCTTCTCCGCGTCAACTCTAACTTTAGAAATCAGGTTTTTGCTCTCCAAAAACTTACCGGAACTGTCTTTGTACGATCCCAATGCCTCAAACAATTCATTAGCACTTATTAAGTCTCCCTCCGTGCCACGCTTTAATAAAGAAATCGCTTCATTGTATATGTTTTCAGCATTCGTTGAAGAAAGGCTATCTCCATCCGTCTCAAATAATCTGCCACAGTACTCGCATTTTGCTATTCGACTACTGAGAAACTTAATTGTTCCACCACATGTATCACAATTATGCATTTTCCCTCCTCATTAGTCCCTAAAGGACAAATCCCCTAACGCAAACAATTTATCACACCACCGCAAAAAAGTATATATTGTCAAATCCGAATTAAAACCCCCGACTGCTTACAGCCGGGGGTTAATAATATACTCAGTCTCCTATTTAATGTGCTTATCGATAAAGCCGTCTACAAAAGGAACCTTAACGGTTTCATTCTTAAGTGCCTTAGCAGCAAGCAAAAGAAGGAATACTACTTCCGCAATGCTGAGAGCTCTGGTGAAGAGACCTAAGAAGTTGCTGACGGGACCGAAGTTCACGTTTGAGTCAAAGAAGCCGAGAAGGCTGTTGATCCAACCGAACACATCGGGCAAAAGATTGATAACTGCGCGGAAGAAATCTACGCAAACCATAACAACAAGTGCCTTAACGCCTGCCTTTTTAAGCCATTCGTCAGACTCGCAAAGGAACACATATCCTACGAGTAAAAGAACGGATGTATAGCCTCCGAAACATGCAACCGCAAAAATCAAAGCGGCCAATACGCCTGTCCCGATTCCCAATTTGGTGGTATTCATAATAATTGTCCTCCTAATAGTATTTGAGGTAGTCGCACCCCACAACATATAGTATATATCAGGAGTCAGTGATTGTCTACACCACCTTAACAGTAATCCGTAAAAACACAAAAATATGGAGAGGACATCCTGCTGTATCTGATGCCCTCTCCTAAAGAAATACTTCTGCTGCGTCCAATGGACTGTTCCTCGCTTTCTCTTCTGTCTTTCCACGTATTATTTTGTACGCTTGTACTTAACGTTAATGTT
>JAEEGL016237326.1_pt1 | contig 17981 bp, 12 predicted proteins | sample 9134231 | NCBI WGS metagenome assembly JAEEGL01 (sample SAMN16246548, study PRJNA631951) | gut metagenome | biome: gut microbiome; feature: rumen; material: fiber-attached | host: Bos | place: Iran: Karaj | collected 2018-10 | reverse complement strand
GGGCGCAGGTCAACGGACGCAACGAGCTCTCGTGGGAGCAAAAATTTGATCGTGACGTCTGGTATGTGAACAACGTTTCCTTTGCGCTGGACGTGAAGATTCTTTTTATGACGATACGGAACGTGTTCCGGCGCAGCGGGATCAATGCCGGCGTGAACGAGACGATGATGGAGTTCCACGGCAGCGCGGAGCTGCGCACCGAGGAAGCAAAGCCTGAGGTGTCCGTATGAGCAGAAGACTGATCATTCTCGGCGCGAGCGGACACGGAAAAGTTGCTGCTGATATTGCAATTCGCAGTGGATATGAGGAAATTCTGTTTCTGGATGACAATCCGGAGGCGAAGGAATGCCTTGGCTGGCCTGTGGTTGGCCGCGTTTCAGAGGCAGAAGGATACCAAGGTGACTTTTTTGTCGCCATTGGTAATCCGACCGTCAGAGAAAGAATTCAAAATAAACTGGAAGGGCAAGGGAAAAACCTTGCTTTGCTGATTCATCCATCGGCTGTCATCGGTTCCTGCGTTACGATCGGAGTCGGCGCTGTCGTCATGGCGGGTGCAGTCATTAACCCCGATACCGAAATCGGCAAGGGGAGCATCGTCAACACGTGCGCATCCGTCGACCACGACTGTAGAATCGGTGCGTATGTTCACGTTTCGGTTGGCGCGCGGGTTGCCGGTACTGTGACGATTGGAGATAGAACGTGGGTTGGCATTGGCGCGTCAGTCATAAACAATATTTCAATTGCGCCAGACTGCATGATCGGAGCTGGTGCGGTAGTTGTAAAGAATATCATAGAATCGGGTACATATATTGGGCTTCCGGCAAGGAAGGCCGCAGTCCAGACAGCGGACTAACAGCATGGTTTTTGACCAGAGAACGGAAAGATAAGGAGTAAGGATTGTGAAAACGACTGAAAACCGTGTGCTTTTGAGCTTTGTTATTCCGGTGTACAATGTGGAACTGTATCTTGGAGAGTGCCTGGACAGTATTCTGTGCCAGACGACAGAGTCGTGTGAACTTGTGCTGGTCGACGATGGTGCCACGGACTCCTCTGGAGAGATCTGCGACCGATATGCAGACCGGTATCCGATCGTAAAGGTGATTCACAAAGAAAACGGCGGCCTGTCTTCCGCGAGAAACGCAGGGCTTTCTGTCGCTAAAGGGGAATACGTGACTTTTGTGGACTCGGATGACAAAGTCGGCCCCGGCAGCGTAACAAAGCTTTTGGACTGGATCAATTCCCAAGCTGCCGATTTGTGCTTCCTGCGGGCAGCCAAGCTGTTCCCGAACGGTAGTATGGTAGATCTGAATGAAGGCATCGTTGGTACCGAACTCCGTGGCAAATCGAGAGAAGCAGCGATCGAATATCTGTCGACGAGGCCCAAATACCCAGGCTGCGCTTGGGCCAAGCTCTTTCGCAGAGCGTTTCTGACAGACCATCACCTGCATTTCCCGTTTGATCGTCGCTATTCAGAAGATTTGGGCTTTCTCCGCGACTGTATCCTGTGCGCTGAACGCTTCGATGCGCTGAACGAGCCTTTTTATCAATACAGACAGAGCCGGACGGGCTCAATCACCCAGAAAGCATCCGCCAAGAACTTTTATGACCTGCTCCTGTTCATTTCGGAATCTGCTGAAAAACTAACCAGGGGCAAACAAGCAAAGGATGCGGTCTGCCGCAACGCCATGAGCTTTGCAGCGTATGAGTATTTTGTTCTGTTACTCACATACTGCAGCATTCCGAAAACGGATAGGAAGGCTGCGCTAAGAAAACTTGCGGAATATCGTTGGGTGCTGCAATATGCTCGGAGCGCAAAAATCAAGGCGGTCTCGCGCATCTGCTTCGCGCTTGGATTGCGCTTTACGGCATTTCTGACCATGATATATAGAAGGGTGCAGATGCACGCATGAAGATACTGATTGTTTCCCATGAATCGTGGCGAAACACGAACAACGGCGGTAATGTGCTGTCCAACATTTTCTGTTCGTTTCGAGATGCTGAGCTCGCGCAGGTCTACTGCAGCGGAGAAGAACCGCAAAACGACCTCTGCCAAAGGTATTATCAGATCTCCGAATCCTTGCTGCTCACGAAAGAGAAGGGGCGTGTGCTTCCCAAGCGTGATTATAGCGTGCTGAGCACCCAAGTGTCCGAAACGATTGAGGGCAGGATCAACCACCGTATCCCTGCCCCGCTTAAAAACACTGCTTTACTGGCCCGTGAGATCATGTGGTCCGTGTTTAATTGGAAGACAACGACCCTGGAGCGATTTGTCACTGAGTTTCAGCCAGATCTAATTTTTGCTCCGTGCTATTACTATTATCATGTTTCCAGGGTGGCGCTGTATGTCAAACGCATCGCAGGTTGCCCGATGATCTCCTATATTTCAGACGATAATTACTCTCTGAAGCAGCTTAGCTTTTCTCCATCGTTTTACATGAACCGCCTTATCACGCGGAAATGGATCCGCAGGATGTTTGCTGAAAGCGCGCTGATTTATACCATGACAGAGCTGCAGAAGCGAGAATATGAGTCAATCTTCCACCGCCCCATGAAGGTGCTGTGCAAACATGCGGAATTTGCTGCGCGCAGCAAGCCGGTCGGCGATCCGATTTGCTTTCTTTATGCGGGCAATCTACTACTGAACCGCTGGAGGGTTCTGGTAAGCCTCGCGGATGCCCTCTCGGAAATCAATGCTTCGGGTGTGCGCGCGCAGCTGCACATTTTTTCCAGCACAGTGCTGAGCGAGCGCACCATGAAAAAGCTCAATGACGGGACAAATACAATCTTCCATGGCCTTGTCTCCTATCAGGAACTGGAGCAGCTGTACCGGACGGCTGATGTTGCGGTGTTCGTCGAGTCTTTCGATCTGAAAAATCGATTGGTCACGCGGCTCTCTTTTTCTACGAAGATCATCGACTGCCTCAACAGTGGGTGTGCGGTTCTGGCAGTCGGTCCGGAGACTCACGCCGGCATGACCTATCTGAAAGAACATGATGCTGCGATTTGCGTAAACAGCGTTCAGGCCCTGAGGCAGGCAGTTCAAACAATCGTGGATCATCCCGGAATAATTGACGAATATGCAGAGAAGGCAATTCAACTCGGGCGTAAGAACCATATGAAGGCTGACATCGAGCAAATGCTCCGAAAGGACTTTTCTGAGATCGCCGCCGGAATCTTTCCCGCTATTCCGGTTTTGGCAGGATTGAGCGCGGAAAAACGAAAAGAGAGTGAGCGAGTTGAATGAAATGCAAAGCCGACCCTCTGACAGCCTCAGCAGTATCGGCGACTACTTCTGGAGAAAAAAACGATTCTCTATTATGTGATGGCAGTTTTGGTTTTTCTTCTTCACTGTTCTGCACTGTCCAATTACGCGGCACAGAGCGATACGGTTGCGGCGGTGGATAATTTTATATCTTTTAGGCTTTGCCAGGTTGCAGTACCAATGTTCTTTACATTATCGGGGATGTTGTTTTTCCGCAATTACAGGCCGGAAGATTATCTCGTAAAACTAAAAAAACGGTTTAAGACTTTAGCGATCCCGTATCTCAGCTGGAACGTTATCACTCTATTATTTGCGGCCATCACGACGGCGTTTTTATCACAGCATTTTGCAGGCAGGAAACCGTTTGAATGGTCAGTTTCGAGCGTTTTTCTGGGCATTGTTCATCATAAATATAATCTGCCCTTCTGGTTTATCTTAAATCTGATTTATTATGTAATCTGCACGCCGGTCGTGGATCTGCTGACGAGAGAGAAATATGCCTCGCCGTTTTTGATTACGGGATGCTCTTTCTGAATATTCCTGAGCTGCTGGTTCCGAGGCCGGTATTCTCGACACCGAATACCTTGATCTACTATTTGATTGGTGCCTACATCGGTCGGCACTGGATCGGGGTGTTTTCGAAAAAGAAGAGCAAAACGATGTCGCTTCTGGGGCTTGCGCTGATTGCAATCGCCCTTGCCTCGGAGTGTGCGTGTGTTGCCGGAAAAAACGGCGTATATAAGGAAATCATGAAGGTGCTCAACCGCATTGTTTATGTTCTGGGTGTATGGTGGTTTGCTGATCTGATTGTGGATCGCATCAAGGTCCGCCCGTTTATGTACCACTCCTTTATGATTTTCGCTATGCATGTGGATATTGGCGCGATCGTGTCAAAACTCGTTTACATGGCGTTGCCGAAAAGCAGTACATTTGCGTATGTCAGCTTCTTGCTTACAGTAGCAATCACGCTGCTGATCATCGAAGGGACTTGTATGTTCTTGAAAAAGTATTGTTGCAGACTCTATCAAATCTTGACCGGAAGCAGGGCGTGATGCGGCAGATGGGCAGAGAGGAAGAACGATGATACCTTATTTTATTTTGTTGACGGTTCCAATTCTGCTGAATCCTTTTGTCAAAGACACAACCATTAATCATGTCAAGATGAATAAGCTGCCGCTGTTTCTGTTCTTTGCGTTCTTTACGGTTATGGTGATGGCTCGACATCATAATGTTGGAAGCGACACGAATAAATACATTTTTATTTTTCAACGCATCGCACAAACAAGCTGGAATCGATTGACGGAGCATTCCTTGGAGCCAGGGTTTCAGCTGTTCAGCAAGCTCATTTCTCTGCTTTCCAAGGATCCACAGGTCTTTCTTGCGGCAGCGGGACTCATGGTCAGCGCGTTGCTCTATCCGACTTTTAGACGGCTGTGCATAGATGCTCCGCTTACGATCGTCCTGTTTTGCGTCATGTCAATCTTTCCAATGATGCTTTCCGGTATCCGACAGATGATGGCGATCGGTTTTGGGATGATCGCATACGCGTTTGTGCGCAGGAGAAAGCCGATCCTCTTCCTGCTCATGGTTGCGGCCGCGATGAGTTTCCACACCAGCGCGTTCATGCTGCTGTTTATGTATCCGCTTTTCCACGCGAGAATCAACAAAAAATGGGCGTTCTTTTCCATCCCGGCTCTGGTGATTGCCTTTGTATTCAATAGGCAGATTTTTGGCTTGCTAGGGGCACTTCTGCAGAGCTACACAAAATATGAGGCGACCTTGACAGCGACAGGAGCATATTCCATGCTGATTCTGTTTGCCGCTTTCGTGGTGTTCAGCTTTGTAATCCCCGACGATGCCCTTTTGGATGATGAAACGATCGGACTTCGGAATTTTCTGCTTCTCTCTCTGGTGCTCCAGATGTTTGCGCCGCTGAATTTCTTGGCGATGCGAATGAATTATTATTATATCGTCTTCATTCCGCTGCTTCTGCCGCGCATCATTGCGTGCGCCTCCGTCCGGTACCGCAGCATTGCCGCCTGGGCAAGAAATATCATGGTTGTTTATTTCTTCGTGTATTTCTTTGTGAGAGCCAATTCTGGCATCACGCTTCGTACTGTTCCGTACCATTTTTTCTGGGAGTATTATCGATGACCGTCGTACAAATCAACAGCACCTGCGGCATCGGAAGCACAGGGAAGATCTGCGTCGGCATCAGCCGGCTTCTGACCGAAAACGGTGTGCAGAACAACATTCTGTTCAGTTGCGAAACCTCTGGATATTCGTCTGGAATCCCCTGTTCTGCGTATGGATACCGTAAAAATCAGGCGCTGAAGTCACGAGTTTTCGGAAACTATGGCTTCAATTCCGCTCTTGCCACGCGAAAGATGATCCGGGAGTTGGAGCGGATTCGGCCTGATGTCGTACATCTGCACAATATCCATGGGCATGACTGCGATTTGAAGATTCTCTTCTCCTATTTTAGGGAAAAGAAAACTAAGCTGGTCTGGACCTTCCATGACTGCTGGGCGTTTACTGGTTACTGCACGCACTTTACCATGGTGGGCTGTGAGAAATGGACGAGTCGCTGCGCAGACTGTCCGCAACGGCGGGAATACACCTGGCTCTTTGATCGCAGTGAGGAACTGTTTGAAGCAAAGAAGCGGCTATTTGACGGTCTGAATTTGACGATCGTCACACCCTCCGTTTGGATGGCGGAGTTGGTGAGGCAGTCGTTTTTGAAGAACTATCCGGTGCAGGTGATCCGTAACGGCATTGATCTGGATGTCTTTCAACCGACAGAAAGCGCTTTTCGACGGAAACATGGCTTGGAGCAGAAAAAGCTCGTCCTGGGAGTTTCCTTTGACTGGGGGCCCAAAAAGGGACTGGATGTATTCCTGGAGCTGGCTCACAGGCTGCCGGAGGATTATGGTATTATTCTGGTCGGAACAGACGAAGCGACAGAGCGCATGCTTCCCGACAGGATCGTATCGGTCTGCCGGACACAGGATCAGCGGGAGTTGGCGGAGATTTACACATCTGCTGATGTGTTTGTGAATCCGACCCGAGAGGAGAATTTCCCAACGGTCAACCTGGAAGCTCTTGCCTGTGGAACACCGGTCATTACTTTTCAGACAGGCGGAAGCCCGGAGGCACTCGATGAGACATGCGGCTCGGTCGTGGCTTGCGGCGATCTGAATGCGCTGGAAAGTGAAATCGTCAGAATATGTGAGCAGAAGCCCTTCCCGGAAGCGCTGTGTGTTGCCAGAGCGCGGGAATTCGAGAAGGGTAAGAGATTTAAGGAGTATTTGGATCTGTATGAAAGAATTGTCGCTTCCGGAATTAAAGGAAATTGAATTTGCAATACTCAAGTCATTCCACGCCTTCTGTACAGAGCATCATTTGCGGTATTATCTTGCCTACGGAACGCTCCTTGGCGCGGTACGCTACAAGGGCTTTATTCCGTGGGATGACGACGTAGACGTGATGATGCCCCGCGAGGATTACAACCGTTTTCTGGAGCTCTACCGGGACAGCGACCGGTATCGGCTTTATGCCTTTGAGAAAGACCCCTTGGTGCAGCTTCCGTACGCCAAGATCTGCGATATGACGACCCGCAAGGAAGAAACCGGCTATCACAGCAAGGTCCCGCTCGGCGTTGACATTGATATCTTCCCCCTGGACTACTGGGCGGACGATCTGGAGGAGGCCAAGCGCGAGGCAAAGCGAATCCGTGGGTGTATGTTCCGCTTGTCCCTGTCGAAGCTCTGCAAGCCTGACTCGTTGAATCCTGTCAAGCGCTTTGCAAAGAGATTCGTGATGCTCTGGTGCAGAATGCGCGGCGGGGCATACTATGTCCGAAGGATTCTGAAAATGGCTGTGCGAGACGAGCAGCGCGGCAGCCGCTACATGGGTACCAAGACTTGGTGTGTCTACGCGGAGCGCAACATTGTTCCCGCCGAGGCTTTCTCGAGCGGAATCGAGATTGCATTTGAGGGAGAGACCTTTTTCGCTCCCGTCGGATATGACGCCTATCTGACCTGCCTGTACGGAGACTATCTCCCTGAGCCCCCGAAGGAGAAGCAAAAAACGCATCACTCCTTCCGGGCATACAGGGTGTAAGCATTCCCGACTCGGCCCGCTCCGCAGCCCTGCCGGAGACTATGAGAAACCACCACGTTGAGATTGTCACTGCCCTGCTTTTTGATGTTAGCTCCACGGAGCGCAGGGCCGCGGGAAATGAATAACGCTGGAAGTCATTCATTTCCCGCTCAGGCGCGATTCTGCCAGAAGCTTATCAGTATTGGTCGGTTCAGGCCAATTCCCAAAAAGGAAGCGTGTCCTGACTGCTTTTATTCAAATCAGCACTCCAGATGGACGATTCGTCCTTTTTCCGGGGGAAAGCTTTTTACGCTGAAAGCTTTGACGCCGTCCAATCAAATCGTTGCCCTGCAGGCTCAAATCGAACCTGTGAATAATATAGGCAAATAGCTTGATCCCCAAAAACGAACAAAGGAGAAGAACAGATGAACACGAAGCGATTATTCAAGAGTCTTGCGGTGTTCTTGGCAGTGATTATGCTGGTAAGTGTTTTACCAAGCACAGCATTTGCCTGGACCATCAGCTATGACACCAACGTGGGCAGTTCCTATTACAAGCTGATTTCTCAGAGAGAATGGGACATTGCTCCAGGCATCGTTGAAACCGAAATGGTGCTCAACAACAGTGCGGGTACCCGCAGACAGGTCGTACATACGGCTACGATCGACATCAACAATCCGTATGTCAAGGTTATTCCCGGAACGAAGGGCATGTGGCCTCAGCCCGGCAACTACGGCACTGAAGCGACGTCCGTCCAGGCGCTCAATGCCGAGAAGCTCGGTTACGGCAATGTGGTTGTTGCGGCCAATACGACTCTGAGCTGGTACACGGAGGCTTACTACAAACAGCATCCCGAGCTCATCGGCGAGCCGCTCGGCTATTCAATCCTCGACGGCAGGCTCTATGAGAACAGCCGCAGAACGAACGGAACACTTCCTTCCGGCGGTGTTCAGACGATTGTTGTTATCAATTATGACAAGCATCCGATCACCGGAGAGAAACGTCCTGACGATATGCCGAAGGTCTGGATTCGCAATTCGACCGATCCTCTGACTGGCTGGGAAGAGCAGGCCATTCCTGTTTTGTTCACATATCTCGTTAAGCCTGACGCAAACGGTAATCCTGTGAACCAGTATGCAAAAAGTGATGGAACAGAGGATCACGGCAGCAGTGTTGCCGCAAGAACCTTTGTGGGCGTGAAAGCTGACGGCACACTTGTGCTGGTCGTGGGCGACGGCGAAATGGCTCCGTTCTCCACGGGCTTTACCAACTACGAGATGGCGGACTATATGATCAAAATGGGCTGTGTCATCGCCGCAAACTGCGACGGAGGCGGCTCTACGACGTTCTGCTCTCAGCGTCCCGGCGAAGACTTTAAGGTCAACGGCGGTATGGCGGATGGCGGCGAGAGACCGACGACCAACACCATTATCGTTATTTCTACCGCTCCTGCGAACGGTGAGTTTGCCCATGCGTCCATCAGCACAGACTATGATTATTATACTCCCGGCAGCACCGTTAGCTTTAACGCTTCCGGCTTTGACGCTGTTGGCACCAAGGTTGACATCCCGGAAGACGCTGTATGGACAGTCAAAGAAGAAGGTATGGGCGTCATTGATGAAAACGGCGTCTTTACTTCCAACGGAACCGAAGGCACTGTGACTGCCCAACTGCTGTATAACGGCAGCGTCGCCGGTGAACACACCATTCAGATGGTAATCCCTGACGCGATTTCCTTCGATCAGCAGGTCGTTACCGTTCCCTTTGGCAAAACGGTAAAAATCCCTGTTAAAGCAACGATCAATAATGGGTTGATTGAAGTCGGTGTCGATCCGAACAGCATCACCTTTACGATGATGAACGATGCGCTTGGCAGCTTTAGCGGACTCAACTTCACAGCTGTTGACGAGCAGAATGCACCCACAGAGACGACTGCTGTCGTGACCGCAACGTTGAATTTGGGAAGCACTCCCACCGCAACGTTTACGCTGAAGCTTGGCAGGGGCTCGGTGGTTTTGTGGGACTTCGAGGATGGCCAGAGCGACATCGACGAGTGGTATGTTGTCAATAACCGCAACGGAACGAACTGGGATTATGATTTGGATCTGTCGTTGGCTGACAGAACCAACGGTCAGGTGCATGACGGCAATTATTCTTTGCGTCTGCAGACCAACGGACTACATTCCAAGGATTCGACTTCCAAGCAGTATGCTTATGTCAGACTTGGCCCTAAAAACGGTGTAACGACGCTTGAGAACGCCCGTACACTTGGCTTCTGGCTCTATGTTCCCGAAGATTTCATCCACTGTGATGTACGGTGCGACTATTATTTCGACGCTGACGGAGACGGCAACCTCGAGGGCTTCAACCAGGAAGTCAAGATGATGACGATGGAAACCGTCTATTCGAGCATCGACGAATCCGGATGGCATTATCTTACTGTGGATCTCAGCGAGTATAGCAAGGTCGCGTTGAAGAGCAGCAGGCAGTTTAATGGCAATGATTGCTTCCTGATGTTTGTGTTCAATAAAACGATCAACAACGCGCTGTGGCAAACCAACGGCTCGATCAACGGCCCGTACACCCTGTATCTTGACAACTTCACCGTGGACTATTCCGAAGCTGTTGACGACAGGGAAGAGCCCGTCTTTGATAAAATCTATCTGGACGGCACGACGCCGCTTATCAAACGGGACGTTGTTACCACGACGAATAATGTTCTGAATCTTTCTGCTGCGGTGGCGGACGCCACGACCCGGCTTGATACCGCTTCCAACGGCAACAATTCGTTCCCTCTGACTAATATCAGCGGATTGAATGCCAGCACCGCCAAGGTCTACATTGACGGCGTTGAAGTTGCTTGTTCGCTGTCAGACGGTGTAATGTCCTCCAACGGGAACACCGTAGCAGACGGTTATCACCGCGTAAAGTTTGAGATCTGTGACAACGCCGGAAACAAGGCTGTCGTCATCCGTGTGGTCAAGGTAGAATCCGGCTCGACTGCTTCAACACTGAGCCTCGTTCCTGCGGACGCAACGCTTGACCGGATTCCTTTCGGTTCGATCTACTGGATGAATCTGGAGGCCAACGCGATTGAGACGATCCAGTCTGTTTCTACTGTGATTGACCTGAATAACGTGAACCACTGGCAGTTGGATCATATGGTGCTTGCCGAGGGCTTCACCGCGAGCTACACCATTGCGGAAGAGACCAATACGGCAGAGATTACCTTCGAGCGCACCGGCGACAATGATCAGACCGGCGCGGCGGTTCTGGCTCAGATCCCCGTCCGTGTTCTGAATTTTGACGATGATATCCATGTGCCCGGCTATACGGCGGAAACCTATTGGACGTCCTATAACTTCTTCCCGCAGGATGTGAAGCTGGATGTGGATAAGGGCTTGATTACGCACACTGACGGCCACACAAGCACCTTCTCCAACGAGGAGTTCCATGTGGATACGGAGATGTACACCGACCAGGCTTCGATTGATAAGATCTATCTGGCGGAACACGGTACGACGCATGTTCATACGGCTGTCGCGATTGCGGATAAAGAGCCCACCTGCGTCGAGGAAGGCTACACCGGCCGTACTTTCTGCGAAGCCTGTAACTCCGTTGTGGAATGGGGCACGACGATCCCGGCAAACGGCCACAGCTATGTCTTCCAGGACGGCAAGAAGGTCTGCAGCGTCTGCGGCAGGGAAGGCCATGTAGAAAATGGCCTGCAGGTCATTGACGGCAAATACTATTACTTCGCCGGCGGAACGCCGTACTCCGGATGGGTCCAGATCGACGACGAGTGGTACTATTTTGATGAGACCACTTACACGACGGTTCCCACCCTGTACAATGGCTACGTGACCTACGAGTTTGAAGAAAACGGCAAGCTGGTTTCCGGTCAGTGGTATCGTGATTCCAAAGGCATCAAGTATTATGAAGGACCTTCGTACCTTCGTGGCGGCAAGAGCGTCATGACCTGGTATGAGATTGACGGCAACCGCTACTGCATTGACAAGAAGGGCTATGTCGCCACCGGTACCCGCTGGGTCAATGATGATGACTCCAACGCTGAAACGTATACTTGGTATGTATTTGATGAAAACGGCGCATGCCAGCACAGGTATGATTATACCGGCCTTGCCCGGTGGAATGACAATGTTTATTTTGTGAAGGATGGTGTCAGCCAGACGCGTATGCATTACGTCGATGGTGAGTACTACTACTTCCACTGGATTAATTTCTTTGCTGGTATCAAGGATCAGAGATTCCACTGCGTATACAACAATGGATTGCTTCCGGCTGGCGATTATTACTTCGGCTCTGACGGCGCAATGCTCAATAATGAAGTTTACGATGCGAACGGCACTCTCTATTATTTTGTTTTAGGCGTTGAATCGCAGGGACCGGGTACTGTGGTTTACCAGGGACAGGAGTGCCAGATCGAAGCTGACGGCAAGGTCCTGTTCACAGGTTCGGTCAATGTCGGCAACGGTTATGTGCGCATCTATGAAAACGGTGTCCTCATTAAGAACACCAAGGACGGCATCTTCGAGGAAGACGGAGAGCTCTATTACTATGAGGACGGCGTCAAGGTACAGAAAGGCCTGGTAAGAGACGAAAACGGCGATTACTATTACTTCGGCCTGAAGTACTATGCCGTGAAGAACGGAACCTTCTACTTCCCGGATGACAAGATGAACGGCCTGTTGCCCAAGGGCGGCACGTTCACAGTTGACGCCGATGGTAAGGTCCAGATTCCCGAGCCGAAGAACGGCATCGTCAGAGAGGGAGACGATCTCTACTACTACGAGAATGACGTTCGGGTACAGAAAGGCCTGGTAAGAGACGAAAACGGCGATTACTATTACTTCGGCCTGAAGTACTATGCCGTGAAGAACGGCGCGTACTACTTCCCTGACGCAAAGATGAACGGTCTGCTGCCGAAGGGCGGTACGTTCATGGTAGATGCTGACGGCAAGGTAGATATCAACAGTTGCCATTGATCGCTTATAGCGGAACTGCTGGTATCGGCAGCGAATAGTAAAAACGGTTCCCTGTATCCCATGCTTTTGCATGGGATACAGGGAACCAATGAGGCTGAAAAATGAAAATTCTTCTGATATCCAACTATTATAATCATCATCAAAAACCATTTTGCGATGAACTGTATCAGAGAATGCAAATGGATTTTTCCTTTATCGCGACCGGCGTCATGAGCCGCGAAAGAAAGAAACTGGGATATGGGCAAGATAGTATCCCCGCCTATGTTCTTGACGTACATCAGGACAAGGAAAAACTGCAGCGCGCGATTCAAATGATCAATGCTGCTGATATTGTGATTGCCGGCGCAACACCGGAGATACTTCTCTCGGAACGCTTGCGAAAGGGGAAAATTGTTTTCCGGTATACGGAGCGCCCGTTCAAACAAAAAATCTCGCTCGCGCGGCGGGCATACCATACGCTTCGCTTCAAATGCCGAGACTTGGGAGACCGAAATGTTTACCTTTTGTGTGCAGGTGTCTATGCCGCAGAGGATTTCGCAAGTATGGGTATGTATCGGGGGCGGATGTTACGGTGGGGGTATTTCCCTGCTGTCAAAGAATATGACCCAGCGCACTTGCTGGCTCATAAAAGGAATCATACGATGTTGTGGTGCGGACGTTTCCTGGATTGGAAGCATCCGGACGATGCAATCAAAGTTGCCCGAATACTACGGGACAACGGATATGACTTTGATCTGAATATAATCGGCACCGGAACGATGGAGGCAGAATTGAGGCAGTTGGTTGAGGATTACAATCTTTCATGCTGTGTTCATTTTCTTGGTTCAATGCCGCCGGACCAGGTGCGTTTTTATATGGAGGAAGCGGGCGTCTTCCTGATGACGAGCGATCGACAGGAAGGATGGGGCGCGGTTCTGAATGAAGCAATGAACAGCGCTTGTGCCGTGGTTGCCGGCGATAGCATCGGATCAGCTTCCTTTTTGATACAGAATGGAGTAAACGGACTTGTATACTCGTCTACAAATACTGACGAATTGTACGACCGGGTGTGTTCGTTACTTTGTGACTCGGCAGAACAGAAACGGTTGGGAAACAGTGCATATCAAACAATGCTGTCGCTCTGGAATCACAGAACTGCAGCAGATCGGCTGCTGCAGTTGTCGGACAGACTTCTTGCGGGAGAAACAGATTTGGAGCTTTTTTCTGACGGCCCAGGAAGCCTGATTCGTACTTGAGCGTTTCGTGATGGAAGAAGTGAACTTCTCAATGAATAAACAAGTTAAGATATTGACGTTCTGTATCAATACGAGCATCGGCTCGATTTTGCAGACCTATGGGCTGACAGCAGCGTTAAAGAATTGCGGTTACGACAGCGAAGTCTGGCTGGAGGTTCCGAAGGAATATCAAAAACCTGTCGGTCGAAACCGGCTGAAAGTTATGGCGCGAGATGCCTTAGAAGCTGTGCACAAGCGCTCGCTGGAAGCTGGGCGGCAGAAGCGGGAGTGCTTCATTACCGAACACATTGCTACGTCGTATTTTGCCGAGGAGGATGATTACCGGCGCAAGGCGCTGGAATATGAGGATGCCGTCTATCTTGCCGGGAGTGATCAGGTCTGGGATCCGGAACGACTGAATCCTGTGTTTTTCCTCAGCTTTGTCACGAAAGGTAAACGTATCTCATATGCCGCGAGTATGGGGACTACCAATATCCGCCCAGAGGCTGCAAAAGCAATCGAAACCTGGCTACGTCTTTTTGACCGCATTTCAGTCAGGGAACGAATGTGCGCCGAAGCGCTTCGGAAGCTGACGGACAAAGAGATCGGAATGCACATTGATCCGACCTTTCTGATCGACGCGGAAACGTGGAGAAGTCTTGAAAGACCTTATCGCGTGAAGGGCCCTTACATTCTTCTCTATATGCTGTATTGGGACAATTCGCTGACAGGCCAAATTGCCAATCTGAAAAAAAGGACAGGTCTATTTGTTTATGCCGTTTGTTTGCGCGCGTCCCGAATCTATGCCGACAAGCACTGCTATGACGTTGGCGTGGAGGAGTTTCTGTGGCTTGTGGATCATGCCGAATATGTCGTCACGTCTTCCTTCCACGGGGTCGCGTTTTCTGTGATCTTTCAAAAACAGTTTTCGGCGGTCATCAATCCCAAGCTTCCGTCAAGAATCGAAAATATTCTTGGACTACTGTCACTCCCGCACGTGCGAATCGAGGAGCTGGGCTGCGGGAACGATGTGGATTACAGTGCCGTTTCGGAGATTATTCGGGAAGAACGGCAGCGAGGTATCACATATTTGAAAGAGGCGATCGGGTAAATGAATATTGCCGAGTTCAATCGGTGTGCCAACTGCGGAGCGTGCGTAAATATCTGTCCTTGTGACGCCATCACTGTAGAAGCAGACGGCTTGTTTTACGCGCCAAAGGTGGATACAAGCGTATGTGTCGATTGCTCGCGCTGTGTGCAGGTTTGCCCGGTCAACCAGGTCTTCGAAGGGAAGAAGCCCATGTCCGCCTTCGCCGGCTGGCACAAAGAGAAGCAGATTGTTCTCGCAAGCTCCAGCGGCGGCGTCTTTTACGGTCTAGCGCAAAGCGTAATCTCCAAGGGCGGAGTTGTCTTTTCTGCGGTCTATTCCGACGACTGTAAGACCATCAGATTTGCTTCGTCGGACGATGTGCCGCTCGAGAGCATGATGAAAAGTAAGTATGTTGAGAGCCTTGTCGGACTGTCGTTTCGGCATATTCGCGGCGCACTGGAGGCAGGACGCAAGGTCCTGTTTTGCGGCACACCCTGTCAGTGCGCGGGACTGGATCGGTTTTTGGGCAGAGAGTATGACAGCCTGTTGATCTGTGATTTTGTGTGCGGCGGTCTGCCGTCCCACAAGATTTATCAAGCGTATCTGAACGATCTGGAAGACAAGTACGGTTCTGCGGTGCAAAGTGTGGATTTTCGTCCCAAAACGCACGGCTGGAAGCGTTACGCGCTTCGAATCCGGTTTGCAAACGGGAAGGAGCGCATCCGGTTGGGAACGGAAGACCCGTATCTCAGCAGCTTCCTGCATGGGAAGTACACCGTCCGCGACTATTGCTTGGACTGCAAGTTTCCGGTATGCCATGCGTCGGATCTTACCATCGCAGACTTCTGGCTACACGAAAAACTGAGCGATCTCAGACAGAAAAACGGCATTTCTCTGATCCTTTGCAACACAACGAAGGGGAAACGTGCGCTTGATTCGATCTGCGGGCAGTATGAACTGACGGAATTGGATGTCGAGGCGGCATCCTATAATAATCACGTTCAAGTGTCTGAGAAACGGAAACAGAATCACGATGCTTTTCTCGAATGCTATCATCATAATGGACTGGAGGCGGCGTTCAAAACGTTTTCACCCGCAACGATCCAATCAAAAACCAAGGATTGGATTGTGAGAACACTTTCCCGGAAGAGAAGGAGTTCGTCGTGACAAATAAACGAAACGGTATCCTGATTGCCTATTTGAATCTTGCATTGGGCATGGTCGTCAACATCTTCCTGACGCCGATGCTGATTTCGTCCTTAGGAGACGTTGATTACAGCCTGTACAAGGTCATACAGTCCTTTGCTGGCCCACTTTCCATGTTCAACCTCGGCATCTCAACGATTGTCACGCGCAGTATCGTCCAGTTTGCGACCCGGGAGGACTACACGGAACGAGATAAGAAAAATACGATGGCACATGCGATGCTTGCGTCGGGCGTGATGGCTCTGGTTGTGTGCATGGCAGGACTGATTATGTGCAGATCAATTCCCAGAATCTACGGTGAATCATATTCAGTGGAAAACATTGCGCTGGGTCAGAAGGTCTTTCTGGCATTTCTTCTGTCCACTGTACTGCATATGATGACAGATGCGTTTAGCGGATGTCTGATCGGACATGAGAGATTCACAGTCAACTCCCTGGTGCAGTTTTGCGGGACATTACTCAAGATCGTTTTGCTGGTGCTTCTGGTGCTGCTGGGGACAAACGCGCTGTGGATTGCCTGCGTAGATCTATTGGTTTCGCTTGCAAGATTTCTGTTCTCAGCCGTGTATGCCACGTTTTTTCTGCATGAGACCCCGAGATTCTATTATTTTGACCGCAAAAAGCTGACAGAAATCATTCTGTTCGGCGCAGCAATCTTACTGCAGGCAATTGTCAACCAGGTCAACAACAATGTGGATACCATGATACTCGGCGCGTATGTGAGCAACAAGGCAATTATCACGATGTATACGTCCGCGCTGACAATCTATGCAATCTACAATTCGCTGATTTCTGTCATTGCAAGCTTCTTCCTGCCGAAAGCAACGCGCCTGGTCACTCAAAATGCATCCGGGAGGGAGCTGACCGATTTCGTCATCGGCCCCGGAAGGTTTCAGGCGGTTCTTGCAACGGCGTGCATTTTCGGCTTCGCGCTGTGCGGACAGAATTTCATATCGGTCTGGATTGGAGACAAGTACAGCGATGCCTACTGGATCACGCTGATGCTGATGATCCCTGTGACCATCCCGCTTGTCGAAAACGTGATGATTTCTGTGCTGGATGCGGCGTTGAAACGGATGTATCGTTCTGTTACCCTCGTAATCATGGCATTGCTGAATGTTGCGGCATCCATTGTGCTTGTTCGGTTTTTTGGATTCTGGGGTACCGCCATCGGCACTGTTATGTCCTTGCTCGTTGGCCATGGTGTTTTGATGAATGTCTATTATGCAAAAACCTTTCGTCTTCAGGTTTTCCGCTTGTTCTATTCGATTTTCAGAGGCATTCTGCCTGCAGGGCTGGCAGCCGCAATCCTGTGCCTGCCTCTGACCCTTCTGCTGCCGAATACGATTGGATTCTTCTTGGTGAAGGGCATAGGCTTTATGCTGTTTTATGGCCTGTTTTTGCAATTATTCGGACTCAATCCCTCCGAAAAGAAGGCAGTTCGATCGTGGCTGAAGCGTGACAATCGCGGTACGGCATGATTCCTTTGGGGATAAGATAATATGACACCAATGAACGATCATTCTTATATCATTACTGCCGGCTCCAACTATTTGGACATCGACGCCTACGCCTGCTGCGTTGCCATGCGGGAGCTGCTTGTGCTGCAGGGGAGAACGGCTGTTGCGTATTCCGCGGCGCCGCGCAACTACAGCGTCTGCGCCGGGCTTGTCGCGGAGGGACAAATCGAAACGGAGCTGCCGCCGGATTTTTCGCCGGAATCGTCTGACTACATCATCGTCGATGTCTCAGACCCTGCATATATACTGGAATCTGCCCCGCTGGACCGCGTCTGTGCGGTTTACGATCATCACACCGGCTTTGAAGCATTTTGGGAAAACCGCATCGGGCAAAACGCGTGTATCGAGTTTCTCGGCGCGGCGGCGACGCTGATCTTCCGGGAGTGGAAGGCATCCGGACTTGTGAGAGAAATGACTCGCCCGACCGCACTGCTGCTCATTGCCGCCATTCTGGACAATACACTTTATCTGACCTCCGCCAATACAACACAGGAGGATCGCGAGGCGTTTGAAAGCCTCTGCGAAAAAGCGGGCGTTGGTGCGGACTGGTGCGCCGCCTATTTCTCAGAGGTTCAGGACAGT
>JAEEGL016000901.1_pt1 | contig 17981 bp, 16 predicted proteins | sample 9134231 | NCBI WGS metagenome assembly JAEEGL01 (sample SAMN16246548, study PRJNA631951) | gut metagenome | biome: gut microbiome; feature: rumen; material: fiber-attached | host: Bos | place: Iran: Karaj | collected 2018-10 | reverse complement strand
TTACACAGGTCGCTCTGGTCGCGCGTCCGTGCGCTCCCGACGCTTAGCGGGCCGATGATCTTACAGCTCCAGTCGCAGACTTGCAATAAGCTTGTGCCCGCTACGCGGCCACCTGATATTGAGCAAGACTGCTCCTTCCGTATGCATCTTAAAAAAAGAAAATGCCTCGATGAAGTCCTTTGGACAAATTGATTCGGTCTGGAAAAAAACTTCATCTTCCAAATCTCCGCTCAGACAGCTTTCAAAAGTTTGCGACTGCTTCGCAGACGCTTGGATTTAAAAAAGCAGTCTTCGCTACGAATTGAATCTTCCCAGCCGACGCTACGCGTCGGCACGCTGATTTTCAAAACTGCGGGGGGAGCGCGCAGCGGTCAGAAAAAAAACTTCAAAAAAATTTAATTTGAGCTATAAATATTCAAAGAGCACATAAAGATAATTTATGATTTTTTAAATTATTTATATATATCATATAAAAATAATTTTAATTTCTTTAAAAATGCGCTCTTAAAGAAAATTTTAAAATAAAGGTATTTCAATATTATTCAATGTCTTTCAAATAAAATCAAAACATCCCAAAATAAAGAGCGCATATTTTACCAAAGGCAAAATACACGCTCTTTAGAGCACATTTTCCACTAACTTACAAAACTGTCTTTCTTATCCATTTTTTCTTCAGAGCACATAAAGCGCGCATGCGCAACTTGGGGGCACGGGGGTAAGAAAGATTAAAAAAAAATATTAATTTTATTCTTCATCATGAGAACCTAAAAGTGAATAAAACATAAAATATGATAGTTTATCCAAATTGACAGGTTCATTTCTTGCAATTCTAGGTAATATATCTTTATCAATAAGTTTTTGTATTTCACCCATCGCATATTGGCTTTTACCATAAAATTGTTTAAAAAATTCTAGCAATTTTTCATAATTTTCAGATTCTAATAAATGAGGATTATTTTTTACTATTATTAAGAGAGTCATAAATTTCTGTAATCCATTTGCGTAATTGTCTTCATCAAAATCATTATCACAAACTTCAAACTCTCTTACTTTCTCAAAACAGACATTTTTTAATCCTTCTAACTGATCTGGAATTTTGCTTAAGAAAGTATAATATGGTTCTGGTAAATCAATATCGTAATTTAATCTTCGGAAATCAATTGATACTTGTTCTTCATTATCAGAATCATCTTCTTCATAATTGTCAGAAACATGTTCAAGATTCCATTCCAATGGATCTATAAAATAGATTTCTCTTTCTTTTCGAATATCAGCTCTTCCTTCAAGAGACATTAATGCTGCAACAGTATTTAAATTTTCCATCCTGAAAGATTTAACTAATTCTCTTGGTACAATAACACTGTATAAATATCTATATTCTTCATTTCCTGTTGAAGAATCAATATGATTAATATAACAAGAAGTCATAACTTCTTTTGCATCAAGACATACATTGAATAAACACACAGAATAAATAAAGGCATATGCACATACATTTTGTGCATATTCTTCTTCAATTTGTTTATCTGTTTTTACTCTTTGCGAAAGATTCCCAGCAGCTGTTATTGAGTATTTATAAGGATAGCTATCTGAGAATTCTGTTAAATTATCAACTTGCATTCTTATGGTGTATTTATTTTCACCACTATTATTTTTTTCAACTCTTACAGATGCTCCAGATGCAAGCCAAACTTTGCCACCCCATTTTTCAATAATACGATCAAAATAATCCTTAAATTTTTTTTCAAGCCATTCATTTGATGGATTAAATATTTGTTGATATTCAGCTAATTGTTTATTATATTTCTTTTCAAATTTTTCATTTTCCTCTTTTTCAATTTCTTTTTCTTCTTTATTAAATTGAGCTTCATTTAAATCTTCATCTTTATTTAGCTCTTTTTGCAATTCATTTAATACATTATTTTTATTTTCATCGATAAAAGCATTCTTTCTTTTATTGTATGAAAGTATAGGGCTTTTTGGAACATTCTGTTTTACAAGTTCATTAAGTCTTTCTTTTAATAAATCTGAATCAACTTCAGTTTTTCTTTCATATTGTCTACATTTATAGAATTTTTGTTCAGGTTTGAAAGTTTCAAAATATTCATCATCTACTACTTCAGGTATTAATAATCCTGCCTGAAATGTAGATCCTGTTGCTTCAAAATTTTCACGATATTCCTGTATTCTTTCTGAAAATGTCATAAAAAACCTCTCTTTTTAATTGAATTTATATTTTATAACCTATAATCCTAATACACAAGTAAAAAACAATATGGGTATTAATAGAATTACTATCGTAGTAAGACATCCTTTTGCAAATGGATCCATTTCATTATTTTGTCTTGTTTCATTCATATAAGAACTTGTCGGTCGAGTATTAAATTCTGGTTTTGAATATTGTTTAGTTTCTTCATCATCATCATCAAAATTTGGATCTTTATAAGAACTATTTCTAGTTTTTGTATTATCTGTAGAATAATACTTCGCCTGTCTTGTATATGTTGCATTACCAGTTGCTTTTGCTCTATTAGTATTTGCTGTATTTTTTTTGCTATTACTAGTATTTCTAGAATTATTATTTGAGGTATTTGTTTTTTTGCGAGATTGAGAATTTGAAGACTTAGAATTATTAGATGAATTTTCATAAGGTCTATAATTAGGATGTGCCATTAAAAAATCGTAAGCTTCATTAATTTGTCTAAATTTTTCAGCAGCTACTTCATTATTTGGATTTTTATCTGGATGCCATTTCATCGCCATTTTTCTAAAGGCAGTTTTTATTTCTTTTTCAGAGGCACCTGGTTTAATCCCTAAAATTTCAAAATAGTTCATCTTTAATTAACTCAGTACAGTTGCAAGAATAGTTGCGGCTTTTTCAATTTCACTATTAAAAGCAAGAAATGGTGATTTACCTGTTTCTTTTTCAATTAGTAATCCATCAGTATAAGGTTGAAAGTTTATAATTTTTTTGTAAGTTACAGTTTTATTTTCATGTTGTCCATTAAAGATAATTCTTTTATTTGTTAAATATAAAGTTCCTGCATCTATTTCTTGTAATTCAGTTGATTGTATTCTATGTGGTGTAATAGTTCCGGCTTTCCATCTTACATTTCCAATTATTTTTGTGCTGTATGTAAAACCTGAATAGTTTACTCTTTTAGTTACAGTTCTTTCTTCCATCCATCTTATATATGTTCTGAAATGTAAAACTTCACCATCCATTAATCTTATATCACTCTGAAGTATAGGTAATTTTCCATTTTCTAATTCCCAGTTTTCTCGATATTTTGTAAGTTTCCTTTGTATTTCAGGTGGAAATGAAAGTTTTAAGCCAAGTCTATCAGCAGCAGCATACATATTTTCCTCATCTTGCGGTGAGAATTTTTCTGAACGAAATATATGAGAAGTATATCCATCCATTGTTGCTTTTACAGCTTTTTTGTATATTTCATTTGCCACTTCCTGTGAAAGGCGTAATTTATTTCTTAAATCCTCTAAAATCTTTTTTTCTGAAGATGATATTATTTCATCAGAAAGAAATTCTCTTATTTTTTTTCCATAACAAGCTGCTGCAAAGTTTTCATATTCTTCTTTGAATTTATTTTCTGGTAAACATATAATATTTGAAAAATGTTTTATAGAGTGGTATTCATTATCCGTGAGGTATTGTTTTTCAAAAAATAAATCTAAATATCTTTTAAGTAGACCAATTCTTTCATCAATGTAATCATAATCAAGATTGATTTTATATTTGCTTGCAATATTTTTTATATTACTACTTGATAGTGAATCCAATGAATTTTCATAATCTGCTAAACAATTTTCCACTTCAATATTAAAATTCTTTTTATTTTGTAGCTTAAATATTTTTTGAATATAATTTTGTTTATACAAATCATGTTTTATAAAAATAGACACCTTAAGCCTCTCTATTTAATTTCTCTACTTTTGTGACAAGAAAAATAGAGAATTTGTTTTTCTTTTGACATTTCTTTAATTAATTTCAATGCTTTTGGCACTTTATCATCATCAAGATTTACAAATGGATCATCCAGAATTAAAGGTGGTTTTACATCTTTAAAGAGTGCATCAACTAGTGCCATTCTTGAACAGAAATTAACCATGTCTTTATATCCATCACTTAAATAAACACTGTTATGAGTAGCTCCTGATTCATCAACAGTTACTTCCAAATCAGTATCTATCTGAAGATTTAAATTACCACCAAGCAGTTGAATATATTTGTTAAAACCGTTTTTCATCGGATCACTATAATTTGCATCAAGTTTTTCTTTAGCTTCAGATAATAATTCAAGTGTCTTTGTAAGAATCTTATGTTCTTGTATTTTTTCTTTTTTGGTATCAGATAAAATTTCAATTTCTGTTTCTATATCATCTTTCTTATCTGTATCAGCTGAATTATCATCTATTATTTTTTGATAATTATTTATAATTTTATCATTCTCAGCAATTTCATCTGAAACGCTATTTAATTCTTCTTGTAATTCATCTACAGTCTTTTCCGGTTTCTTAAGTGTTTCAAAAGATTTTATATCATTATTTGGATCATTTTCGAAATCAGATAAAGCTTGCTTTGTATCATTAATTTGTATATCAGCATTTTTTATATCAGAGATTTGATTATATATTTGAAGTACCTGATCTTTATAATTAAGTGTTTTATCAGTCTTGTATTGTTTTAGGATTGATAATAATTTTTCTTTTTGTTCACTTTGTGCTTTATCATTATCTGAATCTGCATTAATCTTTTTTTCAAGATTCTCAAGTTTAGTCAGTTTCTCATTTAATATTTGAATATCACTTGAAATATTTGAAATGTCTTCAGTCTTACAATATCTCTTAGCAAATAACCTAAGTTCATTCTCATATTCAGAAGGAGTCTTTTTTTGTTCAGAAATCCATTTATTATAATTATCATGTTTTTTTAATAAACGATTATAATTAGTGAATTCTGTTTTGATGTTACTTAATGCAAGAATTTCGGATGAGTCTCCTGTATTAAATTGCGAAATAAAGAACTTAATATTATTTTCAGCTATCTGTAACTCATCTTGCAATTTTGAGTAATCATTTTTTAAATTCTCAATTTCATTTTGAAGTTCTGTAGTATCGTTATTTTTACCTTTTGAGATTATCCCTAAAATTAGAGAAACAATTGTAATTATGATTCCAATAATACCAATTACAGTATACTTTGAAATAAATCCAAATGTTCCAACACATATAAAAATAAAAGCTAAAATTAAAAAGATAATTCTTTTAATATTTGTTGGTTTATTATTATTTGCATAAGTTAATTCAGTTTTCTTTGTATTAAGATTATCTTTTAATTCATTTAACTCTTTTTGCTTTCTTTGATTTATTTCAACTTCGTTTATTTTAGAGGTTATTACTTCCTCATTAATTTCCGAATTTTCATATTTTAATTTTAATGAATTGAATTCGTTTTCTTCTTCTGCTGTAAGCTTTAAAGCATTTTCATTTTGTTTATACAATTTATATTCAGAATCAGTTTTAAGACAATCAGAAATTTGTTCTTTACTAGGTTTGTCGCCTGCAAAGTATTCAAGTAAAGACTTATAATTATCTTTATCACTCTGGGTTGCTGATTGGTTTTCAATGTTTGATTCAATTGTATTTAAATCCCGGGAAAGCTTATCTATATTTCTAATAGTATCTTCTGTAGGAATTTCTCCATTAAAAAAATCAAGTAATTCAGTTTTATTCTTTTCAGCTTTTTCTGCATCATTCTTTAATTGTTCATATCTAATTTTACTTTCGTATTTTGCATTTCTTGAAAGTTCTTCTGTAAGAGATGTTTGTTTTTCTTTTAATGATATTACTTTTTCGTTAATTTCAGAAATTAATTTATTATACTTATCATTCTGCTGTAACTTACCGTTTATATCTTCAATATATTCGCGATCAGAATCAATTTGTTCCTGGATAGATGATATCTCACCTTTATTACCACGTTTTGCTTTTAATGCAGTGGATTTTTCTTCCAAAGTATTTATCGCATCATCAAAATTAGAAACATCATCTGATTCAATTAAATTATTAAGTTTGGCAGAGATATCAGTAGAACCTGCTGGTGTTTCAGAAAGTGTTACATGAACACTTCTTCCGTAAGTTTCTCTATTAATACCAAATATTGCAGTTCCCAAATCTATCGATTCATCATCTTGAAAATCATTAGATTTCTTATTTGTTTTTAAATCAATTAATTCAAATGTATCTTCATTTTTCTTAGAACCAAAAGTTCTATTAATTCGATATTCTTTTCCGTTGTGAGAAAATTCAAGTGAACCGCCATATTTTCCACCTTGCCAAGGAGTATATTTTAGACGTTCATTTTTAGTAACATCTTTTGAAGTAGTATAATCCATTCCATAAAACATGGCTTTAATAAAATTCGAAAATGTTGTTTTACCCCAGCCATTTTCATACTGAAAAGGATTTAGTCCTTCAGTAAAGTCAAATACTTTATTATTTAATTTACCAAAATTTATTATTTGAGCTTTTAATAATTGCATAATTAGTTTAATCTCCCAGCTAAAGCTTTAATTCCTGTCATGATGATCTTTGCCTTTTCTTCTTCAGAAAGATCATTTTGTTCTTTTACTAAACGAATAAATTCACCTTTAAGAGAAACATCTTTTTCATATTTTTCATAATCTATCTTTGTTTCTGTTTTGTCCTTTATTCGAAGCAAATAAAAATTAGGAGAAAGAGCTGATGTATAAGAATCTGTTTCAATCTCTGCATCTTCAGATACATCACCAGTTAAATTAATTTCAACAATATCATCTTCTGATATTTCAGAAATATTAGATTTAATTGTTTTTATTATTTCGTCATATGTAAGAAGACCTGATATATTTATATTTACATCATGTATCTTACGTTTTGCATTTGGAATAAAAGTTGATTGTATTTTATTATCCTGAATATCTAATACTACAAAACCTTTATCATCACATTCATCAAAACCTCTACCTTCTAAACATCCAGAATAACACCAGGTACATCTTTGATCTAATTTATCTTCTTTATAATCATGAATATGGCCTAAAGCTATATAGTCAATATTTTTATTCTTAAAGCGTGGTAATGCAATAACAGGTGCTCCATCTTTAGCAGTATATTCAGCAATTTGACCATGCATAACAAGAATATTTACATGTGTGGATTCTACAGTCAATTCATTGTATGTATTTGTTGAGATTGTTTTACCAAATTCATGACCATAAATATCAACATTTTCATAACTATATTTATTCCATTTATGTTTAGAAAAACGTTTAAGATTTGGAACATCTTTATCAAATAAGAATTGAACATCTTCATCATGGTTTCCTCGTAGATACAGGAAATCAATTTCGGGATTTTGTTCAATAATATATCCAATTCGTTGTTTTAATCTCTTTTGCTGAGTTTCTTTAGAATCAAATAAATCACCGGCAATAATTATTGCTCTTACATTATTTTCATTTGCATATTGTACCATTCGATAAAATGAATCAATGATTTCATCTTTTCTTTCATCGGATTGCTTCTTGGAATAATGTGTACCCATTTTTGAATCTGCATGGATATCTGCACAATGGATAATTTTCATTTTTATTTTTTAATTCTCCTACACCCAATTTGTAAAAACATAAATGTGTTAATTTATATTTTATCACGATTTTTTTGAGTTATAAAGATTTTTTACTTGAGAATATAAAATTATGTTTATCTTCTATTATTTCTTGAATTAGATAAAAGAATTAATCGTAATAATGAACCTATAGCGGTAAGAGCCGATGCTATATAAGTTAAAGCTGCAGCTGTAAGAACTTTTTTAGTTCCTTTTAATTCATATTCATCCAGTGTATTTGTTTCATCAAGTATTTTTAAGGCTCGATGTGAAGCATTGAATTCAACTGGCAAAGTTATTAAATAGAATAATACTGCAATACCGAATAAAATTATTCCAATATCAGTTATCAATTGATATAAAGAAAATAATTCAGAAGCTTTTGCCGTATTGCCAAAAATAATTCCTAATATTGCAATTGTTGGTCCAAATCTTGAACCAATATTAGCTGCAGGAACAAGAGTTCTTCTTAATGATAGAGCTTTATATCCAGTTGCATGTTGTATTGCGTGTCCAGTTTCATGAGCTGCAACTCCGATAGCCGCAATTGAAGTACTATAGTATGTAGAATCACTTAAACTTAATATTTTATTTGAAGGATTATAGTTATCTGTTAGAGAACCTTTTATATGTGTTATTTGAACATCATATATTCCATTTTTTTGTAATAAATATTGTGCTGCTTGAGCTCCTGTTATTCCTCGTTTGCTTAGTATTTTATTATATTTTGAAAAACTACCTTTTACTAATATTTGAGCAATAATACTTAAAATTACTGCAGGTAAAACTAAGATAATATATGAATAATCAAATCCGTAATACATTGTTTTTCTTTCCTATAATCTTAAACTTATTTAAGTATATCACATTTTTAAGGATTTATAAAAAAACTATTTAATCTAAATGTCTATCAAAGGGTCTCTGTTTTTTAACTATATCAATAATTATGTGGTATAATATAATAAGGAGTTTAAAAATGGCAGTAAGATTTCAAAGACGAATTAAGATTTGCAAAGGTGTTCATTTAAATATATCAAAATCTGGCGTAGGTATTTCTCTCGGAATGAGAGGAGCTTCAATTTCTACAGGTCCAAGAGGTTCCTATGTAAATCTTGGTTTACCAGGAACAGGTTTGTCTTATAGGAAAAAAATCGATGAAAATTCTTCAAAATCTGAACAAAATGAAAATACATCAAATATTCCAAATTCCAATTTTATTGAAGGTTCTTTACTGAGTATAAAAATTGACAAAGAAGGTAAAGAAACTGCATGTTTCACCGCACCTGATGGAACCGAATATATCGATGAAGCAATGATGCGTCGAATAAAAAAAGGTGATGTATATCGTGAGACACTTCAAAAAGTACGACAAATGAAATTTGATGATATGAAAAATAAAAATGATAGTTGTGTATATATTTTCAAATCATCACCTAAAATAATTTCTGAGCAGGATGTTATTAATGAAAGAGATAATCCAAACAATATTGTACAACAACAATACATTATTCACGAATTTAGTGAGCCTGAACCACAAGAGACTCCATTTTATGATATAGCTCATAAATGGGCGGAAGAAAATGTTGTTGCACATTTTTGGAATAAAAAGAAGAAGATTCAAGAAGCAACCAGCTTAAAAATGAAAGAACTCTTTGAAAATGCAAAAGAAGATTGGAACAAAAAACGTGAGGAGTATTTCGAATCAGAAAAGAAAAATAAAATAATCAAAGACAAAGAATTTGAAGAAGATTATAAGAGACGAGTTTTAGAGCAAGCAAGTATATATGAACAGATATTAAATCCTAATGATGATTATTTAAATGACACTGTAAAAGACGTTTTAAGTCAAATAGAATTACCTGTTGATTTCTCTATTGATTATGCAGTTTCAAATAGAAAAATTGAGCTTGATATAGATCTTCCTGAAATTGAAGATTATCCACAAGAGACATGTTCATTCTTATCTACTGGAAAACTATCAGTTAAACATAAAACTATTTCTGAATTAAATAAGGATTATGCAACAGGTGTGACAGGAATGGCTTTCTTTTTTTCTAGTTTATTATTTAATATTTCTCCTGCTATCGAAGAGATTTCCGTTTCTGGTTATACACAAAGAATTAACAAGAAAACTGGTAATGTTGAAGATCAATATGTTTACTCCGTTGTCTTTCCAAGAAATAAATTTTCAGAACTAAATATCCTTAATATTGATCCAATTCAAGCGATTACAAATTTTGAACATGTGATGGATATAACAAATAAATTTGAATTAAAGACTATTAATGTTAAAGAATCTGAAAATAGAAAAATCGATTCTAGTAAGCAAGAAAATCAAACAGAATATTATACTGTTTAGTTGCTTATAATATTAAAGTTTAAAAGGCAATAATAGAAATATGAAAATTAAGCAGAGAATATTTGAAATAATTCAAGTTGCAGAACCAGATGATAAAATTAGTAAAGTTTTTGACATATCCTTAATGTCACTTATTATATTAAATGTTTGTTTGGTCATAGCTGATACATTTGCTTTAAAAGAAATCACTAGAAAAATCTTTTATTACATCGAAACTTTTTCTGTAATTGTTTTTACTATTGAATACATATTACGAGTTTGGACTGCAGACTTGTTATATTCAAAAGATAAATATTTTATTGCAAAAATAAAGTATGTTTTTTCGTTTCTAGCAATTATTGATTTATTAGCAATCATACCTTTTTACTTACCCTTTATTATTCCGATTGATTTACGTGTACTTCGTATGTTACGAATAATTCGTCTATTTCGTATATTCAAAATTAATAGGTATACAGATGCGCTAACAAAAATATTCAAAGTTTTTAAAGATAAGAAACATGAACTTTTATCATCAATATTTGTCGTTTTATTACTCATGATTATTGCAGCAGTGTTAATGTTTAATATAGAAAATACTGCTCAACCAGAAGTATTTAAAAATGCTTTTGATGCTTTATGGTGGGCTTTAGCTACATTAACAACCGTTGGTTATGGTGATATTTATCCTGTTACTGTATTGGGTAAAATTCTTAGTGCAATAATTGCCCTCTTGGGTATTGGACTTGTTGCAGTTCCAACAGGTATTATTTCGGCTGGTTTCGTAGAATCAATTTCTGATTCGAAAGAAGAAAAAGAAATTAAATACTGTCCATATTGTGGTGAAAAATTAAAAGAATAGAGGTGATTATGAATCTGTTTATTAGACCATCTGTTCATGTAACAGATCCTCATGAAAAACAAAAGAATAAAGATATATTTAATTTAATTAAAACAAAAATTCAAAATAACGAATTGTATACAGAAGAATGTGTTAAATATATCTTAAAGATTTTATCAAAGTCTAATTTTGTAACATCTTCAAATCAGGTAATATTAAAAAAATTCAGAGAAGAACCATGTCTTACATTAGAAGAAAAAAAGGAATATAAAATTAATACTCGTCAAAAAGTAAATAAAGAATTTTTTAATCTGCTAAGTGATAAAGGTAAACATCAAGAATATATACTAAATGATCTTGAAATTATTATTATTTCTTCATGTCATAAAATTAATAATACTTATTCATTACAAGATTTCAAAAAGTCAGGTATTAAATACGTTACTATCGAATGTTGTAATGATGATAGAGATTGTCCAGCTGTAAAAAAATACTGCAATAGGGAATTTAAAATTAATCAAGTACCAGATTTGCCATTACCAGAATGTACAGCTGAATATTGTAGATGTATGTATTCTCCAATTCTTTCGAATATTTTTTAATAAATAATTATACAGAGGTTGTTTTATATGGGGTTCCGTTTTAGAAAAAGTATAAATCTTGGCTTAGGTTTCAAAGTAAATTTAAGTAAATCTGGAATTGGTTATAGTTGGGGTGTCCCTGGTTATCGAATAACAAAAACTGCTAAAGGTAGAACTCGAAAAACATATTCTATACCAGGTACTGGAATTGGTTATGTTGAAGAATCTTCAAATAAAATTAAAAAAGAATCTCCTGTAGTAAATAATCAAAAGCAAAATTTACAAAAAACTGATTCAGGTACTGTTTATGATGCAAAAAAGTTTTCAGAAGTCGAAGAAGTTGAAACAGGTAAATTAAAGAATTTTCAACCTGCAGAATACAAAGATTTTCTTAGAAAAATAAATCTTCGCATTTTCTTAAAGAATCTTTCATTATTTCTATTTATTGGATTATTCATTTTTTATTTTGCATATCAAAACAGCAGCGTATGGATATTTTTTGGTTCCTTAATTTCTTTAATTACATTTGTTATTATTAAAATTTTCGTAAAAGTAAAAATTGAATATAATTTTGAAGATGATTTAGAAACAAACTTTAATGATTATGTTGATGCTTGGAAAGAACTTAAAACAAGTCAGCGAGTTTGGCAAATCTATAGAAAAGCTAAAGTCGTTGATAAAAAAAATATGTATGGTGCAAAACAGGCAATTGAAAGAGATAAATTAAAAATCTCATTTAGATGTCCATGGTATTTAAAATCTAATATCAAAGTACCTGTTTTGTATTTTAAAAAAGTAACTTTAATTCTTCTTCCTGATAAAATTCTTGTTGTTAATAAATTTCGTGCAGGTGCTGTAAATCAACAAAATGTAAATATGAAATTCTATACCGAAGGTTTTATTGAAAGTGAATTAAAACCTAAAGATTCAGAATTAATACAATATCAATGGTTGCATTCAAATAAACAAGGTGGTCCAGATCAGCGCTATCAAAGTAATAAACAATTACCTGTTTTCAGATATAGTTATGTAGAAATCACTTCTCCAGAAGGTATTAATGAACTAATTATGGTTACAAAATCTAAGGCTGCAACTTATTTGTCTGAATTTTATGATAATTATATTAAGAACTTATATCAGTGAAATAATATGTTAAGAGGTATTTTTATGAAGAGATTTCTTTTTTGTATTTCATTGTGTTTTTTTTCAATAACCCTTTTTGCAGTTGATTTATCACTAATTAAAATTGGTGATACTAAATCATCGTTAATAAAGAAATATGGAACACCATTCAAAGAAATTAAAAACGGTAAGTTTGAATATGATGTCTGGTTTGATAAAAAAGATATATGGCTTTGTTCATTTGAAAATGAGAAAGTTGCAACTGAGCCAATGTTACTTGATGATTTTCTTAATTCATTATTAGAGCTAAGCAATGCCTTTTCTGCATTAGGTGATTTAAGTTTTTCTGATACAGCAGATGCTTCAACTTCTACAGCAACTTCTTCTGTAAGCTCTACGAAAACAAAAACTGAAACTGAAGTAAAGATTGATAAGTCACTTCTAAAATCAATTGATATTACAGTTACTGAATGTAAGATATTTAATAAATCTTATGATCCTACTCCTGGTTATAAATTGAAAGTCAAAAATAATTCTGACAAATTAGTTAGTAAGCTTAAGATTGTTATATATTTCTATGACAAAAAAGGAAAAGTTTTCTTTGAAGATGAAACCACATTAATTGATTCTGAAAATTATTATAATCCTAAAAGCTTAAAACCTAATTATTCAGTTTTAATTCCTGAATCATCTTCTTCATTCCGAAGTGTAAGCGGTATGGATATAGAAGAATGGGATGAAGGCAAAGTCTCTTTCGAAATTATTGAACTAAAATAATTAATATAGAGCATGTACATAGATGAATTTAACTAATCTAATTGATTAATTATATCAATTAGATTAGTCCATCAAAATTATTTTAATATTTTCTTTTTTTGAAAATAAGGTGTTTTCTCATTTTCATATTTTTTGTTAATTTTATTATATATTTCTAAAAACTTACTTTTATCGTTTTTATTTAAGTAATAAAAATCTTTACCTTCGGAAATATAAAAACCGAAATATCCGGCCGAATCTAAAAACCAACTTGTTTCTTTTACAGATTCCTTAACTATATTATCACTACCTTTTGAAATTTCGATACCCTTTATAGCTTCCTTAAATTCTTCTTGGTATTTTTCATATAAAACTTTGTTCTTTTTGTCTACTCTTTCATAATAATTATTCCACGTTCGGCTTTTATCATTAAATAATACATATTTATTTTCATTTTTTATTTCAGTCTTTTCTGGAAGTAGTATATAGGTTTTTACAGGAATATCATCTTTCGTAAGCTTATAAACCATAATCCAAGTTAGATTTTTCTTGTTCTCTATGTTTTGAATCTTTAAAACAGTATCATTAGCAATTTTTCCTATTTCTTTACCCATAGGTGCTTTTTCAATTTTTGCATATTCATTCAGTTCTTGTAAAGTTGTGATGTAACCTCCATTTTCATTAACAGTATAATTTATTTTATATGTTTTTATTCCAGTATAAATACAAGAAATTATAAATAAAAATACCATTACTTTCCCAAAAGAGCCACCTCTTTTTGGGGAATTTGTATTATCATTCTGTTTTATGGTATCGAAGGGTGTACGTATATCAAAAGTTTCCCAGAAGGATGATTGGTCATTTTTTTTATTTTTTTCTACAACAAAATTCGCATCGTCATATATTTCATTATTCAGAGGTTCTTCTATTTTGTAACCAAGCCTGAAATTTTTTATGCTAATATTAATTTCATTAATTGTTTTATTAAAATTGTTTTCAAAATTTTCTAAATTTGTATTCATGTACCAGGTATGATAGAATTTTGGAGGATTTAGTAAATGAAGACAATAACCATGTATTGATGATGTTGTTGAATTGTTTTTATATCGTTTATCTGCAGCTCCACTTTTTGTTGTGTGTTCATAACTTGTTGTGGTTAAAGGTTCCAAATAATAATCAGCTATTAAAGCTGCTGCATTTTCATCAAATTCTAACTTTTCAAATCGTTTCTCTACAACACGTTCAGAGCCGTAAGAATGGGGCGCATAAGTAAAACTTATTAAATTATTAATTTTTTGTATTTCTTCTTTAGGTAATTTGTTTGCTGTGATTTTTATTTTTGGAAGTAAATTAAAATATCCTGTTAAGCCTAAAATTGATAGTAAAATTAAACAAATACCTGCTGGCGGTAGAAAAATTGTTAAACACAATGAAATAAACAAAAGAATTGTAAAAAATATAATTTGTTTTGTTGTTGCAATATATGCTCTTTGTGTTCCGGATATTCTATTTAGAAAATTAAGTAAATTGTACAAATCATGTCTATCGTTAATTTCTTTAGGCGTAAAATAATCAATATGTAGTTTTTCATACCTTTTTGGCGAAATGTTTAATTTAGGATAATAAAAATTAACTAAGCAATTATGATTTTTATACTCAAGATGAATATTCGGGTACAAAGTGATTGATTTTGCCATATTTTCCTTCCTTTTAAACAATAATTTTATCACAATTTATTGGTTTTTCAATCTAATAAAAAAAATTTAACTATTTATATATGAAGATTCATTTTCATGTTTCTTTAAATAATATTTATTAGAGGTATTTTATGATGTATAAATTTTCATTTACTTTTAAGAGTCGTGGTGATATTACTTACTACTTGCCCATGATTAATCACAAGAATAAAAAAGATGCTTATATCTTTTTCAATTCAATGAAAACTGGTTTAATGAAAAGGTTTAATCTTATAGATTGTGAAAAACCATCTCGCATTCGTAATTTAGAATTTATAAAACCTTTTTACAAAAGGTATAGGAAAACAAGTATTTCAGTGTCTGAATGGAAATTTTGTGATTATAAGCCAGATTTTAAAGTTTCTCTCCAAAAGAATGAAATTAATGCTTTTTACAATGTTTTGGATTTTCAAGTAATCAATGAAAGAGTTCCAATCTCTTATCTTTACAAAAAAAAGACCTATCCGCTTTTTGTTCTAACTGATGGTGATAATTGTGAATCGCAATTATTAGCTTTTGAAATGATTATTTAATTTATCAAATTTAGCAAGTAAAAAAAGCATCCAAACTCTCTCCAATTCGCCAGGGGTAATTCCCTCCCTATCGGAGAGAGCCTTATGTATCACCACTTCTTTTTCTCTTCCACCTGCCAGGCAGCCTTCACACAAAGCCCCAGCCAGAAGCGCTGCCCATTCGAGCTCATTCTCTTAAACCCTTTCTCGCTCATCCTCAAGCCCAGCCACTTCTGCGACATAACCCGCTCATTGTTTTTAGCACACCACTTAATATAAGTCTCATAAAGCATCTTAGTAGGAAGCCGCCACTGCAACGAAGCATCCACCTCAAGACAATCATTTACAAAAGTTCCAACCGCATCCATATCCATTCTATATTCCTCATTAGCCTGACGAACCGCTGCAGGTTCTTCAAGACCTTCCTTCTTCCACATCGCATAACCTTGAATAAGCCAGTTCAAAATACCGGCATTTTCTGCAATCAGTTTTTCAGTAAGCTTTTTATCCCTCTGCTCTGGTGGAATAGTCACAGTAAATGGAATCATTTTGATACGTCGCCAGATTCCGTTATCAGCTCCTCGTATTTTCGGCTTATGATTTGTCGCCATAAAAATCTTGAATGTAGGCTTAAAAGAAAAATACTCACCATAAAGAAATCGAGCAGTAAGATCATCTTCACCAGTTACAGTCTTTATCAAACTTTCGCTCATCTGTTTTCCCTGTTCAATTTCACTTGTAGTAACAAGACGTGCGCCCTTCAATCGTGCCAGGTCATTACTTTGTTCAGAGTTCTTCTTCATAAAAGTTTCAATCATTGTGCTGCAGGCATAGTCTCCAAAAAGATATTGAAGAACATTCAGGAATGTAGACTTACCATTGGCACCTGTCCCCCAAAGAATGAAAAGACACTGCTCGCTTACGTCACCGCTCAAAGCATACCCCATAGCTTTCTGAATAAAACGTATGAGTTCATTGTCCTTCTTAAAAATCTGCTGCAAGAATAAATTCCATGTCGGAGCTTGTGCGTTCTTGTCATACACAAATCTACTTTTCTTTGTAATCAGATCTTTTATATTTGGTTCTTTTGCTTTTCCTGTTTTAAGATTTAAAGTGAGACCTTCAATATTAAAAAGATAAATGTCAGTATCAAGTTCGAAGTCTTCAATTTTAATTTCTTCACTTATTTTTAAAAGTCCTTCTAATGCCTGAATACGACGGAAACTTTCACTTTTTATTAAATGCTTTTCAAAATCTTTCTGCAGTTGTCTATCATTTATAACTCTTAAGCCACGGTACATCTGATGTACAAATTTCAAACATCGCTCAGCGACTTTGCCACGAGTATCAACATCCCAGTTTGTTCCGTTCCAGTAAAGAAACTTGTTCCAGGTAATACAATAACGAATAATATCACCGTAAGCTTTCAGAAAATAATCACGGTTTGTAACATCAGTAAACTGCATTTCACCGTTTACAAATTTATTAGTCCTGAGGTCACGGCTCAAACTTTCAATTGCGGCTCTTTCTTTTTCTGTCAGTTCTTTGTCACTCATTTATCATTCCGTTTTCTTTAAGCAGTTTGTATAATAAAATCAGCTTTTGTTGCAGCTGATTAAATCCATCCATCACATCATAAGTTCCCACCGTCCGTAAAATCTCGTCGATGTTTTCATATATCAAAATCAAAGAATGCGGATAATCCAGATACCTCTTAAAATCCCACCAGGCCGCAAACTTCAAAGCCTCTTCTTTAATCTCAAGGTTTTCAAAGTTCCGGAACTTATTGAAAATATCTATGTCATCTGTAATATCCTGAATAAAGTCCTTAGCCTCATGCCAGAGCTCTATCGGAATATAATCATCTGCCCGGTTCATGAATAAATCTCTCAACAGCTTCACCGCAAGCAGTGCGGTCATCATCAAAAACTATCTCTGGCCAGAACGTCCACCAGCCAGAAGCATTAAAATCGTCTTCCGTTCGTACATCAAAAAAAGCTATTCCATTCTCAATGTCCTTCACAACCATAGGAAAACTTACAATTGTTTCATCCGGCTTTTTAGCCATCAGCGTAACAGATACATAGCCGGATAAATCACATTTCATATCAACAAGAATCCTAAGTTTCGATTTTCCTTTAAAAATGCTCATACCTTACACTCCAATTCTATTTCCAAATGGACAGGACAAAACAAAGATACAACATTATTAGCTTCCCGAATCTTTCCACGCAGCCAATCCCAAAAGCTCATTACAGTTTGAACAGTTCGGAAGAATAAACGAGATGCAAACGGCAATGCTTCAAAATCAACTTCATCAGTAAAGCTGCGGAAATTATCTCCTGAGCGGATAACTAGTTCTTCATTATCAATAACAGATTCCGACAGTCTCTTATAATCAGCTACATGACTTGAAGAATCCAAAGCTC
>JAEEGL014798987.1_pt1 | contig 17981 bp, 16 predicted proteins | sample 9134231 | NCBI WGS metagenome assembly JAEEGL01 (sample SAMN16246548, study PRJNA631951) | gut metagenome | biome: gut microbiome; feature: rumen; material: fiber-attached | host: Bos | place: Iran: Karaj | collected 2018-10 | reverse complement strand
TAAAGGGAGAAAAAATGGAGATCCCGCCGAAGGAGATCGAGCTTTTGTATTTCCTTGCAAGCTCTCCGAACAGAGTTTTTACGAGAGCTCAGCTCCTTGACGACGTTTGGGGCTTCGATTATTTCGGAGATACGAGGACGGTCGACGTTCATGTGAAAAGACTGCGTGAAAAGCTGCAGGACGTTTCGCCGGAATGGGAGATAAAGACGGTTTGGGGCGTCGGGTATAAGTTTGAACTGAAATAAGAGCGGGAGAGTGAGCCTAAGTGAGGCGGAGCCTTTTTTTCAGATACTTTTTAACGGTCGCTTTGCTTGTGTCCGTAAGCTTCATACTTCTCGGAGGGATATTCCTGTATCAGGTCAATAGATTTGCCGCCCGGGAAAAGATAGACATATTGAAGAAAAATCTTGACAAGGTGACGGAACAAACGGCCCAATATTTAGCCTTGCAGGATTTTGACAGCTCGCTGCCTTACGCCACGCTGTCACGGTTTTTCGATATATACAGCCGCAGTATGATACAGTGCGCCGCAGAATGCAACGGTACCGTAATAATGACCGAAGCCGACGGGAACGTGATCTTTACCGCCTCCGAAAAGGACGGATACGTTCAGAAAGAAGGATATATCCCGATAATAATCGTAGATTCGATCGGCATCAACGGTTCCTATTACGGATTGCTGAACATTTCGGACCTGACCGAAGGATCGTGCTTTGTCATGGCTCGGAGCATAAGCGAGGATAAACCGATAATAGCGGTCGTGACAATGCCTGCCGGTTCCACTCTCAGACTGTATGCGAACCTGTCCAATCTTTTCGTTATCATGACTCTCGGGGTTCTGACGCTGTGTCTGATAATAGCTATTGCCGTCGTCAAAACTACGATAAAGCCGTTAAAGGAAATGGCGTCCGCGGCTCAGCGTTTCGGAAGGGGCGATTATACCGCGCGAGTCAGGGTCCCGCGTCAGAAAAACGAGCTTTATGAGCTCGCCGCGAACTTCAACAATATGGCCGATTCGGTTGAAAACGTCGAAAAGGAGAGAAGAGAGCTCGTCGCAAACGTCGCTCACGATCTCAGGACGCCGATGACAACGATCGCCGGCTTTGTCGACGGAATGATCGACGGAACTATCAAAGAAGATAAAAGAGATTACTATCTTCAGATCATCTCCGACGAGATAAAACGTCTTTCAAGACTTGCCAGCAGTATGCTTGAGATATCCAAGCTGGAAGCTGACGATTACGTTTTCAGCATGAGGATGTTCGACATAAGCGAAGTCGTGAGACGTATCGTAATAAGCTTTGAAAAGAAGCTTTCGGACAAAAATATAGATCTTGAGCTTGATATCCCGGACGTTCTCAACGTGACCGCAAATCACGACGCGATGTTCCAGGTGGTTTATAATCTGATCGACAACGCGCTCAAGTTCGTCGATCAGAACGGCAGGATATCGATAAAGCTTTTCGAAAAAGGCGGCTCGGTCTTCTTCAGTATCGAGAACACGGGAAGTGTGATACCTGAGGAAAATCTCAAGCACGTTTTCGAGCGTTTTTATAAAGGAGATCCTTCAAGGACCGATTCGAGAAACGGCTCCGGGCTCGGACTATATATAGTAAAAACGATAGTAAACGGACATAACGGGGATGTTTCGGTAAAAAGCGGAGATAATACTACTGAGTTTTCATTCATGATACCGGTAAAATCAAATGAGGCTCAGGGAGATAATAAACAGTGAATGACGAAAACGGCTCTGATCTGATCGGAGGAGAGCCGGAAAACAAAAAAAGGACCGCCGCTGCAAGGATGATAGTCGCGGCATTGACGGTCCTGCTGCTCGCGGCGGCGGCTTATGCGCTCTTCAGCACGGTACGGAACAGCCTTTTCCCGGGAAACAACAGTATATTTTTGTCACTTGAAAATACTTCTCGGCGCAGGAGCGGGGACGAATACTCTATGGAGCTTCATTCGCCCCCGCTTTTTGAAGACCGGGAGCTTAACGCAGACGACGTTTCGGAAGTCGTTGAAAAATGCATCAACGGAGTAGTCGGCGTAAACGCAGAGGTATATTCCGATTTTGCGATGATAAGCAGCGGGAGCGGGATAATTCTGGATCGTGACGGATATATCGTGACCAACGAACACGTGATATCCGGCGGGGACAGCATAACGGTCACGCTCAGCGACGACCGTATCTTTTCCGCAGAGGTGATAGGCGGAGACGTCTTTACCGATATAGCCGTGATCAAGATCGAAGCGGACGGTCTCGAACCGGCTGAGTTCGGAGATTCCGAAGAGGTTAAAGTAGGGGAGACGGCTATCGCCATAGGAAATCCCACCGGGCAGCTCATGGGAACGGTCACTGCGGGTATCATCTCGGCGCTTTCAAGGAACATCATGATAAACAATAATTTGATGACCCTTATACAGACAGACGCGTCTATAAACTCGGGGAACTCCGGCGGACCGCTTCTGAACCGGTACGGTCAGGTGATCGGGATCAATTCTGCAAAAATATCGTCCGCAAATTACGAGGGACTCGGCTTTGCGATACCGATCAATTCGGTAAAGCCGATCGTCGAGGAGATCATAACTCAGGGTTACGTTTCCGGAAGACCTACAGCCGAACTCCGGGTAAGCGAGATAAGCATAATGGCAAGCGCATTTTACGGCATACCGCAGGGGCTCTATATAAAAGAAACAGCAAAGGACGGAAACGCCTCAAAAGCGGGTATTTCGGCAGGAGACGTCATTACCGCCGTGAACGGCAAGTCGGTGACCTCGCTTTCCGATGCGATAGTTATCCGCAACGGCTTAAAACCCTCCGACAGTATAAGGATGACGGTCTACCGAAAAGGCAGAAGCTTTGACGTCGTCTTTCGGTTGAGCGAGCAGAATCCCGAGAACAACAGTTACAATTTCTGAAAAAGATCATCATTTTCAGACCGGCTTTCTTTTGCCGGTCATTTTTTTGCGCATTTTCATCAAAACACTTTCGTAAAGGCATTTATTCCTTTGCCCGGGAATATGATTTTTCAGAAGGCTTTAAAAGGAGTGGGCAGCTTGAGGTGGAATATCGACGAGAGGTGTATGGAGATCGCAAGATACATAAACGAGACCGGCGCAACGGTAAGAGCTTCGGCAAAAAAGTTCGGAGTTTCCAAGTCGACGGTCCATAAGGACGTGACTTCAAGGCTCTTTAAGCTCAACAGAGAGCTTTTTGAAAGGACTAACGCCGTCTTGCAGAAGAACAAGCTCGAGCGTCATTTAAGAGGAGGGGCGGCGACAAGGGCAAAATACAAAGGCGACGGCGATGACGCAGGCAGCGCATGAAATAAAAAGAAAAAGCCAATGATTTGATCATTGGCTTTTTGATAATGCGCAAAACGTTATTCCGCGACGGCGGGCTTTACGGTGTAAAAATGCGTTATGTTGAGGTCCTCCGGCATATCGAGACCGTGGGAGCCGAGCTTGGCGTTTTCTTCGTCGTGATTGTCGATCGCGTGAGCGCCGTGATCCATCGCAAAACCGATGAAGGCGTCGTGCTTTTTCCAATGCTCGCGGATCATGACGTTAAACATCTGGAAGGTCTCAACGTTGGCTCTGAGCTCGCCGAGAGCTTCGACGCTTTCGGGGCCGAACTTATGCATGACCGAGTCATAGTTTCCGTTATAAAGTGCGATGAAATCATACTCGTCCTTTATGATAAGCTCGGCGCATTTAGCGTTGACTTCATTTATGTTCTTGCCGATAAAATAGTCCATGTCTCTTTCAAGAAAGATCTTGGACATGCTGCAGTTGGCGGTCGCAAGAATGATGGGCTTTTTTCCGGCTCTTATAAGTGCGTCAAAGATCGAATCGAGCTTTATGACCGGCTTTTCATATTTTTGTATGCCGTGAACGGAAGGCTGAGCGCCCGTATACATCGTTCCGAAGCAGACCGGCGTTACCGACGGCATGACCGTTCTCAGGGGAACGGGCAGAAAATCCGGGTTGTCGCCGAGACCCTTGAAAAGAAGGGGATATTTCTGAAGTATCCACTGGGGTATGGCGTCGGGGTTGAACATGAAGATCCTGTCGGCTTTTTTGCCGGAAAGGGAAGAGTCTATCATCGAAATAAGAGCTTCGTTAGGCTTTTCCGCTGCTGCGGGGGGATCGATGCCTATCGCATACGCGAGGGATGAGCAGATCGTATCGAGAGAAGTCTTGTTAAGTTCCTCGTTCATATAAAAACCTCCGTAAATCTTATTGTTTATAATATATCATTCTTATAATGCGGTGTCAATTACGTGAGAAGGCGGAGAAAAAGAAATACCTCCCGCTTAGCTGCGGGAGGATGTTAAATAGTGCTTTTTCTTATGAAAAACACTTTTTTATCGTATCATCTTTTCAGAGAAAATAACCATCTTTTATATGTTTTTTACGGGAAAAGGGTCATGAAGCTTTTTTTACCTCATTTTATCTTAAGAGACCTGAGACGATCCTTTTGCTCGGGTGTGATCCGATAGCTTTCCAGGGCTTTTTGAATCGATTTGTTGTGCACCCACCTGTCTAAGCGGCGGTCTTCGATGAAGGGGAGCACGGCATCATACTGCTTTGCAAGGGCTGTCGCAAAATACCACGCCGACATCATGTTTACGTAATACTCTTCCGAGCGAATGGCAGCGACCGTTTCCGGGTACTTAGGGTCGAAGTTTTCGTCGAGGAAATATCTCATAAGCATACCTGTCCCGAATCTTACGGTATATGTCTTATCCGATTTTATCCACCGATATATATACGCCTCAAGTTCTTTTAAGTTTTTTCCGAAGACCTTTGGAGAAAGCTGGTCGCAGGTCGCCCAGTTGTCTATATAGGGCAAAAACTCTTCGACTGCTTCTATGCACCGGTCAAACTCTTTTATTTCCGAAATAACAAAGGCATGGAGCTGGTCCTCGTCAAAAAACCGGTGGGGGAGATCGCAGAGAAAATCTTTTACGTCTCCGCGTTTTATGATCCTTTTCGCAAGATCCCTGAGTGCCGGAGTCCTTACGCCGATAACACGCTCAGGATCTGCCGTCGGGATTATCTTTATCTGCATATCCCGATAAGAGGGATCGCTCAGACCGAACAACTCTTTTCTGATTTCTTCAGAAAGCATCCCTTATCTCCTTTTCCGGGGGCTGTTTCCGCTTTTAAGACAGCCTTATGCTCAAGGCCTTATCTTTTTGAAAAGTCTTGCGCTCCAGAACTCCATCCCGAGTTCGTCGATGTAAAAATGAAAGATAGCCTTCCTGTTTTTCGTGGCCGTGCTCAGCACTATATATTCCGCGTCCGTTCTGACGGCGTTTTCCGCATATCTGAACAGTTTTTCTCCGATCCCCTGAGATCGCCTGCCGGGCACGACGTAGATCTCCTCCAATTCAAAAATTGAAGTCCCTTCGGGCATTACGGACTTCATGTTCTTCGATTCACGGACGCTGCCGAACAGATATCCGACGATCTTTCCGCTCTCTTCGGCGAGAAAAATACGGTTGCCTTCTATATCCGACCGTTCGTTCGCACGGTATCCGTAACAGCTGTTTTCGGCTTCCCAATCTTCAGACATGCGGATGAGCTCAGCCAAAACGGTATCATTCAAAGCAGTTTCACGTATTGTCATTCTTAAAGACCTTTCTTGTTAATTCCGACAAAGCTCTCCATCTCGTCCTGAAGCAGCCGGTAGACTGTCGCGACCTGATACCCGTCTGCGACCGCATGGTTGAGACGGACGGTCACCGGCATCATGAGTCTGCCGTTTTCTTCACGGTACTTTCCCCAGTTTATTATAGGGGAGAAGTATAAATAACCGTCGGGAAGTTCAATATTCAATGAGTCATAGGAAAGCCAGGAAATATATGAGGCGTCGAACCAGTTGGGGTGGTTTGCCGCATCAAGCTTGTAATCGCGCGTCTTTTTTCCTTCTTCCGCATCTCTGAAAGCATTGGCGTAAAAGGTCCCGTAGTCTTCGGAGTATTCCGTATAGACCGGCGTGCAGGTCCCGGTATCTTCATGGAAAATATACTGTGTGGGATTTATAACGTTATAGCAGATCAGCTCGTCGGTCTGCCAAATATACCCCATTTTATAGTCGTCCCGTGAGTTCAATACTTTTGAAAGGATATACAGAAAATTGATATAAAACTTTGTTTCCGTTTTTCTCGAATATTCGGCAAGATCCGTCACGTCTATACGCGCAGTCATGGAAACGGAGCATTTGCAGTCTTCGGAAAAATGACGGAAAACACCTTCGCGGTAATACGTCTTCCTGTCGATCACCTTATATTCCATCTTTGCTGCCTCCTTTATAAAGATCCGTTCAACTGAAAACCGTTCAAAAACGCCTCTTTCTGCAGAGAAAAGAGGCGCTTTTATTTGATATAAACGTCGTCATGAAACGGGCTTCCGATCGGGTGAATCGCCCTTGTATTCCACGCACATCATGGTAAGATCGTCGAACTGCTCTGCATCCTTGACAAAACCGTCAACAGACTTACGGACGTTTTCAAGTATCTCTTTGGGAGAGGCGTCGCGCGCTGCGTTCAAAGCATCCAGCATACGGTCGGTCCCGAACAGCTCTTTGTCGGCGCTTGTGGCTTCCGGAACGCCGTCGGTATAAACAAAAAGCTTTGTATCGGGTTCCATATTAATCTCATACTCTTTGTATTTTGCGCCGTCCATGCCGCCTATGACGAAGCCGTGTTTGTCCTTAAGAAGCTCAAAGCTTCCGTTAGGCTTCTTGATCGCCGGATATTCGTGTCCCGCGTTGGCAGCCGTCAGCTTTCCGGTCGAAAGCTCAAGGATGCCGAGCCAGACAGTTACAAACATTTCTTCACGGTTATTTGCACATATTGCCGCATTGGTATCATGGAGTATCTGCGCAGGTGTTTTTCCCATCTGAGCGTTGTTTGCAAGAATGATCATTGAAGCCATCATAAACAGCGCCGCGGGAACTCCCTTGCCGGATACGTCCGCGATGAACATGCACAGATGATCCTCGTCGATGAGGAAGTAGTCGTAAAAGTCGCCGCCGACTTCCTTCGCGGGATCCATGGTGGCATATATGTCAAACTCAGTGTGCTCGGGGAAGGCGGGGAAAATGTTAGGCAGCATATCTGCTTGAATCCGTGTCGCCAAAGAAAGCTCTGCGCCGATACGCTCCTTTTCGGCGGTTACCCGTTTTACCTCGGAAATATACTGCACTGTCTTGCCGGAGAGCATGGCGAAGGATTCCGCAAGGACCTCTATCTCGTCGTGTGTGCGGTATTTGTCTTCCATATAAAACTGCAGATCGTCCCCGCTAAGTGAACGCACTCTGTTCGTGATCGCTTCCAATGGCTTGACGATGCGTTTGGAGAGTATAATGGCAGCTGCGGCGGCAATAATGACAACAACCGCGAGCAGGACCATGATCGTCGCTTTAGAGTTGGACATTCCATTGTTGAAGGTTTCCGTCGCGTCTGTCTGAATGGCGTCAAACCGGGTCAGCATCGCGTCCGCGGGCTGATCGGCGAGAGACTTGGGAACGACGCTCAGGATAGCCCAGCCGACGTTTTGAATAGGCGAGCCTGCCACGTAACAGGTTTCTCCGTCTACGTCTATCAGGCGCAGATCGGTGTTTTGCGAAAGCGCATCCCGCACAAAGGCGGCGAGCTCCGGGTCGTCGGCGTTTCGCAGATCCTGTGCGCTGTCCGCGGGGAGCACACGGAAGATGCCCTCGGTCTGCGGAGAAAAGAGCACGTGTCCGTTTTGATTGACTATGCAGATAAAGCTTCCGCTGCGCGCCAGGCCGTTGACTGTGTCGGACATATTGTTAAGGAAGAGATCGGCGCCTATCACGGCGACAAGCTGTCCGTTCTTATAAACGGGCAGCGAGCACATTATACTGATCTGTCCTGTAAAAAGATCGGTTGTCACGTCGGTATAATACAGCTTGCCTGTGGCGGCCGCACCGATGTACCAGAGTCTCTCGCGGATGGGGATAGGGATGATGCTGCCGTTGCCGTCGAACTTTGTGCCCGAATGGTTGTCGACCAGGATCATGACACCCTCCGGCAGAGCAACGTAGCAGGAGTCGACGTTCGCATCGGCGTAAACGGCGGTCATAAGATCGGAGAGATTGCCGATCAGACCCAGTTTACCGGCGATCAAGGGATCGGACGTGTCTATTCCTTCCTCCGTCAGGAGCTGGACGCTTATCTCTCCGTTCTTTGCTTTGTCGGGGAGAGGAACACTGCGTGACGGGTATGCGTCGGGATCGGCAAAGAGCTTCTCGGTATAATCCGCAACGACTCTCACGACGCTTGCTGCGTCGCCGAAGAGATCGCCCGCCATGTAAGCCTCCATCTGAGTGGTCTGAACGAGATTCGTATCCAAAACGGCTGCCATCGTCTCTTCGGAGATCCCGGCGATAGATTGCTTCTGCGAATCGTTGGTTTCATGCACCAGCTTTGTCAGCTGACCGGACTGATGGATGATAACGACGGCGTATGCAGCCATCAGCAGGATGACCGTGATAAGGACCAGATTGAGGATCTTATGCTGGATACCGCCTATGGTTATGTTGCCGATTTTCTTCATAGGTAATTCAACGGTCCTTTCGATAAAGTGATTTTTATAAAAAAAGACTACTGTCTTTTTCAAAACAGTAGTCCCATCTGGTGGACCTGGAGGGATTCGAACCCTTGGCCTCTGCGTTGCGAACGCAGCGCTCTCCCAGCTGAGCTACAGGCCCGTATTTCCCGAAAGGGAAACAGTCGATTTTTCATCGGCGCAAAAGATATTATAGCAAACCTTTTTTCAAAAGTAAAGTGTTTTTATCAAAAAATATTTTTAAAAAAATCAGGCCCTTCCGGCTATTATTTTATTGATTTTCCATTTGCCCGAGAAGAAGTAGATAAAGCCGACGATTATCGACAATGCTGTCGCGACAGGAGCACCGAGTCCTATTCCGAAGAGGCCCATGTTGAGCAGCATACCGAATATATAACACGCGGGTATACGTCCGAGAACGGAACTCAAAACGCCGTTGAAGAGAGAAAAGGACGTATGTCCGGCGCCTATGAACAAACCGTTCATCCCTGCAAAGACAGGAACGAGGAGATAGTCGAAGCTGAAGGCTTTTATGTATTCCACTCCCGCCTTTACCAACTCTGGATCGCTGTCAAAAACCGATATCAGAGCCTCGGGGAAGGAGCGTATGAGAACAAATACTATAAAGGAGATCATGAAACTTATCGCCGTCCCGATCTCCATCGTTTTTATCGCGCGCTTTTCCTGACCGGCTCCGAGATTCTGCGCGCTCATGGCAGAGATCGCGTTGCTCATTGCAAAAGCGGGGAGAACGCCGAAGCTGTTCAGCTTTCCCACCGCGCCGACGGCGGCGGACGCAATGGCGGTCGGATCGAGTATGTTGACCATAGTCGTAAGGAAAAGGAAGGACAGGCTCGTGCAGACGTTCTGTATGGACATGGGAAGACCTATCTTAAGAAGCATCTTCGTCCTTTCGGCATAAAACTTGAAAGATCTGACGTTGAAATCGAAAATGAACTTTTTTCTCTTAAGATAGATGATACATAAGACGACGCTGAGAGCCTGAGAGGCGACGGTGGCTGCTGCGGCTCCGAATGCCTTGAGATGGAAAACTCCTACGAGAAGAAGATCGAGAAAGATATTGGTAAAGCAGGCGATGGATATGAAGATCAAGGGACGTTTGCTGTCGCCCATTCCGCGGAATACGGCGCTCAAGGCGTTATACATGAATATAAAGACCGTACCAAGGGCAGTTACCGTAAGATATGACTGAGCCTCAGAGAAGGACGGGGGAGGAGTTTTGACAATGTTCAGTATGGGGACCCTCAAGACGACCATGATGACCGTAAACGCGGCGGCCAGAGTAAGAAGAAGAGAAAAAAGAGTCCCGATCGTTTCCTTTAAAGCCTTGCGGTCGTTTGCGCCGAGGTATTGCGCGATAAGGACTGTGGCTCCGGCGCCGAGACCGAAAACGAGATTTGTGATGAGAAGAGTTATCTGCGAGCCTATGTTTACTCCCGACATGCTCAGGGTACCGGCAAACTGCCCGACTATTATCATGTCGGCAACGCTGTAAAATGATTGAACGAGATTTGAAAGAACAAAGGGCAGTGCAAAGCGTATAAGCTTCGGTGCGACGCTGCCGCTCGAAAGATCGTTTTCAAAAGTACTCAAAGCAGATTTCCTCTTTCTTTATTCCAAAGTAAGCTGTTTTTCGGGCAGATCCTCATCCTTGAGCAGCGCGCCCGCGGAGGGAAGAGTGCGGGTCTTATATCGCGACGTGTTCGTGACGCCGGATTCTGAAAGAAGGCAGGCGCGGTCGACCTTCAGTCCCTTTTTGAGGTTCATGACCGAAACACCCTGCGTGGTCCTCGTTGTTTTGAGCTGCAGAACGGCAGTGTTGACTATGAGCAGGCGCTGACCCGAATAGAGCGCGAGCTCGACGTCGGGCGATGCCTCGAAGATCCCGCAGACGGAGGATTTGTCGGCATACGCGTTCGTGAGTCTGCGTCGGTTCGACTTTGTTTCGTATGCGATCATCGGCACCTTCGCGATCTTACCGTTTTCAAAAACGAAAATGAGGTTGGATTCATATTTCTCGGGCAGGAACATCGCGATCGGGACCTCTCCCTCGTCCATGGAGAGCTTCTGAGGCAGATATTCGCCGAGTGCGCTTATCTTGCCGTCTTCAAACTCGTTAAGTCTGCATTTGTATGCCTGCGCGCGGTTCGTGAAGACGATGAGCTCACGGTTGTTGGTCGTTTCATATGTCTGAATAATAGAGTCTCCGTCCTTCAGCTTGTGGGAATCCTTGCTCATGCGCAGAGAGAGGGGAGTGATCTTCTTGAAATAGCCTTCCTTGCTGAGGAAAATATGGACCTGATAATCGGAAGAAGGATCGTCTTCGGGCTCCTCCTCGTCTTCGACGTCGTAGATCACTTCGGTCCTGCGCTTTGTCGGATAACGTTTGATTATGTTCTCCAGATCGGAAATGATTATTTTCAAAACTTTTTCACGCTTTGAAAGAGTCGATTCTATGTCGGCAATATCCTTTTCAAGCGCTTCCGTTTCCGACATACGCTTTATTATATATGCTTTGTTGATATTTCTCAGCTTGATCTCGGCGATAAACTCAGCCTGCTTTTCGTCGATGCCGAAGCCTATCATAAGGTTCGGGACGACCTCTTCTTCTTCCTCCGTGTTCCGTATTATCGCAATTGCCCGGTCGATATCGAGAAGTATTTTGGAGAGACCTTTTAAAAGGTGGAGCTTGTCTTTCTTTTTACCGAGCTCGAAATGCAGTTTTCTTTTCACGCATTCGGAGCGCCATGCGACCCACTCTTCCAAGATCTCCGGGATACCGAGGACACGCGGCATCCCGCCGATCAGAATGTTGAAATTGCATGAAAAAACGTCAGAAAGGGGAGTGGTCCGCATAAGCTTTTTCATAAGCTTGTCGGGGTCGGTCCCGCGCTTCAGATCTATTGCGATCTTGAGACCGTTGAGTCCCGTCTCGTCGCGTATGTCGGAGATCTCCTTGAGCTTGCCCTGCTTTATAAGGTCGGCGACCTTGTCGATTATGGCTTCTATCGTGGTCGTGTAGGGTATTTCCGTGACCTCGATTATATTTTCTTTTTTTACATAATTCCATTTGGCGCGGAGACGTATGCTGCCTTTTCCCGTGTTATAGATCGATTCTATCTGTTTTCTGTCGAATATAAGCTCGCCGCCGGTCGGGAAATCGGGCGCGTGAAGCGTGGAAAGTATGTCGTGAGAGGGATCCTTTATATATTCTATCGCAGTGCGGCAGACCTCGTTAAGATCGAAGCCGCAGATAGAGCACGCCATCCCGACGGCAATGCCGAGCGTGGCGTTCGTAAGTATGTTGGGATACGTAGTCGGCAGAAGAGTGGGCTCTTTGAGCGTGCCGTCGTAGTTGTCGACAAAATCGACCGAGTCGGAATCGATATCGGAGAAAAGCTCCCGGCATATGGGAGTAAGCTTTACTTCGGTATACCTTGACGCGGCGTAAGCCATATCGCGCGAATAGATCTTTCCGAAATTGCCCTTGCTGTCCACGAAGGGGACGAGAAGGGATTCGTTGCCCTTTGAAAGACGGACGAGCGTATCGTATATCGCCGCGTCGCCGTGAGGATTCAGCTTCATCGTCTGCCCGACGACGCTGTTCGATTTCAGTCTGTTCCCGGTGAGAAGTCCCATGGTATACATCATATATAAGAGCTTGCGGTGAGACGGCTTGAAGCCGTCTATCTCCGGGAGCGCACGGGAAACTATAACGCTCATCGCGTAAGGCATGTAGTTGTCTTCAAGCGTCTTTGTTATAGGCGATTCGATATACTTGTTCATTTTTTCACCCTTCAGTTTATGTCCGCAAGGTCAAGAAAGCGCGCGCCGTTTTCAGCTATATAATCTTTTCTGCCCTGCAGATTGTCTCCCAAAAACAGGTCGAAAGCCTGCATCGTTTTCTCTACGTCCTCCGGCATGACCTTTATAAGCCGTCTCGTTTCGGGGTTCATCGTGGTCTCCCACATCATTTCGGGCTGGTTTTCGCCGAGACCCTTCGAACGCATGACGGTGTATTTTTTTCCTTCGAGAGAAGAACAGATCTTGTCCTTTTCCTTGTCCGTCCACGCGAACATCGATTTTTCCTTATACACGATCTCATAAAGCGGGCTTTCCGCGATATAAACGTAGCCTTCGTCTATGAGCCGGGGCGTCAGCCTGTAAAGCATAGTAAGGACGAGCGTGCGTATCTGGAATCCGTCGACGTCGGCGTCCGTACATATTATTATCTTGTTCCACCTGAGCGAATCGAGGGAAAAGGGTGAGATCTCGTTCGATTTGAGCTTGACGTCCGCACCGCAGCCGAGGACTTTAATAAGGTCTATGATTATATCCGATTTGAAGATCTTTCCGTAGTCGGCTTTAAGGCAGTTGAGTATCTTGCCGCGTATGGGCATGAGCGCCTGAAAGTCGGGATCGCGGCCCTGCTTGCAAGAGCCGAGAGCCGAATCGCCCTCGACTATATAAAGCTCGCGCTTTTCGGTGTCGCGCGTCCTGCAGTCGACGAACTTTTCGACGCGGTTGACGATATCGATGTTTTTGCTGAGCTTGCTTTTTATGTTGAGACGGGTCTTTTCCGCCTGCTCGCGCGATCTTTTGTTTATAAGTACCTGATCGGCTATTTTATCCGCGTCCTGCTTGTTCTCTATGAAATAGACCTCAAGAGAAGAGCGAAGGAAGTCGGTCATCATTTCCTGTATGAACTTGTTGTTTATTGCCTTTTTTGTCTGATTCTCATAGGATGTGAGAGTCGAAAAGCCGTTCGTTACAAGGATCAGACAGTCGGAAATGTCGTTGAAGGTGATGCGGCTTTCATTTTTCTGATATTTGTTTGCCTGTCTGATATAGGCGTCTATCGATGAGACGAAGGCGCTTTTCGCCGCTTTTTCCGGGGATCCGCCGTGCTCGAGCCACGATGAATTGTGATAATACTCGATCACGGGCGATGAGAGCGAAAAACAGAATGCCGTTTCCACGCGGACCTTGTATTCGGGCTTGTCCTCGCGGTCGCGCCCCGACCTTTCCGTTTTGAAGAACTGCGGGGAGGTGAGAGGGTTTTCTCCCGCTATCTCGGAAACGTAGTCGAGTATGCCGTTCTCGTAGAAAAACTCTTTTGTGTCAAACTTTTTTGCGTCGGTCTCGTATTTGAAAACGAACCTGAGTCCGGCATTTACTACAGCCTGTTTTTTAAGCGTGTCATAAAAATACGTGATCGGAATATTAATATCAGTGAAGACCTTTATATCCGGCTTGAAGTGATGGATCGTTCCGGTCCTTTTGCCGGTATACGGCTCTGAACAGAGTTTTCCCTGCGTTTTGTTGACGCCGTGCTCGAAATGAACGAAATACTTTTTGCCGTCTCGGTATGACGTAACGTCCATAAACTCGGAAGCATACTGTGTGGCGCACGCGCCGAGTCCGTTAAGACCGAGAGAATACTCGTAATCACCGCTCGCGGCGTTGTTGTATTTTCCGCCGGCATAAAGCTCGCAGTAAACGAGCTCCCAGTTATATCTTTTCTCACGCTCGTTGTAATCGAGAGGGACGCCGCGTCCGAAATCCTCGATCTCGATCGATCCGTCCCTGAACACGGTCACGTTTATGACAGTGCCGTGACCCTCGCGCGCTTCGTCTATGGAGTTGGAAAGAATTTCGAAAAAAGCATGCTGACATCCGTCAAGTCCGTCTGAACCGAAAATAACTCCGGGACGTTTCCTGACGCGGTCTGCACCCTTGAGCGAGGTTATGCTTTCGTTGTTGTAAGTCTTAGCTGACATGACATCCTCCGTCTTTTGGACTCTATCTATATATTCTAATTGATTTTATCCGTGATGTCAAACAAATAATGTATAATAAACCGTTTTTCGGGGGATGATCATACTATAAATGGTATGGGAGGCAGAAAGATGAGCATTTTGGAAAAGCTGAAAAAAGACAAGCGTAAAGAAACCGACCCGGAACAGACCGAGCTTATCCGCGATTATTACGATACTATAGAAAAAATGCACCAGGCGCGTAATATGTTCGAATATATAACCGAGCCCGAACTGATAGAAGCATGCGTTTATGAAATGAAAGCGATAAACGCGCATTATTCATATCTTCTCACACGTATAAAAAATGAAAATATAGACGTCGGGAGGGCTGAAAAGTGGCGATCCTGAAGCTTGCTCCTTTTGCGGCAGTAGCCTTTCTTGCTTTTCTCGGTCTAAGGATCATTTCTTCTTCGGCAAAGCTTTTCATAAAAGCATTGCTCAATACCGGGATAGGTATCGCGTCTATCTGCATTTTCAATGCCGCGGGAAGATACATAGGCGTAACGCTGGGGCTTAATCTATTCAGTGTGCTCGTCGTCGGGCTTTGCGGCCCCGTGGGGATCGTTCTTTTGCTCATCATCAGGTTCGTGACATTTTGAAAACCGTTCTCGGCGGATATGCCGGGGACGGCTTTTTTATTTTGCAAAAAATAAAATTGAAAGTGAGTAAAATAAAGAAAAACGAAGAAAAATAAAGAAAAGCAGAGTTGATGATATTGTAAATGAAAAAACTTGAAAAAGCCTATTGACAAAAAATAAACGCATATGTTATAACAAAAAAGCCGAAAAAAATAACATTTTAAAATAAACGGAGGAAAAACAAATGTCCACTTTTATGGCAAACAGCAAGAATATCCAGCGCAAGTGGTATATTCTTGACGCCGCGGGCAAGCCGATAGGCCGCCTTGCAGCAACTGCCGCCGCCATCCTGCGCGGCAAGCACAAAGTCGAGTTCACTCCCAACGTCGACTGCGGAGATTTCGTAGTCATAGTCAATGCGGAGAAGGCAGTCCTTACCGGCAAAAAGCTCGAGAAGAAGTATTATCGCACTCATTCCGGATATGCCGGCGGTCTTAAGGAGACTCAGTATAAAACGCTTATGGCGACGAAACCCGAGCTTGCCGTTAAGCTTGCGATAAGGGGAATGCTTCCCAAGAACAGCATAGGACGCTGGGCTCTTGAGAGAGTTAAGGTCTATGCCGGACCCGAGCATAAGCAGCAGGCACAGAAGCCCGAAGCATGGGTCGCGGAATAAGGGAGGTAAGACATAATGTATACACCTAAGAAAGCATATTTCTACGGCACCGGCAGAAGAAAGAGTTCTGTTGCAAGAGTTAAGCTCATCCCCGGCGGATCGGGCAAGATAACGATCAACGGCCGTCCTCTCGACGAGTATTTCGGACTTGAGACGATGAAGTATATCGTAAAGCAGCCGCTCGAGCTCCTCGGAGTTACCGAGAAGTTCGACGTTGAGATCAAGGTCGCCGGCGGCGGATATACCGGTCAGGCCGGCGCCATCCGTATAGGTATTTCGCGTGCACTGCTTCAGGCAGATGCAGAGAACAGAGCGCCTCTTAAGAAGGCCGGTTTCCTCACGCGCGATTCCCGTATGAAAGAGCGCAAAAAGTACGGTCTCAAAGCCGCACGTCGCGCGCCTCAGTTCAGCAAGCGCTGAGTTTGTTTCGATCTTTCAAAACAGGTACCCGTCGGGTGCCTGTTTTGCCTTAATGGTCAGCTGAAAGGAGAACGGGAATATGGTTTGCAAAAGTGTGCTTGAAATGATAGGGAACACGCCCCTGATCAGTCTTGAGCAGATGACGGGAATGCAGATATACGCCAAGGCGGAGTTTTTGAATCCCGGAGGAAGTATAAAAGACAGGATCGCTCTGGGTATGATCGAGGAAGCCGAAAAGGACGGCCGTTTAAAACCGGGTATGACGATCGTTGAACCGACCTCGGGCAATACCGGGATCGGACTTGCGTTATGCGGAGTACGTAAAGGGTATCGCGTTATAATCGTCATGCCTGAAAATATGAGCGAAGAGAGAAAAAAGATAATCAAGGCTCTCGGCGCTGAGCTTGTACTTACAGATCCGAAGCTCAGCATATCCGGCTCTGTGGAAAAGGCTATGGAGATCGCGCACAGTTCAGGGGATTATTTTGTGCCGCAGCAGTTCCAGAATCCGGCGAATCCGCAGATGCACTATCGGACAACGGCTGTGGAACTGGTCAGACAGTTGGGAAAAAAGATAGACATATACGTGTCCGGGATCGGCAGCGGAGGAACTTTGCAGGGCGTAGCCAAGTATATTCTGGAGCAAAACCCTGACTGCCGGATCGTCGCCGCAGAACCGAAGCACGCTTCGGCTCTGCTGGGAGACGAGCCGGGACTGCATCAGATACAGGGTATCGGCGACGGATTTATCCCGGACATCCTCGACACGTCCATCATTACGGATATCGTAGAGGTCTCAGATGACGACGCCATAAACACCGCGCGTGAACTGGCAAGAGTCCAGGGACTTCTGGTCGGCACTTCCGCAGGAGCGAACGTATGGGCGGCAAAACAGATGGCTGAAAAATACGGAAAAGACAAGATCATCGCCACGGTCCTGCCCGACCGTGCGGAAAGGTATTTCAGCACCTCGTTGATCTGAGCACGTGAGAAAAGACCCGAATGACCCCGGAATATCTGTCGTCCCGGGGTCTTTTCATACGCTGACGGCAACGTCCGCTTTTTCCGTATTCCCGTGAGCGGGACAAAAAGAGATGAAACGGACGGTCACTTCAAAAAGTTTGATTTCGGCCGCTTTGTGGTATATGATAATAAGGAAAGGAAGCGTTGAAAATGAAGTTTGCAGAAATATTTTATTCGCGTCCGGATTTCGAAGGCGTATTTTCCGAACTTGACAAAATGACCGAAGAGATAAAAGGATCGGGGTCTGCCGGGGAAGTCCTTGACGTTTATAAGAGATCGGAAAAGCTTTTGGCACATTTGTATACGATGATGACGGTTTGCTATATACGCAATTCTGTCGATACAAGAGACGCTTTTTACGAAGCGGAACAGGAATACGCGGATCTGCAGCAGCCCTTGCTCGAAGATAAGCTGCAGAGCTTCCGCGCCGCTCTTGCAGAGTCGTCCTTCAGACCGGAGCTGGAAAAAACTCTGGGTTCTTTGCTCTTTACCAATATCGAGATGCAGCTTAAGTCCTTTTCCCCTGAAATAATCCCGCTTATGCAGGAAGAAAACGTCCTTACGACGAAATATCAGAAGATTTATGCCGGGGCTCGCGTTCCGTTTGACGGCAAAGAACTGACGATCGCCCAACTTGCTCCTTATAAACAGGATACCGACAGGGCGGTAAGAAAAGCCGCTCTCATCGCCGAAGGATCGTTTTTCGACGCGAACCGGAAGGAGTTCGACGAGATATTCGATAAGCTCGTCAAAAACCGGACCGAGCAGGCGAAAAAGCTCGGGCTCAAGTCGTTTGTGGAGCTGGGCGCTCTGCGCCGTCAGCGCAACTGCTATACG
>JAEEGL014787479.1_pt1 | contig 17981 bp, 27 predicted proteins | sample 9134231 | NCBI WGS metagenome assembly JAEEGL01 (sample SAMN16246548, study PRJNA631951) | gut metagenome | biome: gut microbiome; feature: rumen; material: fiber-attached | host: Bos | place: Iran: Karaj | collected 2018-10 | reverse complement strand
TTTTATCGATGGCTGTAAACAAACCAACAAGTAATGCGGATCCAATAGTCTCAAGAACATTTCTAACCTTCGACACTACTTGACCAGTATATGTCGAAGTGTCAGTTAATATATTTTTAAGATTTGAAAATGCTTCCTTTATCTTGTCGATGATAACCGCCACTAGATCTCCGGCGTTTTTAACACCATCAAAAGCATTCTGAACGGAATCAAGTCCGGTCACAAAAGAAAATAAACCGGCTACACTAGAACCAAGTCCGATGACCAGTTGTCCGATAAGGGAAACAAATCCTTTTACAACGTGAACTACAAATTTAAATATTGATCCAATATTCTTTATAACATTGAATACAACGACCATTACATTTCTAAATGTAATTAAAGCGTCGTCGCTTAGAATTAGTTTCTGAGTGAACAGCTCAATTAGTTCACATATAAAATTAATTCCGTCGCCAAAATTCTTAGTTTGAGGAAAAACTGCACGAAAAGCATCGCTCAGGGCAGTAACAATTCTTACGGCAGCATTTACGATATTTACTAGTGCGTGATTAAGATTTGTTAAACCGGTAAAACGATTTTTCATAAAATCAACAGCACTTGCAATTTTTCCGCTTACAAATCCGGAAAGAACCTTCATTAAACCAGAAGAGACTTTAAATGTCTGGCCTAAAGCGCTTTTTATCTCATTAATAAATAGTCTTGTATTGTTAAGGATTGGAATCATGTTCTCTCTAAACGGAGAGAATATTTCTTTACCTATTTTATTAAGCGCAGCTTTAACATTATCCATGGCGCCTTCAAAAGTTTTGTTTGCATCTTTTGCATGCTCGCCAAAAGCCTCATGCATGGCACTAGAAAATTCCTCAAAACTTATCTCACCATGGCGAACCATTTCTCGTACATCTGATTCGGTCCTTCCAAGGGCTTCTGCAAGAACAGCAGCAGCATTCAAACCTCTGCTTTCAAGCTGCCTTAATTGCATGGTCATTACTTTTCCTTGACCTGCGATTGTTGTAAATATAGGGCTTATCTCTTCATAACTACTGCTGGTCATCGCCGCAACGCCGGAAATAGCAAGCAGCGATTCTTTCATTGATTTACCAACTTGGACGCCTGAGGCGGCTAATTGAGCTGCTGCTTTTGCTGCTGCATCAAGACCATATGCAGTATCTTGAACACCATAGTTGATGTCCTCTTCTATTTTATTCCAAGCGATTCCCAAACCTTCTAACTGGAATTTAGCTTGATCTATATTCTTTGCTCGATTCCAGCCACCAGTTTGAATTTGTTGTAAGGGCTTGGTTAAAATATCGCCTATCTTTTTTCCAACATCAATAGCAGCGTTGGTTAGTCTACCAAAAGCAGCTAAACCAATTGCGCCCATTGCGGAAAATTTATTACTTATGTGTTCAACATTATCGCTTATGTGATCAAGTTTAAAACCTTTGGTCGATTTGCTAAATGCCTCTAAATTCTTAGAAGCGTCATCAAATTTTAAAGATTTCTTTAATTTATCTAAAGTAGAGAGGCTTTCTTCTACGCCTTGTTCAAACTGTTTATTTTCAAATTGTAGTTCTACAATTCGATTATCAATTGTTTGACTCATTTTGAAACCTCCCTCCATGCTTCTTCTAATAATTTATCGAAAACAGGTTGAATTGCAGGGTTAATAAAATCTCTCCCCTGAACATACCCGCCTCTTCCATTTCCATGTCCGTATTGAAGCAATATTGCTATCGGGGTTCCGGTTTCAATACAACTGGAATTTACAAAAGTTAATGACACAGCTCCTCCTTCATCAATTATCTCATAATTCCACGAAGATGCCGTTTCGCCACTATCTATCGGAGTTGCAGAAGAGAGGGCTGCTACTCCCTCTCTTCCATATTTCTCCAATATACTTTTAATCTTATCAAAGTCCTTATTATCTTTTAAGAACTTTTCAGTTTTATCGTAATTGCCTTTACAATGAAGTCGTATCATAGACCTATCCTCTAGAACCAGAAGCTCGTTTTCTTGCTTCATTCAATGCTCTATTTCTATTAAGAACATCTCTCTTGCTCATCTTCTTTGGATCTTTGTTCTTTTCGCTACAAACTCTTATTAAAGTCATTAAACGATTCAAATGCCACTTCTCACATTCCAAAGGTATGTTCTGAGCAATCATCCAATAGTAAATAATCTCATTAGTTACAAATTCTCCTCGACCACCATGCTGTCTATTGAAATCGTTGAATGTTGTTGCCGTCATCGGATCTTCAATATAATCATTTATTTCTTTCATCACAGATTGTGGTAAGTAATAATAAATATTGGGGTCGACATTCTGAGATATGGTCATGCATCTAATGTAATCGATCATCATTTCGTTTGTCTTTTCGACTTTATCATCCAGAAACGCAACATGCCACTTGGCTTCCCATTTAGATATTGCGACTAATGAATGCTCTATCTTGAATGTCGTCGATTTTATAGTATAGAACTCGTTAGTTTCACTATTGAAGAATTCTTGCTCTGGAACTGTTATGATTTTAGGCATTATTTATCTTTTTTCTCATCGACGACTTCTTTATCTTTATTAATAGGAACAACCTCCGCAGCTTTCTCGATTCTGGATGTATCATATCCCATCTCTTTAAGCTTAGCGATTGCTTCTTTCTCATCCATATTAGGAACATTTGTTCCAGAGATAACGCCATTAATGAATTTCGTCTGGAGTTCATCTTCATTTGCAAGGAGCTTCATGAAAAATTCACTATAAGCTTCAGACTGCTCGAACTCATCTCTAAGCTGCTGAGTTTTGATGAATCTCCTACCATCTTCGGATTTAATACCATAAGACTTAAGGATCAGATCTTTAAACAGCTTAACAATTTTAGCATTATCTTTTGTTGCGATCATTACTCTGATCATTTCCTCAACACCTGCCTGGGTGCTAAGTTCCATTTCCATTAATTCAGCCTTAGATAAATTGAAGAAATAAGGCTCTTCCCTTTCTACTCCGTTATAATCTGTGTACTTGATGGAATACTTAAACATAAATTTTCTCCTTTCGTTTTAGGGGCCCTCATTACGAAGGCCCCTTTAAAGCTATTTACTACTCATTTTGAAGATTAGCCATTGTTTCCGCTAAGAGTATCGATAACAACTGACGGAAGCGGAAGTGTAGCAGTTCCTTCGCTAGCTGTATAATACTGAGTGCTTGAATCGGGCGTACCGGTAGTATCAGCTACTTTAACGTAGTTGTTACCTTCCTTCGTATAATAATCAACACCTTCAACAAAAGCTGTCAGAGGCATAGCCGTTGCAGTATAAACCGTATCCGTTCCATAAAGAAGAGCTTCAAGGGCAGCAAGTCGATCCTTCTGCTCTTGCGTCACGAACTTTGTGCTATCGATTGTGAGAATGGATGTGTTCTTATATCCTTCGACTTCAATCGGGGTCGTTGTGATCTCATAACTGAAGCTAAGCGCTTCCGGAGAATCATTTACAGTATTGTAAGCTCTCTCAGACGGGGTAGCTTTGCAGTTGTAAACCAGATGAAGTTTGTAACCAAGATCTGGTGTTACGTCATTACCGATTTTGGTTCTGTAGCTAAGACCAAAGGTCTTACGTGTCTGCTGGTAAATGTTAACACCTTCTACGGGAGATACGGAACCGTCACATTCTTCCCACTCTTTAGGATATGTAAAGCACTCGATAGTAGCACCGAATTCCTCTGCCGAGAACAGGTCCAGATACTTAATATTATCGGCATACTGAGGATTAGATTCAGCACCCGACGGGGATTCAGATACAGATGTAAGACCATTCCAAGCAACACCATTAGAATATACGCCATTGTTATCCATTACATACAATACGCCATGATCAACACCAGTTTCATATTTATGTTCGCCAATGGCATCCCATACGATTTTAGACATATGATTTGTCCTCCTTAAAAATAAATGTTAAATACATCATGAACAAGATTATCTGTGATGAATTGCCTATCAAATGTGCACATTGGCAATTGAAGCAATTGATCCAAATACTTATCATTGTCCGCTGATTTAGTTATTAATGTTACAGTATATCTTTTTGTTACTTGATACGGATTATTATCCGCATAAGTTATTAAAGCGTTAGTTCTCTCAAATGTGATGCAAGGATATTTTAATTTAGTGTTCTCTGGTGGTTGAAAATAAGCTTTTCCATCATTACCAAGAATTCCTTGAAGAATCTCTTGAAGTTCATTCCATGTCTTCATGATACGGTTCTCCTAATTCTAGAATAAGTCTTGGAAATTGGACGTCTACAGACGTTACTTTCCATAATGATCCTTGCCATTTCAAGCATTTGATTGCAAAAAAGTGTTCACGAGCATAGGGATCGGCTACAACACTTATAGAATTGTTAACAAGTATATTATCATTAACATTACTTGCTGCTTGATTCCTTTTTGTGTTCCGAATAACGTCGCCCTGTGCTTTTCTAAAAGTTAATTTCTCTTCGAAAAAACCGGGTTGTGTTTCGACGGTTTCGAAGTAGCCGATATCCCCATAATATCTCATGATTTACTCCTCATTTTGAAGGTTACGACTGAGTGTAAGTTGTCTCTCCAACTACAACACTTGTCCCGTTGATTGCAATCGAATCCGGAATAACGTAATTTGTTCCATCGCTAAGTAATACTCTACCAGACTGAACAGCTTTAGCTACGTCTTCCTTCTTCGCGGCTACAGTATGTGCTTCATCAACATATAATGCACCGCTATTGATCGTAAATACAGTTGTCCCATGGACCTGGGAACCTTTTTCGTAGATCATACTCATACTTTTATCCTCCTAAAAATTAACCATTAGTTACTTCAGTTTCAAGAACCAGAGCGGAGAACGGAACAGTCAGAGCACCAGAGATTCTGGTCTCGATCAGGTATGTCTCCTTGTTGTAATCGATGTCGAAGTCATCGAACATGTTTACAGCGCCGCCCTTATCTGCGCCAACATTGTAATCCTGAAGATTTACAAGAATACCAAGAAGCTGATAAGTTTTGGTATCTGTTGCATCTACTCTTGTCTGGTTATCAAATACCGGAACCGTAACGATCTTGGAGCAGCGGATCTTGTTTGCGATCTGTTCCACACTGTCGTATACGAAACGACCAGTCGTATCAGTGATGAGAAGCATATCAGCCAGAACATCTTCTGTCGTATAGAATGTCGGATTTCCAGAACCTTTGTAGAATTTACGGTTCTTAATAAGTGCTTTGATGTTGGCCTGTGCTTTTGCGTTGTCGTCAGCGCCAGCGGCATAGGTTACATGAGCTTTTATAGAATACAGCGGATCGTCTTTCCAAATAGGACGAACATGCTGCTCCTGAATCTTCTCGTCGGAAGAAGCAAGACGACCATCGCCAATCATAATAGCACGAGCGATTTCCTCGTCAAGCATCATTCTCATCTCAGCCTTGATCCAAGCTACAACATCGAAATCTGTGATATCGATAATGTCATCGCGATCAAGTTTCTGTTTCTTATAAATGGTCTGAGGAGTGGTAGATCTCTTAAGCAGCGAGAATACTTCTTCTTTCTTGTATTCGTCTTTGATGTAACCCTTAGCGCGAGCTTCATCTTCACGAATATCAGCGAACATACTCTTAATTCTGCTATAAGGGGTGTGATGTACACCGCTAAGAACTCCAGCAACCCAGCCGGTATCTCTCTTAATCCAATCAGGTGTAGCAGAAGCAGTTTTAGCTTCCGGGAACAGCCAATCAACGTCAGTTACGCTGTGAGCAAGACAAGAACTCCTCAGAGAACCAATATTCTTGGCTTCTTCGATAATAGCACTAGCTGTTTCTGCGTCCATGCCGTGCTGTAAAACGGTATTGTCTTCTTTTTCAAAAACATTCTTATGCATTACGTCATTTCCTCCATTATTAAAATCACTTTGTTCAACTTCTTCATTTTCTTCTGGTTCTTCTTCTCCGCCAGAAGCATCCTGGACTCCCTGCTCATAAGCAAGAGCTATCATTCCTTCAAGAAGTTCCGCCTGATCCTCGTCAAGAGTTTCCATAACCTCTTCTACTGTAGGATCATCGTCGTCTTCCTCTTCGTCTTCATCATCTTCATATTCTTCTTCGTCGACGTCTTCTTCGTCCTCATCTTCTTCCATGGCATGAGCTAATTCACTCAATGTGTAACCCATGCTAATCGGCTGCTGATAAGAAATAATTGCTTCGTCTTCGACATCTTCGTAAGAACCATCAGAATGCTGAAGAACAGGGAAGTCGATTGTCGCTCCAGGATTAGCTCCTGCAAGGACAAGGCTAACTTCTCTAATTGCGCCATGAAGCACATCGGTTCCTCTTTTTACCAGCTGATTAGCATAAATAGAAAGAGAAGTGATATCTCCATGAGCAACTAATGCTTTAGCTTTAAGGCCCTGTTCGGTATCATCGTTAAATCTGCCATAACAATAAACACCGTTTTCACGATTTTCAAGAAGTGCATGGCCTAATACATTATCGACATTATTATGATCGTGCATGTAAACCAAAGGAACTTCTTTTCCATCGCAGTCCTTAAAAGCATCTTGCCGAATGGTCAGACCATCTGAACAAGTAATGTCGTTTCTGGTCGCCCATCCACTAAAATCATAATCGCTTTTAATACTCATTTTGAAGATTTCCTCCTTTATATATTAGATAACTCAGAAAGTTTCATTTTGCCAATGTTTGGATCATTGACTAAACTACCTCCTTCCTCGTTATTTTCACCAGTATACATCGGTTGATAGCCGGCTTCAGAATTCAGATTCTTATTCCTTAATTCATCGGCTCTAGGATCATCAACTGGCTTCCAACCTATAACAGATCTCATCTCATTAGAAGAAGCTACTTCATTTCTTGTGAACTTATCAGTCAATTCAGCAATCTTATCGACCGGCGTATTCTTAAACGGATCTCTAAAATACTTAATTGAATGATGTCTTGTTCGCGCTGTCTTGGTTAGGAATTTCCACCTCATAGCCTGCACGATCGCATTCACAACTGGGGCGACGGTGTTATTGTGGTAATTCAGCATAGTCTGTTCATCGGCCTTTCCCTGAAGAATTTCCTCCGTTATACCTAACTGGCTGTATAGCATACTCGTTAGAAACGTGATTTGATTCATCAAGTTGTTCTCGATTGAACGATTAAGCTGTGTTACCTTCTCAGTACCGTCAATATAAGCGATTCCATATTTAGAACCAGCTAGCTGATCTTCAATGTTCTTTCGCCTATCCTCGGCCTGTTTCTTTCTAGCTTCTGTTTTGATGACACCTGGTAACTGTACTATTAAATCTAACTTGCCTGATGCAGATTGTTCATCGATAACATCAAGAATATTTAATTTCCTGATCAATCTTTTCGCAACTGCATTTGGCTCATTCATAACTGCATAAAATGGGTTTTCAATGATGGCTACCATGGATTTGGGGAGCATGAGCTCTTCTTTTTCCCCGGATTTATCATTGTAAACCTTGACTTTAACATAATCTGGATACCAATTCATAATTCGACCAACACGCATCGATTCGATATCGTAAGATTCTGAAAGTTTAGGGCTTGATGTGGTGTCTATTGGAACTATAGCAACTGATCCCTCATCAAATAAACTTAGAACAACATCCTGAATAAATGCTTGCGAAATCTGGTCTTTATTTGCAGCGAGTGTTAAGCATTGATTCAATGAATCATCAACTACAGATTTAAATCTTTCGTTCGTTTCATCCAATATTACATGCTTAATATCAAGAGCTGCAACATCCAACGCAATACGATTATAAACTGCTCCAACAATCGATCTTTCATTACCCATCGTCATTCTAATTCTCGATGGATTAGCGTATGAAGCCCTGCCATAATCATATTTAACAGTTGACGATGGATTTAAAAAGGCATTCCAACTATGCTTGAGTCTTTCCCCAAATGAAAGTTTTTCACTCATGTTAGAACTCCTTATTTCTTACGTTTCTTTTTAATGATACCCTTTAATGTTTCCATAACACTCCCTAATTTTCCACCATACTTATTAACTGCAGCTTTTGCTTTTGGAGCATAGGATTTGGCTGTTGTTAATGCTTTTTTACCATAAGAACTCGCTGTTGATGCGGCTTGTGCTCCGTATTTTTTAGCTCCTGAAGCTACTACGGGACCATATTTTTTACCATATGCTTTAGCAGTCGACAATGCCTGATTTCCATATTTCTTTGCGACTGGTGCATACTTTTTGGCGGTTGACAGCGCTTGATTACCATATTTCTTAGCCACTGGTGCATATTTTTTAGCCGTAGATACCGCTTGTCCACCATACCTTTTAGCTCTAGCAAGAACAGGGCGACCATATTTATCAAGATAAGAACCGGCCCTTCTTAAATGGTGACGCCATTTCATACCTTTAACGCCATAATGAGCAATATAATCTTCATAGTAATCAGGAGTAGGCGTATAATTTACCATAATTTATAAAGCCTCTCTTTCTTCTTTTTAGTAATTGCCTCTTTCCGTTCTTTTCTTTTTTCTTTTTTCATTCGTTCTTGCTTAATGTCGCTAGCAAGTTTCTGGATCTTCCCTTTTCCGGAACTCTGATAAGCTTTTAAAATTCCAGAAGCTTTTCTCATCGTTCCTCTGTTCTCATTGGTTCGATATGTTGTACTTCCAGATTTTACATATTTTGAAGATCTTGCTGTTTTTTCTTTAATTGCATCATTAACACCCAAACCTTGGCTAACTTTGGTTCTCGTTAATTTAACGAATCCGCCCCTTAAACGATTTTTTAAATGCTTATGCCATTTCATTCCTTTAACGCCATAATGTTCAAGGGCGTCGTCAATAGGCGGTTTCATGGATACTCCATCATATACTTGGTTTCCTATAATAATCATTTCTTTAACCTATCCCTTAATAACTGATTAACCAAATCTACCATTTCTTTATTATCTTTACCTACTACTTGTTTTGTTAATTCCCTAACGCCTAAATCAAGAGAATTATATGCTAAATTCTTTACCAGATCTTTTCCGTATTTTTTAGCTCCTTCAATTGCGGCCTCTTTAGCTCCTTCTCTGATCTTTTTACTTAGTGATTTTTGTTCATTAACCTTTCTGGTCAGCTCTTGTTCTGTTCGAATCCTATTCAGTACACTGTTTATTTCATTATCCGAATATTGGTCAACATTCTTAAGCATTGTCTTTATGTCTTTAGACTTCATTACTTCTTCTTTAGTCTTAGCAATTTTCTGCTTATCCTGTTCTTCCTTAATTCTTCTTTTAGCGTTAGCAGCTCTTGTTTTCCTAGCTTTCTTCAAAGCCTTTTTTCTTTTTCTAGATATACTTCCGCTTCCGCCAGATGATTTCTTTCCTCTTGATCTTCCGCCAGACGAGCGTTCAACCCCACCCCCTGGACCTGTAGTGAATTGTCCGTTTCTTGGATCATGATTGTGGTTGTAATGGAAAAGATCAGAGGCTCCGGTTTCGTTTAACAAATCATCTGAAAGGTCGGGCTTGTCAAAATTGTATTGATAAAGCATTGTGTCTTCCATAAGCCATCACCTACTCATAATTTCATACGTAGTTTTATAGCCTTCCAATATACTTGACTGGGCGGCTATTCCTTCAATTATACTATCTCTTACGGAATTAATATATGTATCCTGTTCTTTTGATTCTTTATAGAGATCCATAAACATACCATATAAAGCCATAGCGTGTTTATATCTATCATCAGACATAGATTTAAATTTCTCAGCCCATTCGTGATGATCGGTTTTAAAAGCGTCCATTGCTCTCTTTAAATATGAGCATGAAGCTTCTAATTCTCCATAAATCTTGTCTTTAAAATACTTGGGGTGCATAATATTGATTCCTCCTTTTGGTTGGTTGGTGGGGTTCTCCTTTTTTATTTATAAATGAAGAGGTGTAATTTGGTGGGCTATTTTTTTCTCAACCTTTGTCTTTCACGTTCGGTTATTTTTCTTGCTTTATCTAATATATCATTTTTTCGTTTTGAAGCTTCTGCGCGTTTTTTATTAGACTCTTTGTCTTTTTCTTCTTTCGTTCTTTTAACGCCTTTATACACGTCATTCACTAAACCGCCAAGAGCCCGTCCATATCTAAAAGCTTTAGATCTTTTAGATAATCCTGTTACTACATCATATTTCTTATTCTTTACTTTCCATCCAATTCTTTTAACACCATTTGAAGCTGTTGATAAAGCGCTTTTTAAATGCTTCCTCCATTTCATTCCTTTAACGCCGTAATGTTCTAAAGCCTCATCTAAATCCGGTTTTACGGCAACACCATCATATACTTTTCCGTTTACAGTAATCATGATTTGTCTCCTTTTTGCTGTTTCTTTTTTATTTCATTAACCCTGACTGGTTTTTCAACAAAATTAAACCATCTTGTGTCATCGTACTTTTGTTCTTCGTTTTTCTTTTTACCAAGTAATTTTACGATCCCCATGATCTTTGTAATTCCTCCATCTATTATAGTAGGTTAAATCGCCATTTGTATTTCCGACCTCCTTAGTTTTTATTGCCTTAAGACTCTGAGATCTATCGAAAACTATTATCGGTTCAACTCCTTCTCTTGATACTTTTCCAGATTTTTTATCGTTTATTCCTGGAACTTCTAAAACACCAACTCCAGCTTCGTCAACCATTGAATTATATCCTCGTTTCTTCAATTCTTTGATCATCGCGCCTTTTAGTTCTTTAGATGTACCCATACTAAGAGAAATTACAGAAAATTGAGATATCTTTTTTTCTTTTATTTGATTTAATAACTGTTTTTTTAAACCGGTTCCGTCAGAATATCTAATAGCTTGTGCTATTTTGATGTAAGTTTTATCATCAAGTGGACCAACGGGAACCGTTTTTCCATTCTTCAATGTCGCTACAAATTTATTCATTTCATAATTTGGATTAACATTTACGATATTTGATATTTTTGTTTTTTTGTTTAATTCATCGTAATTTTTTTTCATTTCAGAAATTTTTTCATTTCTGTAATCTCCATAAGATCTAAAATTGGAAAATCCTTCTATTGATTTTTTCTTTAATTTTGGATTATCCCATATTACTTTTTTCTGAACTTCTGCCAATTCTTTTTGAGACGGGACAACCAAATCTTCTTTTGATTTAAAAGTTGTTTCATATACTTTAGATCCTGGATTTCTAGATTGTATATATGCTCTATAAAAAGCTCTGTCAACCGGATTATAAGTAACGTAAGTTTCTCCTATATTGTTTTCTTTATCAACGGCAGAAACCCTATACATCTTTGTTCCTTTTTTAATATAATGCTTATCGGATGTATCGCCTGGAGTATATCGAACTTCTTTTGCTTCGGCGATAGCAGCACCTATTACTCCTGGAACATTAACCAGTGGTATGTAGGCCGTTTTTAATAGAGCTTTTTTTACAGCATTTGCTCGACCGCCTTTTTCTTTAAATCCGTATTTAGTTTGAGCCCTTCCGTTTGGTCCAGTAGTAAACTGTCCATTTCTTGGATCGTGGTTATGGTTATAATGGTAAATATACTCATTATAATAATCTGAAGTCTGGGTATAATTAATCATACGAAATCATCCTTTGCTAACTTGTACGCAACATAAGCGTCCATCATAGCTGCAACATTATCAATCTTTTCCTCATATCGCTTTTTGTAAAGCTTACGATTTCCATTTGTGTCCTCTAAAGTTATGCAATTACCCATGGCAAACGACATTAATTCCTCGTCGAATAACAGAAGCCTTTCTTCAGAAAGTTTCTTCAATTCGCCAAGAGGAACGGACTCCGTTTTGGCTCCCTGTATAACTTTGAATATATTATAATCGCTATTGTCAACTTCCCATCTAGCTACGAAATCCTTTGCATTGTATGGGTCGTACCCTAAGCAGATAACATTATAATTGTTCTCGTTAATATGCTGATCCAAATCATCATATACCTGATCCATCTCTAACGTTACGCCTTCTAAAACACATAAACTACCTTCTGCTATAAAATCCTCGTATTTATCCCTCATGGATCTTGGAAGTTTATATAATGTTTTTGAAGATATGTAAGATCTGGTCTTTACTCCAAATGCTTCACCTTTTAATGGAAATAAAAAAGTGAACGCACAGAAGTCATCGCCCTGTGAAAGATCTGCGCCCAACGCGCATGTCATATTCCAATAATTTCTTCTCTTATGCGGAAGGGTTTCCTCGTAAGTAAAGAAATAAGTGTAGCCTTCCATTGGAATACCGAATCTTTTAGCCAGAATATCATTTCTTGTCGAAGGGGCTTTCTCTGCTCTTTCTACATCCTCATGATAAACTTCATACTGAACAGTTTTTCCAAGATTTGGATTTGCTTTAACCCACATCTCAGGTTTGAGAACTTCCTGAATGTCGTCAAGCTTGTAATACCAAATCGAAACCTGAGGAGCTACGAAATCGCCTTTGAGAATATCCATTAGCTCCATCTTGATCGTATCTCCAGCGCCGTTTCGAACAGTCCCTTCGGAACTCATTGCTACGATAAGATAATCATCAAGCTTGGATGCGCCTTGTTCAATCGCGCCAATAACATCTTCTCTGATATCGCCAGAAAGCCACTCATCGACCGTCGCAATTTTACATCTTAAACCTTGAAGTTTGTCTACTGTCATAGGTCTAACTTCCAAAAGCGATTCGGTTAAAAAGTTTTTGATGCCTTCTTTTGTTGAAGCTAATTTCTGTCTATCAGCTTTGCTACCTGTTGTATTCTGAAGACTCCCTTCCGTTAAGAACTTGAATAACGGTCCTCGCGCACGCGTAATAGCCGTTCTAATAGGCGACATAACCTCGTCTGCTTGTTTCATAGTAGGAGCAGTTGTTATCTGATGCGTCGTATCCGGATCTATATTAAGGAAGTAATTCTGAATACAGGACGCATACATAGATTTTGCTGCACCTCTGGCCACGATCAAATACTGCTTCTTCGTTAATCTTTTCTTTATGGTCTTATTTACATAATGTCCTCCGTGCCCAGATTTGTTAGGCTCATATACGGACCTTTCTGTAAAATAATACCATCCAAAAATCTGTTCCCCCCACAACTTAAAAGATGGGAGTAAATGAAGAGGACTACCGTCTGTTAACGTAAGTTCTTCTTCGCAAAATGCAACCCACCCATTGATTGCTTCATCGTCATAATAAATATTCCTATCAGCAATCAAATTATCTATGCGGTTCATCTCCATAGCTATCTCCCGGTTGACCGGGATTTTTCCATTGATTACTTCATCCCGGAATTGACCGTAGTAAATGGGGACGGCCGTATTAGATAGTGACATGGTGAGTTCTCCTTTCTTTAAAAAGCGGTTTTGTTAACTCGGACCGCAAACCGAGGAAAGTAAGGTAAGTATTGGTAAACCTATGACGGGCTGGGAATCGAACCCAGCCTACGGATCGCTTCGTCCGCGTACATCCCATCTATACCACCGTCATACTACTCATTTTGAAGAGTGATTACATCTGTTCAATCTGACGCTGCATCTCTGCAACTTTCTGCATCATCTGCTCTTTGGACATTCCGTCATCATAGGACATTCCGCGATAACTACCGCCTCTTCCTGTACGGCTGTATCCTCTTCGTCCACTATAGCCACCTCTGCTAGCTCGACTATAATTATTCCCACGAATACCGTAACCACCGCGATAAGAACCTTCTTCGTCCCAATCTTCATCGGCGTTTTCCATAGCGTCAATTGTTACAATATCTTTGATAACATCAACTACTTTATAAACTCTATCAAGTTCAGTAGGAGTGATGTCATTTTTAGCAACGATTTCTTCTACTTCATCACAAAGCAGATCTTTTAATCTGTATAAAGAATCCATATTCACACCCTCCTTAAGATATTCTAGTTACTACTAAATTAGCGTTCTGAACATTAATAGAAGGTGCGACATCACCAACTGCAGCCGGTTCAGAAACATTCTCAACTGATACGTTGAAGCAGCATCCTCTAGGAATTTTAATGATTGCCGTGCTTGTTACATTGAAATAATCTCCTGCGGCCGCAGGCGTAACAATAGCTCTGCTTGTCTGGATTGGTTCTCCGTCAATAGCTAAAGCTACAGCAATCGGTCCGACAGTTCCGCCATCAGGAATTGCAATATTAGCATTGAACGTTACCTGATATGCAGCGAAACCGGATGTAGGACAATTGACGATTCCACGAAGAGTTAAAATACCGCTTTCAGGTCTGTGGTATACATATCCACGATTACAGCCGATAGAAGTAGTAAGCAATACCGGAGCATTAGGCGCTACGAGCTGTACATCATTTCTAAGAAACTCTGCCATGTTCGTCACCTCCTAGAAACTACCGCAACCACATCCAAAGTTCTGCTGGCAGCAATTAGGATTCTGAACTACATAAGCCGGAACCGGCGTAGGGTTAAGATACTGCTCAAGGGCAACCGTCTGAGCTGCGTTATCTGCAAGGATTTTCGAAGTCTGGTCGTTCTGAGAAGCTCTAAGATTCATCATGTTAAGCTGATTCTGAAGTTCTGCGATCTTCTCATTCTTAGCATCGATCTTATCGCTGCACATCTGATCAATAATTCTCTGGCCCATATCTGCAACGGCCTGACGATCAGCGCAAGCTTCTCTTGCAAGATCTGCACTAAGCGCAGCAATAGCCTGACGGTTTTCACAACAGCATTTATCAAGAGACTGCTGAAGCGAGAAGTTGTTCTGAAGCTGTGCAATTGTGTTGTTGTAATTGGTCTGCATATTATCCATAGCTCTATTGCAAGCAGAAATCTCAGCGTTTGCAAAACCATTGGTAAGTGAGGTCTGAAGACCGGAAATCTGGCTTGTAAGGGCTGCTGTATCGAAACCTCTGTTTACATCGTTCTGGGTTGCCTGATTCCACATGTAAGGAAGAACGTCGCCATTTCCTCCCCATCCGCCAAAACCATTATTACCCATTAATGCGAATAAGAACAAGATGACCCACCAGCCATCTCCGCCAAAACAATTACCAAATCCATTTCCTCCTGCGTAAGCAGGTGCTACAGGCATATACATTCCGTTATTTCCATTATCTACTAAAGACATAATAAGCTCCTCCATTATCTATAGGTTAACCCCCATTTGAGAAGCTTGGTTCCTAAGGTTTTCAAATGTCGTCTGCGACATCTTACCAGTATTCATAAGATACTGTATGGCCCCTTGAGGATCATTAGCATACTCTTGGGGGATATTGATCTTACGTTGTAAGAGGAATTGCATTGGATTCCTCATGAACAAATCAAATTGATTTTTCATAGGATTTTCCATCACCATTCCTCCTTCTACTATTTTCGTAACGACGAGTTCTTCCTTCGCTATTCATTTTCTTAATCTCATTAAGTAGAACATTGAAGTCTTCTTTCGTCGCAAAATTTGACGGATCAAAAGTTGCTGGATCCGCAGGTGTAACTTCCTCGTATTTAAATTCTCTAAGTTGACGAGGAATTCCGCTTGAATCGTTTGTTTTCAGAAAAAACATTTTGTTTTCTTCATCAAGCAAAAGTGCGGCATAACCTGCTGCAACCGGATACGTCCTTGCGCCTTCTCGTCCTCCTCGAATTGGGATGACGTTTGATGCGTAACCTTGAGTCATCGCTGACTGCGCATTTTGAAGGCTTTGTTGATTAATCGGTGAGATCACTAGTAGTTCCTCCTTTTGAAGTAATAAATCGGAATTTCGCTTCCGCTATTCCATGAATCATAATATTGCCCGTCAATAACTGTCACTACATGCGAACCTGTAGCTAGCAGGTACTCTCCATACGGGTGATCCATACAAAACTGTAATACCGTATAGCATGCTGGACAAGAGTCGGGAATAATTTTTCTAGTAAAGCCTTTACTATACAAATATTCAGACCATACTTCATTTGAAGAGGGCATGTCGTGCATAATCCTTCCTTGTTCTGCTAAATCATCATAAACTTCTTCCCAAGGCATGTCTAACAAAATAGAAATTGCTCTTATGACACAATCTCCAACAACTTTGTTATCCGGATTCGGATTTGCATATACAAACATGATTATTTACCCTCATCAATTCTGTTATTATCTTTCCACAAGTATAGTCTCCATTCAAGATCTTTTATCTGGTCGTTCATAGCTTGAATAACAGCCGAATTCGACGGGGGGTCAAACATAAGTTTTACTTTTAGGCCTATTAGTTCTTTAACTCCCTCGTAATCTGTATCCTCGCCTAATAAATCGTCCCAGGTTTCGGTACCGTCTTCAAGTCTAAAGGCGTGGTCCATTCCGTGCCACTCCTGCATTATGACCATTAAGGCCGAATTAATAAATAAGATCAATTCTTGATCAAAACTTGTATCGTCTTCTAAAACGTTGCATATCTTTTTGACGGAGGCAAGAATATTGTCATTCATTTGTCAATCCTCTTTATACTCTTACAAACTCTTTCTTCACAAAACCTTCAGGAGCTTCGATCTTGAACCATTCTTCATTTGAATCATCAATAATGGTTATCTTTTCTCCATCGGAAAGTGAATCTACGATTTCGCCATTAGGTGTCTTGCGAACATTAAGCCTACGTCCGCCGATTACAATCCCAGAAATTTTCTTCACCTTCGGCTTTGCCGCTTTCTTAACCTCTTCCCGCACTGTATCCGCAACGGGCTCGACCTTTTCTTCTTCTTTTACTTCGGATTCTACTTTCTCTTCTACTACAGGTTCAACTGCCTGCTCTTTTTTCTCTTCGAATCCTTTGTTGTACATCTGGTCATAGTTTCTTCTAGACATATTAGTTCTCCTTTTTAAAAAGTGTAGTGGTCTCGACAGTGATTTACTGTCATGATAGTATCTTTTCGTCCCCTATCTGAGAAATGCGGAGACCACCTCGCATTTTACTTATTGGCATCTCTCCAAATATAAATCATCTCCAAAGACAGGTGTCGTTTGGTCTCCTCTCTACAAATTCTTTCGGTAATAAATTCTCGTCTCCGAAATGAATTGCTTTGTGAGTCCTTGCAGAGCAGCATATCAAATATTCTGGATCAAATACTGAATCTCTTTCTTCTTCTATATCCTCTAAAGTTATCGGGTTCATATGATGGACTATAATATTTTCACTTAAATCGTATCCATCAACCCCTAAATCACAACCATTGTCTCTTATTATTATCTGAGATCTTGTTCTTCTCCATTTTGAAGACTTATATAACTGTTGATTAACATATCTGTCAAATCCAAATGTGTCTTCTCCCACTTTTCCATGGAGTTTTAAATAGAAATATCTTTCTTTAAAGGTTTCGATCTGTTTTAAATCCGAATAGCATCTACTCATCATCTGTTTCTTCTTCATCTAAAGTTGGAATTCCGGAATATCTTCTGAAAGCGTTGATTGCTTCTGCATATAATTCCTTAACTTCTTTCTGGGAAGCTATAGATTCCGTCTTTGCTTTTAAAAGTTCATTCTCTTTCTTTAGTTTTTCCAACTCCAGCTGCTCTTTTATTGATCCTTGCCTTAAAAAATGCACTAACTCTGCTGCTGTTGCTTCTCCAGACTCTATTCTTTTCTCCACAGCTTTGTAAGCTTTGTTAATTAGCCTGTTTTCATATGCTTCTGGAGACATGATCGGTCTTGAAGATGTTTTTTTCTTATCATCTGTGGTTTTTGGCATTAACCATCACCCCCAACATAACTTTTGGGCATGGGTTTTCCTCTAGTTTGGTGAGCTTCTTTCATATTTTTTCTCCTTTTCGAATGGCTTTCATGCCAGTTCTTGGAAGAATGATGGTACTTTCTATGTAGTTTTAAAGGCTAAAGGAGAGTGCCCACCGTCACATGAAAAGCCTTTTTTACTAACTTGTACCACCATTCCCCCAAGAACTGGCATGAAATATTTTACGGCCTTATTCTCAAAAATTCCCCCGGAGAAATTTTTAGG
>JAEEGL013963070.1_pt1 | contig 17981 bp, 13 predicted proteins | sample 9134231 | NCBI WGS metagenome assembly JAEEGL01 (sample SAMN16246548, study PRJNA631951) | gut metagenome | biome: gut microbiome; feature: rumen; material: fiber-attached | host: Bos | place: Iran: Karaj | collected 2018-10 | reverse complement strand
TAGTAGCCGGAAGCGGTTACATTGTGACGCAGATGAAATTCTCCGGTAGCCTTATCGTCAGATACCTTGGCAGCGGTTAAACTGTCGTGGGATCTGCGCATATCGCGACGGGAACGTGACTTATGATTTTGCTGAACGGCCATAGCCTTCTCCTAACTTTTCTTTAATTTACCTAACACCGCAAAAGGGTTGCTTTCTGTGTTCTCTGTAACAATTTTACCATAAACCCCGCCTTCCGGCATCTCACACTCTCCTTCCGGATGCATGATCACCATGGGGAGGCTCAGAATGAGTTCGTCTTCCACCAGATTGTAAATATCCAGTTCGCCGAACTCATCCGGATCGGCAAAATCGTAATCGTCCTCCAGACCAAGATCCCTGGCCTTTTTTTCATCAGCAGTGTAATGAAAATCGGCGGACAATCCAAGTTCGCACGGATCGCCGCAGCGCTGGCATTCACACTTCACAGCGGCACCGGCACTGCCCTCAATTACGGTTAAACCCTGCAAATCGACACTAAAGGACAAACGAACCTCAGCATCACTTAAAACAGCTTCCACAACGCCAGCGAGCCGCTCCAGCTTATCCCGGGGAATATAGCCGTCATAATCGAGCTTTTTCGCTGCTGCCCGAACAGGATCCACCTTATGTGGAATTTTCACTTTTTGCATAGTGTGCGCATGATATATAAAAAAAGTGACTAAGTCAAAATTTCTTTCAATATCCCGGGGATTTCATTAATCGTCCTGACCGCCAGACCCGGTTTTGCTCCGGAGGCGGCCGGGCACCAACGGCCCTGAATCGCGCCGTTATTCTCCCAGCAAAAGCCTCCGGAGCTCCGTAAGATTTTCCGCAATAACTATCGGATGACAGGAGGCGAGCCGCTCCCGGTCATGGACTCCGGTAAGCACCCCGGCTCCGGGCATGCCGGCTCTTTCCGCCATCAAAAGATCCAGCTCGGAATCCCCCGCCATAAGGCAGGAGGCCGCCGGAAACCCCAGCATGCCGGCCGCGGCCAAAAGCATGTCCGGGGCCGGCTTGGAGGGAAATTCATCCCCCGCCACCGATACATCTATGTACTGAGAAAGGCCGTAGCCCTCCAGCACCCGGCGGCAGCCCTTCCGGGATTTTCCCGTGGCAAGACCGGTATAAAAGCCCCTTCTCCGGAGCTCCCGGAGAAACGGCACCGCATCCCGGAAGAGCTCCGTGGGCTCCCGATCCTCCAAAAGGGTGTAATTTTTCCGATAGGCAGCCACCAGGGCCTGACAAACATCCGGAGCCGCCTCCGGAAGCAGCTGCTCCGCTGCCTCCTTAAGTGAAAGCCCGATGACTTCCTTTGCCGCCGCCGCATCCGGCTCCGGAATGCCCAGCTCTCTGAAGGAAAGCTGCATGGTCTTAATGATCCGGCCCACGGAATCCATCAGGGTGCCGTCAATATCAAAAATCACTGCCTTAATGCCGCTGAAATCAAACATGGTTCTGAGCCTTCCCTGTCCATTCCGGAAATAAGTTTATTTTTGTCTCTGTCAGATCCGTTCTCCGGACAGGGCGGATTATACTCCCGGGGGCCGGAGAAGCCCACAGTTTTACCCCTTAACCTAGCGCCGCCGGAGGCCCGGAGAGTCCCGGGGCCGTTCCTGACAAGAGGATCCCGCCGGCCTCCGGATTTGAAATCACGCCCCCGGAAAGCTATAATCCTGTTAGTATAAGCAGGCTCTGAGCCCGCGCGCAGCAGCCTGCGGTTCTCAAAAAGGCGCCGGATCCGCTGCTCCGCCTGAGGTTCCGGAATACCCTTCCCGCTGCCCGGTAAAATTTCACGGAGCCCGGGGATCTCAACTGGGAAATAGCGGCATGAATTCTTTTCTTAAGACACCTGGCTCTGTTTCTGATACTCCCGAAGCCGGACTTCCGAATACCCGGGATCTCCCGTTCCCCGCGGCCAGAGGCTTAATCGGCGTTCTCACGGATCCCGCCCTCAAAGACTCCTTTCCCGGAAGATCCCTCCGGGTATTCTCAGGTCTCCGGGGCGGGCTTTATCTGGGCTTTTTCATTGATGAAGCCTTAGTCGCCGTAACAGGCGCCCCGGAACAGGCGGAACCGGACTCCTTCTTCTTTTTGGAATCCCCCTTCGCCTGTCCCCCGGTTATCACCCGGCATGTCCCGGATGTCCTTCTGGAATTCCCCGAGACTCCGGAGGACGGGACTTCCCCTTCGGCGGCGGCATCAGCGGGGTACAGATCTGCAAAGCTGCATTTCCGCCCGGGACTCCCCCGGAACTTTGCGGGAAGGATTCTCACTGCCATTGACAGTTTCCCGCAGGATACCCCTGCTGTCCTCCCCCGGGAAAGCGCTCTCTCCTCTGAAGCTCTTCATCTCTTTCCGGATTATCAGGGCTTTCGGGATACTGTGCTCCGGGCTCAGGAAAGTATGCGGCAGGGGATATTCCACAAGGTAGTGCTGTCCCGCAGGGCCGAGATTATCTTAAGGACGGCGCCCCGCCCCGCCGATCTTCTTCGGGATCTTATTTTCCGGCAGCTTGCTCCGGAACCCTGCGGCGCTTACTTTTATGCCCGTCTGGCCGGTCCCGAAGACGCTCTCTTTGTGTCCTTCTCTCCGGAAACCCTGTTACAGTCCCGCGGCCGGGAATTCCGCACCGAGGCTCTGGCCGGATCCTGCCCTCCCGGGCAGGGAAGCTTCCTCCTCCGGGATGCCAAAAACATTCAGGAAAACAGCATTGTGGCAGAGGAGATAAAGGAAAGACTGGCAGAGCTCGCTCTTTCCCTCCGGACGGGCCCCCTGACCCTGAAGCCCCTGGACTACATTGAGCACCTCAAAACCCCGATCTCGGGACTTCTTAAGGAGGGGGTATCACCTCTTGAGGTCTCCCGGAGGCTCCACCCCACCCCGGCGGTGCTGGGCTTTCCCCGGGAACCGGCCCTCGGCTTTCTCCGGGATGAAGGACTGCTTCCGGAATCCCTTTATGCCGGGCTGGGAGGCTTTATCAGAACCGGGGCCTCCGGAGATGAAGACCGTCTTACCCTGGCGGTGCTCCTCCGCGCTGCCCGGGTTCATTCCCGAAGCGTCACCCTTTACGGGGGAGCCGGCATTCTCCCCGCCTCCCGGCCGGAGAGCGAATGGCGGGAAACCGGCAGCAAAATGAAGGCCGCCAGTGAGGCTCTGGGGCTTCCCCGGGATTTAATCTCCATCATTGCTGCTCTCCCCGCCGGAACGGAATCCGGACAATTGCAGACAAACTGAGGTTCTCATCATGCTTTCCAGCGCTCTGGCCGCAAACGGCATTCTCTCTCTTCTGGTTTCTCTGGGACTCCGGGATCTCTGCATGGCCCCGGGATCCCGCAGCGCTCCCTTCGCCCTGCTCCGAAGCCGCTTTCCGGAACTCACCTTTCATACGCACTTTGATGAGCGCGGACTGGGGTTTCTGGCTCTGGGAATCTCCCGGGGCTCCGGCATTCCCGCGGCGGCGGTCACCACCTCCGGCACCGCCGTCGGAAATCTGCTCCCGGCCGTCATGGAAGCCCGGATGAGTCATATTCCCCTGATCCTGATAACCGCCGACCGGCCCTGGGAGCTTCTGGAAACCGGAGCCAACCAGACCTGCCGGCAGGACGGGATTTTCGGGAGCTATGCCGTTTTTGTTCATGTTCCGGTACTGACCAGCGATATTGAGCTTGCTGCGGCAAAGAGGAGGATAAGTAATGCCCTTGCGGAAGCTTTGGCCTCAGGAATCCCCCTTCATCTCAATGCGGAAATGCGGGAACCTCTTTACGGGGATCCTTCAGAGAGTCCGCTCCCGGCTCGCCCCCCCGCAAATGATGACCGCGCCGGGCCGACCTCCTTTGCGGATCTCCGGCCCGAGATACTTCCCGGAAAAAGTCTTATGTCGATGCTCCGGACATTTCTGGCGCCGGAAAGCCCCGCGCTTATCGCTGCGGGTTCCCTGCCGCCGGAGGATGCGGCTCTGCTTTCAGAGGCCCTCAGAAAAACCGGGCATCCCGTTATCGCCGATATCCAGAGCAATCTCCGGGGCCGTATCCCGGTGCTGCCCCCCTTTGATCTTCTGACCGCCCGAATGCCCGGATCCTATGAAAGGTTACGGGCCTGCCAAAGACTCATCGTGCTGGAGGGGCATTTCATCTCCAAAAAGCTGCTCTCCTTTATCCGGGATTTTCCGGGAGAGGTTATTTTTATCACGAAATACACCGACGGGATTAATGCCTCCGGGCATCCGGGGCCCGTCATCAGAATCACCCCGGAGGCTCTTAGGAATACCATCCTCAGTCTGACAGACGGGAAACCGGCCGGAAAACCGGATCCCCTGCTTCGGGAGCTCTCTTGTCCCGGACAAGAGGATCTGGCAGCAGGGAATGCGGCTGAGGATCGCCTTACGGAAGCCTCTGTCATTACAATGCTCTCCAAACTTGAAACTCCGCTTCTTATCGGAAACAGCCTGCCGGCCCGCTTTGCGGATACCCTTCTCGCCCCGGAATCCCCCCGGGGGATTTTCACCTTACGCGGGGTTTCCGGCATCGACGGACTTATCGCCGCGGCCTCAGGACTCTCCCATTGCTTCCCGGACACCGGAATCACCGCGGTTATCGGAGACACCAGCGCCCTTTATGATCTATCGAGTATCGCCCTTCTCAGAAAATACCGGTTGCGGCTTATTATTCTTAACAACAACGGCGGCAATATCTTTATGAAATTCCCGGTGCCGGATGACGCGATCCTGAAGGATCTTTTTGTGAACCCCCAGAATGTAACCTTTGCCGGAGCGGCCGGCATGTTCGGGATCCCCTGGCGGCAGGTAACCCGGGAAGCGGAACTCCGGGAGCTTATCCGGGGGCCCGCAGAAGGCGAAGTGCTGGAGATCCCGCTGCGTCCGGGGGAAGGGATTAACATGCTTCGGGAACTGACAGCCGAAGCTGCAGGATTGCCTTCCGCTCCCTCCCCCTCTCAAAACAAGGCGGCGCGATCATGAGCGTTGTTCCTGAAGAAAGAGGGCTGGCTTCGGCGGTGAAGGTATTTTTTCTGGCAGGGTTTATGGGAGTCCCCGGAGAATTCGCCAGGGTCAGTGAGCTTATTCCCGGAGACTCAGAGGAGATCCTTCCCGAGGATCTCCTGCCGTCTCCCGAGAAAACCCGGGAGCTTTTCCGGCGCCGGGATCTCCCTCCGGACTATTTCTTCCGGGAAGCCCGGGCCCGGCTCCGCAAAATTATCACCGCGTCCGGAGCGGAGCGGGTTTGCCTCTATGGCTATTCTCTCGGGGGCCGCCTCGCGCTCTCGGCTCTTTTCATGAGTCCGGAGAATAAGGAGGAGAACAGCGCGAATAAGCCGGAAAACAGTCATAAGAACAGCCCGGAATGCTCCGGAGACCTCCGCCGGGACTGGCCGATGATCTCCGGCCTTATTCTGGAAAGCTCCGGCCTGGGGATCCGGGATCCCGAAGAAAGAAGGCGCCGGCTTATTCATGATGAAAATCTCGCCCGGAGATTTGCGGCGGAGTTTTCTCCGGAGCTTCTCCGGGAATGGTACGCCCAGCCGGTATTTGCCGGGCTCTCCCCTCCTGTCCGGGAAAGCCTGATCCAAAAGCGCCGGCATATTAAGGGAGAGGAAGCCGCCCGGGTACTGCGCTGCCTGAGTTCCGGCCGCATGCCCTGGCTCCTCCCCGCTCTCAAGGCCTCCCGGGGGCTTCCGGTGCTGCTCCTGGCAGGAAAACGGGATCCGAAATACCAGGCTCTTCTGAAAAGCGTCACCGGGCCGGATATTGCCCTGCTGACCGTTCCCGCTTCCGGACACAATATTCATGATGAAGTCCCGGAGGTAACTGCCCGCATTATCGGAGAGTTTCTCCGGGAATGCTGCCGGGGATAGGTTCGGGAGCATCTCCGAACGCCGGAAATAGGAGAAGCCGGACATGTTATATAATGTCCTTAAGGAAAGCTGAACCGGAGCCGAACGCATTCGCCGCTGAAGAGTCCTGACTTCGGCGCTGCCTTATGATGCTAAGTTATTGCTTGGCGGCGCTTCAATTATTCTTCAGTCTGTAATTTAATCATCAGTCAATAAGGAAACAGCATGCAAAAAGACGATCCCTCTCTTTACGCCCCCGCAGCATGGCAGGATCTTACCTCTGAGATGGGCTTTACCGATATCCTCTATCACAAGACCCCCGACGGCATCGCCAAAATCACCATCAACCGGCCGGAGGTGCGGAATGCCTTCCGTCCCCTGACCGTCATGGAAATGGAAAAGGCCCTCCAGGATGCCCGCTTTGATCCCCGTATCGGCACGGTGATTTTTACCGGCGCCGGAGATCTGGCCTTCTGCTCCGGCGGGGATCAGAAGGTGCGGGGAGACTACGGCGGGTATAAGGATGAATCCGGCGTGCATCACCTGAACGTGCTGGATCTTCAGAGACAGATCCGCACCTGTCCGAAGCCGATCATCGCCATGGTAGCGGGCTATGCCATCGGGGGCGGTCATGTGCTCCATCTGGTATGCGACCTCAACATCGCCGCTGACAATGCCGTCTTCGGGCAGACCGGCCCCCGGGTGGGATCCTTCGACGGCGGCTTCGGGGCCTCCTACATGGCCCGCATCGTGGGACAGAAAAAGGCCCGGGAGATCTGGTTCCTGTGCCGGCAGTACAACGCGGCGGAGGCTCTGGAAATGGGGCTTGTGAACACCGTGGTTCCTCTTAGGGATCTGGAAAAGGAAACCGTAAGATGGTGCCGGGAGATCCTGAAAAACAGCCCCATCGCCCTGCGCTGCATGAAGGCGGCTCTCAATGCGGACTGCGACGGCCAGACCGGCCTTCAGGAGCTGGCGGGAGATGCCACCATGCTCTTCTACATGACCGCAGAGGGGCAGGAGGGCCGGAATGCCTTTAACGAAAAACGGCAGCCGGACTTCGCAAAATTTGTGCGCAATCCTTAGGAAGCCTGGCCCGTAAGCCATGCGGATTCAGCGTATTTTCAGGTACCGGATCCCCCTGAAAGCCCCTCTTGCGCAGAACGGCTTTCAGATCCGGGAACGCCGGGGCTTCCTCCTCTGTTCACCCGGGGGAGAGCTGGGGGAGTTTGCTCCCCTGCCCGGGTTTTCTCCCTCCCGGGATGAGGATATCCTCCGGGATCTTCTGACGTTTCAGAGGTGCCGGGATTGCGGAATGGAAATACCAGAGGAAGATCTTAAGACTCCCGAGGCTCTTTTTGCTGCCGCCATGCTGAAGTTCCCGCTTAAAGGCCTTCCGGAAAAGCCGCCCCTTTGCAGCCTTTTCGGGACGCCTTCGGAAATCCGGGCCCGCCGGGGGGATCTTTTGGATAACATTCTCCGGGACTTATCCCGGGGATCCGAACAGGATTCCGGCTCCCCCATGGGCATTAAAATCAAGGCGGGGATCTTTCCTCTTTCCGAAGAGCTTTGCCTGATAGAGGAGCTTCTCCGGGAGATCTCCGCCCGGGGACTCCGGGGACGCGTCATGATAAACCCGGACGGCAACAGAAGCCTTTCTCCCGAAAACGCCCGCCGCATTAGCGCCGCTCTGGGAGACTCTCTGGGCTGGTTTGAGGATCCCCTGCCCGCCCTTTCCGATTGCCTTGCTCTCAGGATCCCCCTGGGGCTGGACACTCTCTGGAGGGAGTTTGCCGCCCGTTTTCCCGGGACGGAGCTCCCGGAGGCGCTCCGGCATTACCGGATAAAGCCGGTAATAAAACCGGCGCTCACCCCCGGCTTTATGAGCCTCCGGGAGATCCGCCCGGTATTGTCATCGGCCTTTGAAAGCCCTGCGGGAATAGGCTGGATCCGGAGACTGGCCGCCCGTTTTGAAACAGATTCGGGCACGGACACCCTGAAGTACTTTCCGGAGGAGGCCCGTGCCATGAAGAGCTTCATGGCCGCCTGTATCCGGGAGCTTTAGAAAAGAGAGGCCGGGACATCAAACCGGGGATGAGGCGGCACCGGGAAGAATGCATACAGCGGAAGGAATGCGATGGATGAACTTAACAAAACAGCTTGCGAACGTACGAAAGCGGAAACCATGAAAACCCCGGGAGCCCCGGCTCCTCTGCTCTCTTTTCCGGGATTCTTTCCGGAGCGGGTTCGGCTGACTCCGGATCTCCCCGCCGTCATTTACGAAACAAACTCAGGAACAGAAACTGTCACCTGGCGGGATCTCCTGAAAAAAGCTGCCCGCATGCAGTCCCTCCTGAAAAAGCTCCCCGGAAAAACCGCGCTCCTCCCGGCCCGGGGCAATGCCAGCTATGCAGCCGCCTTTCTGGGAGCTCTTTATCTTAAAAAAACAGTTCTGCCGTTCTCTCTCAGGGAATGCGAGAGCCGCCTTGCCGAGATCCGGGAAATGACAAACGGAGTAATCTTCGATCCGGAAGATGCCGCTGATAAGGAGCTTCCGGGACTGCCGGAAACTCCTGAATTTACCGACCTGTTATCCGGGAGCGATCCGGATATTCCGGCAAATCTCCTTATGAGCTCAGGATCCTCCGGCACTCCCAAGATCATCGTTCATTCCCTTAAAAACCATCTCGTAAGCGCGGAAAACGCCTGCCGGGCTCTCGGACTCACCGCGAGCGACCGTTATGCTCTGAGCCTTCCTCTTAATCATGCCGGAGGGCAGGCGGTAATATTCCGGGCAGTGGTTTCGGGCGCGGCGCTGACGGTCTGGGATCCGAAGCTTGCCCTCCCGGACAGCATTGCCCGGTCAGGCACTACCGCCCTTTCTCTGGTGCCTACCCAGATCTGGCGGCTCGTTAACGAATCCCCTGCTCCGGAAAAGCTCCGCTCCCTGAAATGGATCCTGGCCGGAGGAGCACCGCTTTCTCCGGAAATTGTTCGGAGGTTCCGGGAGCTTTATCCCCGGGTGCGGCTTTTTGTTTCCTACGCCATGACCGAAACCGCCTCTCTCGCCTTTCTGGGGGAGCTCACGGGAGGCCCCGGGGACTATTCCGGAAAGCCGCTCCCCGGCTGGAGCTGCCGCATTTCCGGATCTGTTCCGGGAAATGCCGGAGAAGTCCTGATCCGGGGGCCGTCCCTAGCTCTGGGCTATCTTGGCGCCGATGGAACCATCAACGCTCTTGCGGATCCGGAGGGCTGGTTCGCCACCGGGGATACGGGAATTATGACTCAGGACAGGCTCCGGATTCTGGGACGCCGGGATTTCATGTTTATTTCCGGCGGGGAGAATATTACTCCGGAAAGCGTGGAACGGGAGCTCCTGAAAATTCCCGGGATCCGGGAAGCCGTGGTGGTGCCGCTCCCGGATCCGGAATGGGGCGCCATGGCCGCGGCGGTGATAAAAACCGCAAAGCCGCTTCCGGAATTCCGACCCGAATCCGAGGAGAAGGACGGGGAAAGCCTCCCCGGCCCGCTCCCCCGGGAGATCCGGGAATCCCTGAAAAACGCGGCCGCCCGCCTTCTGGATCGCGTCCGCATTCCCAAGGTCTGGATCCCCTGGAATCCGGCCTGGGATCAGGGCCTGAAGATAAAAAGAAAAGATGTTCAGGAATATGCCCGGGCCTTCTGGCAAAGAGAAGGCTTCTCAGGGAAGGAAGACGGAAACAGCGTCAAATGAGAAAGCGGGAGCAGGATTAAAGAAGGCTGCCGGGGCTGAAACCCCGCACCCCGGCCCGAATGCTCAGAATTTCAGGGAGGATCCCGCTGAAACCAGAGAATCCGGAGTAACCTGACATTCCAGAAAGGCAATGCGCACTCCGGCCTTTTCGGCTTCCTCCCAGACCCGGGCAAACTCCTGATGGGTCTCCCCGTTGGGACGCACCTCATGAACGCCGTTAATCTGAATTACGAAGAGCAGCGTGGCATCGCAGCCGCTTTCCCGGGCCCGGATAAGCTCCCGGATATGCCGGACGCCCCGGGCAGTAGGCGCATCGGGAAAATAGCCAATGCCGTCCTTCTCCAGGGTGCAGCCCTTGACCTCCATAAGATAGTTCGTCTCCCCCCGGCGCATGAAGAAATCCAGCCGGGACTTTCCGAAGGGAAATTCCGGCCGCACCTCGTCAAAGCCCTGGGTTGCCAGCCATTCCGCCGCCACCCGGTTTGGGGCCTGACTGTCCATGTTGATCATAAGGCGGTTATTCTTAAGAACGCTGACCAGATCCCAGGAGGTCTTGCGAAGCGGCCCCGGGGCTCGCACGAGATACACCGGAACTCCCGGAATCAGAAGCTCCCGGCAGCGGCCGGTATTCTTGACATGGGCATCCTGGATCTCTCCGTTAATCTCCACCCGTGCCGCAAAACGATTAAGTCTGGAAACAAAACGCGCTTCCTGAATATTTGGATATTTCATGTGATACTGCCTGACCTATCTGCAAATACTCTCCTTAAACTTCGCCGGAGACTAGCAGCCGCTGCCGTCAATGCTGCACGAAGGGCCCTCTGCATCAGCCTGAACCACCTTAAAGCCCTGCTCCCGGAAATATTCCTGCCAGTCCAGCCGGACTTCGCCGCTTGCGGTGACAATACAGGGAATGCCGATATCGCCAATCTTTTTGGAACGGTCAAAAACCGGGGAAGCGTCCCGAAGCGCCATAAAGGCATGGAGATCCTCAAGCTGGCTGATATCGTGTCCTTCAAAGGAAATCCGCCCCTCATTGGCCATAATGCTGGCTCTCAGGGACACGCAGTCGGGACAGCGGGGATGTCCGAAAATCTTAATGGTCATAAAAAAGCTCCTGTCTTGTAATCAGTACCTGCGGTGAATGAGTTTACCACAGCAGAATGAAACCTCCGGAATACCGGGCCCGGAGTGATGCCGTTTTTCCGGCGAGGTAACATTTTCCCGGGAAAAAAACGCTCCCCGGCCATTGTTTTATCCCAAAAATACGGCCTTCTTCCCGAAAATATTCCCGGAATCCCGCCGGGATCTCAGTTTTCCGGTGTCCGGAGCCGGGGGAGTTCCCGGAAGGTTTGCTGCCGGGAACCAAAAACACGCTTCGGCGGATTTCTCCGGCCAGAGCCAGAGCGGAGATAAAACGTGACAAAATCTCATAAAGACACCATTTTATAAGTGACTTTGTGGTCAGGCCATTAAAAAAATGTGATAATTACAGGGCTTTTGTTCGTACCTGGATGCCTGCCCGAAAATCAAGGCATCGCACAACGTAAAGCTGGTTTTTGTCATATTGTTTTATAGCAGGGTATCCTTTGATTTCAGGGACACCCTTTCGCTTTTTACCTGTTTCTGTACAGTTTGAGCTGAAGGTCAATCGTGCTCACAACTGCGCTCCCGGCCTCAGGGTAAGACTTCAGGCAGCGATGCCGTTTACTGAAGCTCCGGGCCTTCCGGGCACATGCAGTGCTGTACCGATAAGTTGAGCAATTTAATGAAAAGAATGTTAATAAACGCAACTCAGGAAGAGGAGATGCGTGTTGCGCTTGTGGACGGCCAGAAGATCTACGACCTGGATATTGAAGCTGTCGGACATGAGCAGAAAAAGGCCAACATCTACAAGGGAATCATCACCCGCATTGAGCCCAGTCTCGAGGCGGCTTTTGTTGATTACGGCGTGGATCGGCACGGTTTTCTGCCCCTGAAGGAGATCGCCCGGGAATACTTCCAGCCGGGATACTCCTATACCGACCGGCAAAGTCTTAAGGACGCTATCCGGGAAGGTCAGGAGGTTATCGTCCAGATCGAGAAGGAGGAACGCGGACTTAAGGGCGCTGCCCTGACCACCTACGTTTCTCTTGCCGGTTCCTATATTGTTCTCATGCCGAACAATCCCCATGCCGGCGGTATTTCCCATCGCATCGACGGAGATGACAGAATCGAGCTCAAGCAGGCTCTGAATTCTCTCGCCATCCCCGACGGCATGGGGGTTATCGTCCGCACTGCCGGAGTCGGCAAGACCGCCGAGGAGCTTAACTGGGATCTCCAGATACTGGTTAAGCAGTGGGAGATGATTCAGCTGGCGGCCCAAAGCCGTCCGGCTCCGTTTCTGATCCATCAGGAAAGCAATATAGTGCACCGGGCCATCCGGGACTACCTCCGTCCTGACATCGGCGAGATTCTCATCGACAACAGGGAGGTCTGCGATCACGTTCTCAAGCAGGTTTCCATTGTCCGTCCCGACTTTGTAAACAAGGTCAGAATGTACGACGGCGAGGATCCCCTGTTCAACCACTTCCAGATTGAGTCCCAGATCGAATCCGCCTATCACCGCGAGGTGAAGCTGCCCTCCGGCGGCTCCATCGTCATCGATCCCACCGAGGCTCTGACCTCCATTGACGTTAACTCCGCCAAGTCCACCAGAGGCGGCGACATCGAAGAAACCGCCCTTCTGACCAACATCGAGGCGGCCGAGGAAATTGCCCGGCAGCTCCGGCTCCGGGACGTGGGCGGTCTCATCGTCATTGACTTTATCGACATGACTCCGGTAAAGAACCAGCGGGAAATCGAAAACAGAATGCGGGAAGCCACGAGACAGGATCGGGCCCGGATTCAGTTTGCCAAAATCTCCCGCTTCGGCCTTCTGGAAATGTCCCGGCAAAGGCTCCGTCCTTCTCTGGGCGAATCCACCTCCCATGTCTGCCCCCGCTGCGGCGGTCAGGGCGCCATCCGGGATAACGGCTCTCTGGCTCTCTCAATCCTCCGCATCATCGAGGAAGAGGCCATGAAGGAAAACACCGCCAGCGTCTACGCCAATGTGCCGGTGGAGCTGGCAGCCTTCCTCATCAACGAGAAGCGCAATGCGGTTCAGGCGGTGGAAAAGCGCCATGACGTCAGAGTGTATATTCTCCCGGATGAGAGACTGGAAACCCCGCATTTCGAGATCAACCGCGTGCGGGAAGGCGAAGGCGATGACAGCATAAGCACCTTCCAGCTCATGAAACGGCGTCAGGAACAGGGCGCTCCCGCTCCCAGCAACTTCCCGGCCGCCGCTCAGGATCAGTCCCTGAACCGGCATGCCGCCCGGAAGAGCGCTCCCATGATCCCGGCGGTGGACTTCAGCTCCATCCAGGCCGGACTGACTCCGCCGGCGCCCCGTCCTGAAAAGGTCGATTCCGCCGAATCCGTGGGCATCTTCAAGAAGATGATGCGTACCATTGTGGGATTCTTCAGAGGCAGCGAAACTCCGGAGGCCATTCCGGAAACTCCCAAGGAGCTCCAGCCTAAGAACCGTCCCAGCAAGAAGCGGCCGGAGTCTCAGTCCCGCGTCCGCGGCAAAGACGCCTCCCGGGACGGCAAACCCCGGCAGCAGCGCAGAAGCGGCCGTGACGGAGATTTCCAGAACGATAAACCCCGGAAGGGCTATAAGAATGCCGCAGGAGATGAGAGCATCTCGGCTCAGAATGCCGGGGACAAGAGCTCCCGTCCGGTAGTCGAGGAGAAGATTCAGGTACGGGGCCGCAAGAACCGGCCGGACAGCCAGAATCCACGGGGCAAGAACGCTCCGGAGGGAAGACCGTCCCGGAAGAAGCACCATGACGCAGCCGCTCCAGCAGGAGAAAAGGCCGGATCTCCGGAGACTGCCGCAAAGAAGCCAGTACCGGAAAAGCCGGCAAAGAAGCCCTTCGTCTTTGAAGCTCCGGCCCGGGTGGGCTGCATCGGAAACGTCGCCCTCACCAGCGTGGCCGCCACCCTGCCTCAGGACTGCGACCTTCCGGAGGCTCAGCCGGCAGAAGCCATGACGTCTGCTCCGGAGCCTAAGGTTTCCGGCAGACATGCCGGCTTCAGCGGCATCGCCAATATGTCCTGTTCCGAGGCTGCCGAGCCCGCTTCCTGCGAGCTCCCGGAGGCTCCGGAGGCCAGCGGCCGGGAAGGCGAGGAGTTCGCTCCGGAGGCCAGTCATGCCGGCTTCAGCGCCATCAGAAACCTTTCCGAGGTGCCCATGACCGAACCTGCCGCAGAGGAGACTCCAAAGGCAGAGCAGGCGGAACCTCAGGATAGTCCGGTTCCGCAGAATGAAGCTCCCGCAGAGGAAGAGGTTTCCTCGGAACCTGCGCCGGCTCAGGCGGAAAACGTTCAGACGGCAGGCGCCGCGACCGAAAACTCTCAGGAGGAACAGCGTTCCTGATGCTGACTGATTTCTGACACCTCTTACACAGCAAAGGCTCCGTTAACCGGGGCCTTTTTTTATGACCGGAAACCTCCTGTCAAATCCCCACTGAAAGTGTATAATGCGCGTGGCATTCCGGAAGACAGACTCTTCCGGACTCCGGCGTTCCTTTTGCGGCCGGATAAGTTTTTTGGTAAGACTGACTGGGTTTCTCGTTCAGATGCTTCATTTGCTGCTTGTAGTGCTGATATTTTCGGCAGCCGCCTTTATTCTGGGGGGCTCCTTAAGCTTTGCCGCCGAAAGATTTGCCGATAAAAACAAAAATCCCCTGACCGATGAAATTGAGAAGGCCCTCCCCGGCGCCCAGTGCGGTCAGTGCGGCTACATCGGCTGCCGGGAATATGCCGCCGCCGTGGCCCGGGGCGAAGCTCCGGTAAATCTCTGCTCCCCCGGCGGGGACTCCTGCACCCGGGCTCTGGCCGAACTCATGCATGTTCCGGTGCCGGCCAGAAACGTCCGGGCCTCGGAGGAACTGGTGGCTCTTATCGATCAGGAAAAGTGCATCGGCTGCACCAAATGCTCCAAGGTCTGCCCCTATGATTCCATTACCGGAAAGCTCAAGGAAAAGCACTGGGTGGATCCCTCGCTCTGCATGGGCTGTGAAAAGTGCCTTCCGGTCTGCCCGGCAAAATGCATTGCCATGAAGCCCCTGGAGCCCACCACCGCCACCTGGAACTGGCAGATCTCCGGAGAGCTTCTGGAAATACGAAACCGGGAGACCGAGCTTTAGTCCTCAGGCCCTGCTGGGAAATTTTGCCCTTCCTTTGCCTGTTATGACCCGGGATGATAGAATTCCTGAAAGACCTCTGGAAATGCCGGCGAGATGCCGGTTCAGTTTCAGCATGAAAAATTCACCGGAAAGGCAAAACCTCATATGAATTCGTTATTTGATAAAAATCGCCGCCTGTTCTCCGTTCTGGTTCCCGTTCTGGCTGCCGGACTGCTTTTGGCCGCTCCGGATCTCCGCGCTGAAACCGAACCTGCTCTGGAAACCCCGGCCGGAAGCGCGGCGGAAGCTCCGGCAGAGAATCCGAAAGCCAAGCCCGGGGAACAGAACATCGCAGATCCTGTCCAGCAAGCCTCCCGAAATCAGAAAGGCGGCACGGAATACCGGGATCTCTATCAGGAGCAGGCTCCGGATCAGGATCTTAAAAAGGAGCTTCCTCGTACCGAGTCCCCTCTCCCTGACAGCAAAAGTGCCGCAGCCCCTGTTAACAGCGCGGCCCCCGAAGCTCCTTCAAACCTCCTTTTTGGCGGGAAAACCCTGCAAAGCAATGACGGAGGATCCGATTTCTCCGACCAGAACCGGGGCGGAGCCTCTCTTTTAGAATTCACCATGAGCTGCTTTCTGGTCATCGGGCTTATCTTCGCCCTGTCCTGGCTCCTTAAAAAGACCCGCTTGGTGCCGAATTCCCGGGCCAGCAGACTGAAGCTTATCTCAGTGCTGCCTACCGGCCCAAAAAACAAGCTGCTTCTGGTACAGGTGGGCGATGAAGAAATACTGGTAGGATCCACGCCGACCTCGCTGAACATGGTGTACAAGCTGCCGGGGAAGGCCCCGCAGCAATCTTCTGAAAGCACGCTTGCCGACAAGGCGTCGTTATTCCGGAGCATTCTGGATCGGAAGACCGGGAAACCGGAAAACGGCAGCACCGCCGCTTCCGAAGCAGATCCAGTACCGCAGCAAGAACCGGAGGGCAGCTCCCGGAAACCTGCTGAAAAACAGCCGAACTTAACATCTTGACAATAATAATCCCCCGGAAAGCCCCCGTTTCTGCGCGGGCTTGCTGTTTCCGTCTTCCCGCAGCCTTATCTCATCTCCCCTGTTACCGGATTTTTCTTCCTGTTTTTTTCTGACGCCCTTATTTTCTGGCCCTTGTTCACTGAAAGCCCCGGTGAATAACTCCGGAGATGCGGGGATATTCTGCGACCGGGTATCATCCGCATTTCGGGAATAAGCCAGTTTCGGGAAAAATCCTCCCGGGGTTTTATTTCGGTAAAAGCCTTATAAATAAAGGCTTTTACCGGATAATCACCATCTTTTCAGGGGAATTAAAAACCTGTAAACCCGTCCCAGCGGGGAAGTCAACCTGCATTGTTTTAAAAAATGCAGATTATCATTGCCGGGGTGATTTCCGGGGGTTCCGAGAGACCGTAATAAAGCTTCCGGGAATAAAATTAAAATCCCGTTCCCGATTTTCGGAATCTTGCTGAAAATTGCCGCATCCCCGAAGGAACCTCAAAGAGAGCCAGAATGCGAACAGCCTAAAACAGTTCGTGATGCTGCTGGTATAGTCCCTCGCACCAGGCAAATTGAAGGCACGGACACACTGGAAGATTGTTTTAGAACCGAACGGGGTGATTCAGTGATATGCTGAGAGGAAACGGCCTTATGCAACGGGCATAACAAACAAGAGATGAGATCAATGTTGAAAAATAACCCACTGACAACCAGCAGTTTTAAGGAAATCATCGACAACAATTATGCCTATGTGGATAAAACCCGCTTTCTGGAGGTTTATGAAAACCATGGTTATCCGGTTTCCATGCTTTTAAGACCCCGGAGGTTCGGGAAAACCATGTTCGCCGAGCTTTTGCGGTACTACTACGATATCTCCTTAAAGGACGAAGGGGACAGACTGTTTTGCCGTACCTACATCGCTTCTCACCCCACTCCTCTGAAAAACTCCTTTCACGTGCTTAAATTTGACTTTTCCGGAGGGTACATTTCCGCAGACGGCACGGCCAGCGCCGCATACAGCACTGCGGAAGAAGCGCTGTCATTCTTTAAGCGCAATATCGTAAACGGCATTGTTAATTTTTACAGATCTTATCCAAAACTGTTACCCGGTTTTTTGAAAGCAGGCGATCCGGATGATGGTTATTCTTCCGTTATCAGCTATTACAGCGGATTCAAAATTCCCGCAGCAGTTCTTCAGGAATTCCTGACCTATACAAACGGTATGAGCGAAAAATTGTCTGGAAGGCTCATGGTCATCATTGACGAGTATGACAATTTCACCAATGACATACTAACCAGAGACCCGGAGCTTTTCCGAAAAATTGCCAGAAAAGACGGCGAATTCTCAGCTTTTTACGGGGTGCTGCGTAATTTCAAGCAAATGGGTATCATTAGCAAAATCTACGTCACCGGTGTCCTTCCGATAACCATGGATACTGCAATTTCCGGTTTTGTTTCCGAACACTTAACATCCGATCCGCAGTTTAATGATCTGGCCGGCTTTACTGACAATGAAGTAATTGATCTTCTTAAACAGACTGTGGATTTTGAGAAATGCCCGTTCTCTCCGGAAGAGTTAAGGGCGGAGATGAAAAAAAGATATGATGGCTACAGATTTGCTGATAATGCGGAAAATACTGTTTACAATGCCACCATGTGTCTGAACTTCATCAGAGATCTGCAGAAGAAATATCAGGAAATTCCGAAATTTAAAATATTTGCCGATGCCAGCATCGATTACGACAAGCTATGCGGGTATTTCATGCTGATGAACGAACAAGATCGCAAAGTGCTTATTGAGGATCTTGATGGCAAAAAACCCGTACCATCAAATATCGGCATGGCCGTTAAGCTTTCTGCCGAACACAAAACTCTGAACTACCATGAAGGAGCCACTGTTCTTTATCATCTGGGCTTTCTCACCATGATGAGCGAAGAAGAAAAGAAACGTACCCCCAACTGCAGTCTCAATGTCGAGTACCTTACTATTCCAAACGAATATTTCCGGGATCTCTTTGCCAGATTTCTGCTGACACGGTCTCCCGCAGCACTCCGGGAAATCGAGAGTATAAAGGATCTGGGAATGATGGCGGTTTCCAATGATATTTCCATATTAAGCGCCATGCTGCACC
>JAEEGL013335943.1_pt1 | contig 17981 bp, 10 predicted proteins | sample 9134231 | NCBI WGS metagenome assembly JAEEGL01 (sample SAMN16246548, study PRJNA631951) | gut metagenome | biome: gut microbiome; feature: rumen; material: fiber-attached | host: Bos | place: Iran: Karaj | collected 2018-10 | reverse complement strand
GATAAACAAAAACGCCTTGTTTTCTCGCCTAAATATAGCTTTTTTTGCGTAAAATGCAAGGGAAAATGCGTCGGTTGGCTTTTGACGCAAGTCCAGACACGATCGATTTGTTGAAGAAAAGTTGGAACGTATAAGCTTTAACCGAGCTTTTTATTGGTTCCTCAACCGGCTTTTCAGAAGGGAAGACGTCGACTGTTTGCCGAGTAGCGCGGGCTTTATCTTGTCGTAACCTGTGACGGACAACTATAATTCGAAGTTTTTCTGTTCCTATCGCTCGCTGGTTGTTTGTTGTTAAAAAAGTTTATAAGTATTCAAAATGTTGAGTTTTGGGAAAATTCGTTGAAGAAATGTTTGACGTAAAAAAATAAAAAAAAGAAAAAAAGACAAAAAATATTATTTTTAGTTCTTAAAGAGGTTGGCAAAATAAAGTCGATTGTTTAAAATGAGAAAACTTGGAGATTCAGAATAAGGAAGTTAGCGTAACTGAGAGGTTATTGTTGGCTTTTTTGGAACGTTCCGGCATGCGCTTCGGCGTTTCGAGGCAAATCGTAAACGTATTTTGATGTTGACTCCACAGATAAATTAGCTATAATTGGGCTAATACATAAATTCGGCAAAATGAGAATAATTTAACAATCGTGTCGAGAGACCTTTTATATTGTTCTCACTTTTCGTTAGATTTGCTTTTTTGATAAGCGTCGAGACGTTCGAGGAAAGCGCTTTGTTGAACTTTGCTCAAACTCCTGGCGACAACGGATATCACTTTTTACATAACGTAGGCTACTATAATGGGAATTAAAACAGTATTCACCACGGGCGAAGCCGCTAAGATTTGCAAAGTTAGCCAACAAACAATCATCCGTTGCTTTGATTCTGGACAATTAAAAGGTTTTCGCGTTCCGGGAAGTCGCTTTCGACGGATTCCTCGCGAGAGTCTTTATTCGTTTATGAAGGAAAATAATATTCCAACCGACGCGCTCGAAAGCGGAAAGCGCAAAGTCCTCGTTGTCGACGACGATAAAGAACTTGTCGAATTGCTCGTCGACGTTTTGGAAGGGGACGGTCGTTTTGAGACTCGGTCTGTGAATAACGGTTTTGACGCCGGTATGACGGTTCGCGAGTATCGTCCCGACCTCATTATTCTCGACGTTATGTTGCCCGACATTAACGGTAAAGACGTCTGCGTTCGCGTTCGTAACGATAAATCGCTTGAAGCTGTTAAAATTGTCTGCGTGTCTGGAATTGTCGAAGAAGATAAAATTGACGAACTTCGTCGCGCCGGCGCTAACGAATTTTTGGCGAAGCCTTTTGAAACCGAGAAGCTTATCGATACGATTTGTCGATTGCTTGAGATTGAATCGATCGTATGAACTAATTTGAAGTAACTTTTTTACTTCGACTCAAAAATTCGCGGCTCTTTACGAGCCGTTTTTTTATACGACATTATAGCAAAATAGGATGAATACACAAAATATACCGGATAATAATTCACCCGACGACGACGGAACGATGTGCGCGGAGGATTTTGAAAAGCGTTTGTTCGATTTTATGGCTGAATTTTCCGCAGGAGCGGGACATGAGTTAAACAATCCCCTTGCGATTATTAGCGCCATATCTCAGAAACGCCTTCGATTAGAAAGAGATCCTGCGGTACGCGAAGCGTTTGCCGCAATTATCGCCCAGACGCGCCGCGCATACGAGATGATTGCCGACATTCGTAGTTTTGCCCGACCGCCAAAACCTGAATACGGCGCGATTAATATCGCCCGGTTTTTCGAAGAATGGACAAAACGCGAAAAGAAGCGTCTTAACGCTTTTGAAATTCAGATTGACGTCGATTATGTCGGTTCAAGGACGATAGAGATTGAAACTGACGAAGCGATGTTGGCAAGCGTGTTAGACGCTTTGAGTAGAAACGCAAGCGACGCAATTTCTCAAAACGGCAGGTTGTCTTTCTTCTGTAACCTCCGGGATCGAGAGAAATCGGCGTCCGGGGAACATTCGTCTTTTTTGGAAATTGGCGTCGAGAACGACGGTCCTTGTGTTTCAGAAGAGGAGCAACAGTTGATGTTTGCTCCGTTTTATTCCGGACGACAAGCGGGACGCGGTTTAGGATTTGGCTTGCCTAAAGCGCTTCGTTACACGGAAGCTCTTGGAATGAGGCTCGTTTGCGAGAAGTCGAAAAGTTTTCCCAGCGGGCAACGTTGGAGCGTGGTATATTAACGTTTCTTTCGGCGCGTTTTACAAAGGAAAGACGGAACTAACAATAATAAGCTTATACGTTTGTCCGTCGACAGCGACCGAGCCGACATTCCCTTTAACGCCGACTTTCTTTCCAACAAACGATTCCAGTATCACGCCCTTTGACGATTCTAAATAGGCGTTAATACTTAAATTATTCCCAGCGGCGTCAATAAGAGCGTATCTTGGGGCTCCGTCGCCCGGCGAGGAAACGGCGATGAGCGTTCCCTTTGCTTCAAAGCCGTCGGCGCTACGGACGGTGATAGGCGTGAAGGAACCGGTTTGACGTATTTTGTTCGTTTTTTCAACGTTGTTAGCCTTCTTCGTTTCTGAAGACGCAGGCGTGACGGTCGAGTCCTTTGCCTGAGGATCTTTCGACGAAGAGTCTGTCAGTTGCGGCGCCTGAAAAACAAGCGTTCCCTGAGGCTTGCGGGCGCGGCTTGCTTCTGAAGACGCAAGTTGTGTTTCTGTCTTGTTGGCAGCATTGTCGTTTAAGCCGTTTTGAGAGGCTTTTCGTTGGGCTTGCGCGACAAGTCTGGAATTCTGGCGCGTTTGGCTTAACGGAACGCCTACGTTGTAATCTTGCGGGGGAACGATCGTTTGAGGAGTCGGAAATAACGAAGGCAATCGAGATAAATTAGAATTCGCGTGTTCGGAAACGTCGTCTACGACAATGCGCGGACTCTTTGATTTGGGGCTGAACGGGGAATTTTCGCTTGAGAACGCGAACGACGTCTTTTTGGTCTTTCCTTTGTTCGTCGAACCAAGTCGGTTGGAAGACACATACGACGGAGGAAGCGAACCAATTCCATTTCCATTATTGAGGCTATTTGCGCCGAGCGAATTGGGAGTAGGATTTCCCAAAATCTGATCTTGTAAAAGCACAACGCCGTTCTGATCGACAGGCAACATCTGAGCGTTTCCATTTTCGTCGAACGCTTGAACCCATCGCACGTTTGATCCGTTGAAATTAGGTTGGATATTGGAGAAGCCTGTCGAGGGAAGGGCAGATCCGTTCTGAGGGAAAGTTCCGTTTAACGTTGGGCTCCCAAACGTCGCTCCCTGTCCTTGGTAAGGGGCGGAAACGTCGAACGCGGCGTTTTGGCCGTTTGGTTGGTATGCCTGAACGCCTTGCGCGACTCCCTTTTCCGTTTTTTTCAAAAGGTCGTAGATCGCCTGTAGCCCAAAACGTTCGTCGTCTGACGGCGCAGCGTCAAATAAGGCTTCTGTTCTTAGCTCGAGAATTTGCAAGTCTTCTTTTGAGACCGGTTTCTTTTGCAACGTTTGGAATACGTCGGCGTTTAAACGAGACGTTTCGAGTTTAAACGCGCTGACGTCGATATCGACGTCGGCGTTGTTGAGTTCGGCAACTTTTTCATCGTAAGTATTTACGTTGCTCTGTTCCTGCGACTCCTGATCAAAGTCGTCAAAATCCGGGAGCGTCAGTTCAAGATTCGGGAGCGTCAGTTCAAGATTATCGTCGGCGTCGTTAGGAAGGACGGGCACGCCGTCGTTCGCCGCGTCTTCGCCTTTTGTAAACTGCCCTATATATTCCGACTGGAACATAAGCTTTGGGGGCAAATGTTCTAACGCCGCGTCCTGAACAAGCGATTTTGATTCGATCCAGCGAAATTCCCCCGGAGGCGGCGCGATTTTGTACCATGTGGAGCCGTCAGATAGCCCGACTTTTCCAAGAATCGTAACTTTCTGACCGTGTTGCAAGCCAACTTGAACGACCGAACTCGTCGACGGAGAATCTCCGCCCACCCTTGAAGGTATCGCTTTTCCATTAGGAGACACAATCAAGCCCGAAGAATTGCCTGACAATTCGACGAACTTTCCGTTGATCCAGGAAAAGCTTCCATGAGGAGGTCGTATTGCGCAAAATCCGTCCCCGTTATGAAAATAGACTTCAACATAACGGTCTTTGAGCACGGCTCCCGTTTGATATGAACTTCGGGAGGGACTCGCATAGATTGGAGCGGCGTCGACGTCGACAGGGATGGAAAAGAATACCACCTGGTTGGTTGGAGCGTCTTGAGCGAGACTGTGTTTGCAGACGAACGCCGACCCTGCGGCTGTTAGCCATAATACGCAATAAAACGCAAATTGTCGTGTTCGTTTCAAGTTCATTGGAATATCGCTGTTTTCGACGGCTCTTTAAACTACCGACCGCGTCGACTTACAAACGCTCAAAAATCTAACGCTCTAACGCTACTAAACGTCTTGGACGAGAGTAACGTTTTTCTCACCGCTTTACAAGACCAATTTACCGTCGTACGACTTTCCGCTCGTTTCTGAAACAAATCAAACGCTTGTTTCATAATCGGGTTTCCGGGGGCTTCCTTACCTTTTAAGGCAGACTATACTTGAAAAGCCGCGGGGCGCTTGTCGAAGACGTCGTTCCTTTTTCTTCGTTGCGCCGAACGCTAAACATAGGGTAGTATGATGAACGAGTTGTCGAGATTGTTAGCGTTAGAAACGACCGACTTAACCGGAAGCGTCGCTTTGTTCGAACAAGGAAAAGTTTTGGCGGTTCGTTTCCTTGATCCGGAACAAAGGAGCGCGCAGTCGCTGGCGCCAGCCATTCAAAGCATTCTTCGCGAGTTTTCCTGGAAACCTTCCGACGTCGACGTAGTGGCTACGACCGTAGGACCGGGTTCGTTCACCGGGTTACGGGTTGGCGTTGCCGCCGCGAAAATGTTTGCATGGAGCGTAGGCGCCCGGATTGTGGGAGTCGACACACTTGACGCCGTCGTAGACGCCTTTTCTGGAAAAACACTGGAGTCTGGCGTCACGTATGCGTCGGGCGTTCTCGTTTCCGCGGGAGTCGACGCGCAACGCGGCGACGTGGCGTTCAGAAACTACTGGATTGTTTCGTCCAACGATTCCAATGGGGAAAAGACGTTTTTTCTTAACGGCCAATTTAAGATCCTTCCGTATAAGAAGTGGCTTGACGTCGAACAATTGTTTTTTACGAGCGACGTCGACGGCGATTTTCCCACGTTGGCGTATGATAAAGCGGGAGAAGACGTTCGAGAAGAGGCGGAAAGACGATCGCGCGAGGCTGTTGTTTATACCGGACCGGCTCTTTTACGCGTAAAGAATTACAAGACTCTTTTTCCAAACGCGCTTGTCGCCGAATCGTCGTTGTGGAAACCGACCGCCGCTAATGTCGCGCAAGTAGCCTGGACGCGCGTTTTGAGAGAATCGTTTGATAATCCGTTCAGTATATTGCCGATTTATTCGCGTAAAGCTGCTGCAGAAGAAAGAGCGTTGGAAAAAGCGGCGGCCAAAGAGACCTTGAAATAATTGGGCGAATTGAGTAGAATGCGTCATGTTTTAGCGGTTGTCTCGAGTCGGGAGATTTCGGCGCTATTATGGAATCGACAGTTTTTCAGTAAGGAGTAAAGATGGGTTCGCCAGAAGTCGAAGTGTATTGGCATCAACATGCCGTTTCTCGTGCGGAAAAGGAAAAGTTGAACGGGAATAAGGGTTGTGTTTTGTGGTTCACAGGGCTTAGCGCGAGCGGTAAAAGCACTGTAGCGAATTTGGTCGATCACAAATTGCACGAAATGGGCAAGCGGAGTTTCGTCTTGGACGGCGACAATGTTCGTCATAACTTGAACGCTTCTCCCAAGATTCTGGCGGAACGTCATTCAGAAGAGTTCGCGAAGCGCTTTGGCCTTGGTTTTTCCGCGCAAGACCGCGAAGAGAATATTCGCCGTATCGGCGCTGTCGCCAAATTGTTTGTCGAATCGGGAGCCATCGCTCTGACGGCGTTTATCAGTCCTTATCGCGCTGATCGAGACGGAGTTCGCGCAATGATGGAAGTCGGCGATTTCTATGAAATTTTTGTCGACACTCCCTTGGAAATTTGCGAACAGAGGGACCCGAAAGGTTTGTATAAGAAAGCGCGCGCCGGAGAACTTAAAGGTTTCACCGGCATTGACGATCCTTATGAAGCTCCCCTTGAACCCGAATTGGTTCTCGACGGGGGTTCGCGTCCCGCCGACGAACTTGCCGACGAGGTCATCTTCTTCCTGAAGTCGCGCGGAGTCATCAACTGAGCGTGTTTTTGTTTGTGGAAACGCGCCATTTATAACCGAGAGACAACCGATTGTTTCTCGGTTATTTTCTTTGAAATTATTTTTTCTTTGCCATTTTTTCTTTCTTTTTTTTGTTTAATCTGATATACTGTAACCGTAAGAGTTCGCTTTGCGTTTGTCGGCGTGCGGCGATTTGTTCCGAGCGCATAAAGTTGGTTGATTCTTTCGACCGTTTTAAATAACTAGACGCGCGATTTAGCATTGAAGTCCATATAACAGGAGTTTTATAATGGCGGCTTTTCCTGACGTTACAAAAGTACAATATGAAGGTCCCGATTCCAAGAATCCTCTGGCTTTTCGTTATTACAACCCAGACGAGTTAGTCGAAGGTAAGTCGATGAAGGATCATCTTCGTTTTAGTTGCGCTTTTTGGCACACTATGCGTATGAACGGTTCGGATCCTTTTGGCATGCCGACCATGTCTCGTCCTTGGGACGACGGCTCCGATTCGATTGAAAACGCCCAAAATCGTGTTCGCGCATTCTTCGAATTCCTGGAAAAGGCCGGATTGCAATTCTACGCGTTCCATGATCGCGATATTGCCCCGGAGGGAAAAAATCTCGCGGAAACAAATAAATATCTCGACGAAGTCGTAAAGGTTTTTAAAGAAGAATCTGAGAGAACCGGGATTACGATGTTGTGGGGCACCGCCAATCTGTTCGGCAATCCTCGTTTCATGCATGGCGCGGCGACCAGTTGCAACGCCGATTCCTTCGCTTATGCCGCCGCGCAAGTCAAGAAGGCGATTGAAGTCTCCAAAGAACTCAACGCGCAGGGCTACACGTTCTGGGGCGGTCGCGAAGGTTATCAGTGCATTTGGAACACCGATATGAAACGCGAACTCGATCACCTTGCCAAGTTTATGCATATGGCGGTCGATTACGCTAAGGAAATCGGTTTCACGGGCCAATTCTATTTTGAACCGAAGCCGAAGGAGCCGACTAAACATCAATACGATTACGACTGCGCCGCTTGCATTAATTTCCTTCGCGCTTACGGTCTCGAAGATCACGTCAAGATGAATATCGAGACGAATCACGCGACGCTTGCCGGCCACAACGTTGAACACGAAATGGAATATGCGGCCAGCCAAGGTTTTCTCGGTTCTGTCGACGCCAATACCGGCGACATGCTTCTTGGATGGGACACCGACCAGTTCCCGACAGACGTCTATATGACGACGAAGATGATGCTCGTTTTGTTAAAGTACGGCGGCTTCACCACCGGCGGTTTGAATTTCGACGCCAAGGTTCGCCGCGAAAGTTTCGAGCCGATCGATCTCTTCTACGCTCATATCGGCGGAATGGACGCGTTTGCAAAAGGTCTTAAAATCGCCGCCGCTATTCGCGAATCGGGCGAGCTTGACGCGGTTGTCAAAGCGCGTTATTCCTCTTGGGATTCTGGGATTGGCGCGGAGATTGAAGCCAACAAACACGATTTCAAGTCCCTTTCGGAATACATGCTGAAGAAGGGCGAAGCCGACGCGTGCGTCAGCGGTCGTCAAGAGTTCGTAGAAAACCTCATTAATCGTTTCGTATTCTGATAGTCCCGATCGGACTTGCTGCTTGAAGTCCGATCGACGTATTTTAAAGCCGTTTCCAAACGTCTCGAGCGTGCGGAAACGGCTTTTCGCCCCCGAGTTGCGGAGATGATAGCATACCGTCTCGAATCATCGCTTGACAGTTAGCGTTCGAATAATGTCGTCTGGTTCTAAGAAACATCACTCTGAAACGTCGTCCGAGGCGGACGCGCAAAAGTCGCCCTCGCAGGATTCTCTTGAAAAATCGAGCGGTTCTGAACAAGTTTTAGCCGGAGGGACGACGCAAACAAGTTCCGACGCAGATTCTGAAGAACGTTCTTTTGAAGACGGATCTACCCAACGAAGCGCCGGTTCCGTTCCAACGGCGACTCGAAAGAATTTCTCCAGTTCACAGACGACTCAAACTCAGCCCGTCGGTTCTGTGGAGGTAAGTAACAGAGAGAAAGCCAAAAGCTTCAGCTCCTCCTTTAGCGATTTAGAATCGACGGACTCTTTGGAAGACGTATGGAGCGAAGTTCCGCTAGGGTCGACTGGAAGTTCCGCTTCGACAAGAATTTCCGAACAAAGACAAGAACGCACGGTTCTATCCGGTCCTGTTCATGAAGACAATAGTCCGGACGGAGATCCAAGCGATTTAAAGCCCGGTTCCAAATTTGGGCAATTCACCATTATCCGCTACGTCGGCGGCGGGGGAATGGGACGCGTTTATGAAGGCGAAGACCGTAATCTTGAACGCAAAGTCGCTATTAAAGTCTTGCCCCAGAAACGCGCGCGAGAAGACGGGGTCGCCGCTCGGTTTTTGAACGAAGCGAAATCTGCCGCTCGTTTGAACCACGAAAATATTGCGCAGGTCTACTTGTATGGAAACGAGAACGGCGTTCCCTACATCGCTTTCGAATATGTTGAAGGCGTCAATTTACGAGACTACGTGCGCGAATGCGGCGCGTTAGAGTTAGGCGAAGCGGTCGACTATGTGCTGCAAACGGCCGCCGCGTTGTCGCACGCCGCCGCGCATGGCGTGACTCACCGGGACGTTAAACCCTCCAATATTATCGTGACGCCTCAGAAACGCGTTAAGTTGATTGACATGGGGCTCGCAAGGCTGCTCAAACCTCAACTCGACGACGATCTCACCGAAAGCGGCGTCACGCTTGGGACGTTCGATTATATTTCGCCGGAACAAGCGCGAGATCCGCGTCTTGCAGACGTGCGTAGCGACGTATATTCTCTTGGCTGCACGTTTTATTACATGCTTGCCTCGACGCCTCCTTTCCCGGAAGGGACGATGTTGCAAAAATTGTTGCAACACCAGGCGGACGAGGCTCCTGATATTCGCGAGGTCAATCCCTCCGTTCCTCTCGAAGTGGCAGCTATCGTCAAGAAGATGATGAAGAAGAATCCCGACGAGCGTTATCAAACGCCCGACGCGTTGATTGCCGATCTTCTTGAAGTCGCCGATATGATCGGTTTGAGAGTTTCCTCTCGTGGATACGCCGAATCTTCTTCTCAAGAGAAATCGTCCGAACGTCTCAGCGCATGGCGTCTTCCTGGCGTGTGCGCCGCCGCGCTTTTTGTCGTTTTGGTCGGGGGATACGCGTTTTTTTCAGACAACCGGGATTTGTCGCTTCCGGAAATTACCCCTCCGCGTTCGATAGAGTCGCCTTTTGCGTCGACGGACGTCTCAGAACAAACTGAGAGCGAACCTCGGATAGCGTCCGGCGCGGACGAAAACGACGTTGGAACGAATTCGAGCGACGTTTCGTCGCCTGAATCTTCTTACGGCGTTTCCGACGCTTCCAAAATTAGCTCCGAAGTCGAACTTGGAGCTTTGGAACTCAACGAATTGTACGCTCAGAATTCCGCGCGTTATTCCGAAGTTTTTTTGAGCGGTTCGATCGACGACGGACTCGAATGGCGTAATTCATATTTAACTTCCGGGTTTTCAGCTTTTGAATCGGACGATTACGCGTTTGGTTGGCGTTCCCGGAGCGTTTCTGCGGAGAGCGATTCTCTCAGCGTTTTCGAAAACTCCCTGACGACTAATCCCGCCGAGACGTTGGCTTGTTCGTTCAGCGTTTATCCTCTTTTGGGCTCTGGCTCCAGCTCTTCCTCCTCGCCTTTCGCGACTCCCGTTGTTCGCGTCGTCGACGGCGTCGGTAAGGAGCCAAATACTTTTGCTTCGTTACAGTCCGCTTTAGCGAGCGTTTCGCCGCGTGAAACTGGAACGGCGAGCGGCGACGCGCGTTTGAACGTCAGGATCGAACTAAAATTTAATAATACGCTTTCTTCGCCGTCTTTGACGATTGATCGACAAAACGTCGAGATTTGCGCCGCAAAAGAGTTTACTCCCAAGTTGCGATTTGTGCCTCCGGAAACGCCCAACGGCTCCGGTGGAGAAAGTATGTTTTTACTTAAAGAGGCCGACGTTGCGATTCGCGGCGTCTCCATAGAGTTCACCGTTCCTTCACTAGACGCAGTGTCCTCCGAAGAATGGACGGTTTTTGAAGACGTCGGCGCGTCGACCGTCTCCGTGAGCGATTCTGTGTTGACCGTTTGCAATATGTCCGGTGAAGTCTATTCGTCTCCTTTACATTCGAACGTCGCCTTTTTCCGCGCTCATTCTGAAACCTCCTACGACCAACTAGAAGGGCTTAGCGTCGACGCGCCTTTTACCGTTAGACTCGACAGAGTTTTAGCGCGCGGCGAGGCTACGCTCTTTGTTTCTGAACGTCAAGGCGCGCGTTTAGACGCTAAAAACAGCGGTTTCAATTTGGCTGGCGCCGTTATGCATTATGTGGAAAGGCGTCAATCGCGCGTTTCGGCCGTCCCGCCTGCAAAATCTTCTGACGAACTGCAGAGCTCCGAATTGGCCGCGCCCGATTCAAATGTTGGAAACGGAGAATTACAAACGGCGTCGCCATGTTTTTCTCTTAATTTTGAACAAACGGTCGTCGTTGGAAGAACTTGTTTAGTCCGTGTCGACGCCGAAGATGCGGAAACTTCTCCGCCTTTTAGGGCGTCAATAACCAATTCGATTGTGCGATTAAACGATCAGGCTTTTGCGCTGGTTTTGTGTCCTGTTGATTTTGACGCGTCTTCATTTGGGGACCAGTGGAAACTTGACGGCGTTTTAGCGTTGGACGCGCCATGCTTCTGCCGCTGGAGAGCGGATCGTTCGTCGTTTTACCAGGATTGTCCTTTCCCGACCGACGCCAAATCCTGCGAACTGGCAAAGCTGAGCGATTTGACTCCCGATTATACAAGGTTGGACGTCATTGCGCCTCATCGGTTTGCTCTTTCCAACTTTACCAATTACATACTGGTTCCAACGTCTGCTTCAATGACGGTTTCGTCTGATGCTAAAGCTCATGCTGAAACGATCAAAAGCGGTTTTTTCGACGTCCTTGTCAAGTATGATTGACGGCAATTCGGTTTTATCGCTGAAAGAATCACATGGAAAATATCGTCCCTAAACTTGAAGTGATATGTTTTCATAACGGCGTTCCGACGGTCGCCTTTTTTTTAAGAACCGACCGTCCCACGACAATTGGTCGCGCCATTGAAAACGTGATTGTTCTCGACGACGAACGTTGCAGTCGATTTCACGCCACAATTGAATATCGCGACGGAAAATGGAGTTTGCACGATCTCAATAGCCGCAACGGAACGACGGTCGACGGGACTTCGGTCGACGGAAGCGTTATTATTTCCGTTGGTTCAAAAATTCAAATTGGTCGTGAAACGCTTTTAATCGAAGAACAACGCGAACTCGTTCATTGCGGCGAACCACGAGAGACAACGGCTCGGTTAGAACAGCAGGATTATTTCTCACGTCAAAACGAAATGACCGCGTTGCTCGGCGTTGAGAGAACGGAGAATATGCGTTTGCGTTCCTTATTGGAACAAAACTCGAAGATGATTGGACAGTCGAGCGCTATTCGCGAGGTGGAGAAATGTATCGATCGCGCCGCTCGATCGAAAGCCACCGTTTTAATTCGCGGGGAAAGCGGAGTTGGCAAAGAACTTGTCGCGCGCGCTATGCACGAACGCAGTTCGCGTCGCGCCGGTCCGATGTTGTGTTTGAACTGCGCCGCTTTTTCGGAAAGTTTGCTTACGAGCGAACTTTTTGGACATGAGAAAGGCGCGTTTACCGGCGCGATGGAGACGAAGATTGGCAAGTTTGAGGCTGCGGACGGCGGCACAATCTTTCTCGACGAGATCGCGGAAATGAATCCGGGGCTACAGGCGACTTTTTTGCGCGTGTTAGAAGGGGCTACTTTTGAGCGTGTCGGCGGGAATAAACCAATTTCTGTCGACGTTCGCGTCGTTGCGGCCACAAATCGAAATTTGGAAGAGGAAGTCGCCGCCGGAAGATTCAGACGCGATTTATATTTCCGATTGCGGGTTCTGGAAATTAACGTGCCTCCTCTTCGCGAGCGTAAAGGGGACGTCGATCTCTTGGCCGATCATTTTCGCGAACGGTATTCCCAGGAGACAGGTCGACGATATCTTGATTTTTCTCCCGAGGCGCGCGCCGCGCTCAACGCCTATCATTGGCCCGGCAACGTTCGCGAACTGAAGAATATTATTGAACGCGCCGTCCTTATGGGGAATCCGCCGACGATAAAGAAGGCGGATCTCGTTACTTCGGCGCTAGGATCTGTAGACGATACGAACTCGCAACGCTCCTCCGTTAAAAACGTCGACGTTTCCGACGGTCAATTAGCGAATCCAAACGATTCTGTTCGCTTTGAGCCGACGACTCTTAAAGAGATGGAGTCTCTGTTTATTTTGAAAACGTTGAAGTATTACGGTTGGAACAAGAGTAAAACAGCTAAGGTTCTTGGTATTGAACGCACGACCCTCGATCGCAAAATCGCTCTGTACGGATTGTCGAAAGAGGGTTAGCGTGTAGCGCCGTATGGAGTTAGATTTGACGAATCGGCGAACAAGAGTCGACTCGTCGTTTTTTTAGGAGTGTTTTCGCAATGACGGCTACTTGGCTTTCGTTTGGTCGATCGAACAGTTGTTTAGGGGCGCTTTTGACGGCGGTAGGCTTCGTTGTCGCTTTTTCAGCCGTTCCGGCGTTTACATGGGCGGACGGCTCTATTTATAACGCGTCTAATATCGCTTTATCCGACGGAACCGTTCAGGCGGGACGTTCTGGAACGCCGATTTTCTTCGATCGTTTTGAATCGTCTGACGTTTGGCCAACGATTAACAACTACCAGAATCTGCTTGACGTTGAGTTTAACAAGGAATATGACGGCGTTAATTCGCTGGTGATTACGCGCTCCAAACCTCTGGACGAAGGAGTTGAGTTTCCTAAGGACACCGCTATATCCGTTTCAACCGACGTTCGTCCTTTCGAGAAAGATTGTTCGGGACGCGAATATGTCTTACGTTTTGAGTCGATCGCTTCCAAACAAATTGTCGGTTCCGCCCAAGGACCGACGTACAGTAGTTTAGTGCGTTGGTTTGACTCAAATAACGAAGAAATCAGTTCGCAAACGTTCTCTTTTCTCGCCGATTTGTCTTCCGGACAAAAAGTCGTCTCGGGGAGGATTCCTGATGGAACTGTCGGATATGAAATACAACTTGGCTTTGACGTTCCCAATATTGAACAAGGCGAGTTTGCTGTCGTTCGATGCGTTTCATTAGAAATAGTCGATCCTGAAAAGAGTTATATTTCTCCCGGCGTATTTGTTTCCAACATCTTTGAGGGCGGCAAGATAACTTGGGACGCGGACGTTCCGGATGGAGCCGGCGTTAGTTTTCAAATTTCAACGGCGAGCGTTTTGCCAGACTCAGAAGAACCTGGCGATTTCTCTGAGTTTGTTGGTCCGGACGGAACGCCGAATTCTCGCTTTACTTCTCCGTTTGAGGTTTCAGCGCCCTTTGTGCGATATAAGGCGTTTTTGATTCCTAACGGTAAGGCTTCTCCCACGTTGAAGAACGTTTTTATTGGGCAGAAAAACGATTCTTCCTGGCGAAACGGCGGCGATATCGATCCTCCGCGCGTCAAACTGGCCGGAGTCTACGCCGAACCCTCGGAAGATCGTCATGCGTCGCTGGAATTCGATATTTCCGACGATTCGTACGTCCGATCGTCGTCAATAGTCGTCACCGTCGACGAAGAGGACGTTACAAGTATTTTTGAGCGAGGAAAGACGGCGTCCGGCGCTCTTCATTTGAGCGGACGTTTAAACGAGGAATTTGTAGAAGGTCTTCACAAAGCGACCGTCGAAGTTGCGGACGTTCTGGGGAATTCCGTGTTGGCGACGCGCTATTTCCTTATTGGAAAAGCTCCGTCGACTCCAAAAATTACGTTGCGTGAGGACGGCGCGACGCTTATCGACGGGACCCCGTTCTTTCCCATCGGCATTTATGGCGTAACGGAACGCGAATTCAACGGCAATAATATTGACGAAGCGTTTCGCGGTTTGAAAGAAGCGGGGTTCAATTTCGCTCATTCTTATTCAATGCCTCGTGAAGACAAATTTTTACAAGCCGCCGAGAAATACGGTTTCAAATTGTGGTCCGTTGCAAGGTTTCCAGACGAGCGTTTTGTCGAAGTCGAACGCCATTGTCCCGCGATTATCGCCTGGTATCTTGGAGACGACACCTCGTACAATACCAAACCGTCCGAGTTGTACGATTACTTTGATTCCTGTAAGGCCGTTGATCCGACTCGACTGACCGTGCAAGCAGATCCTATTGACGCCGGCAAAGAAATCTCGAATTATCGACCGTATGTTAAAGGAACCGACGCGTTTTTACCTGAAATATACCCAGTTCGTAAAGAAGGAGTCGAAGGAGGAACTCATTGCGTCGCGCAGACGATTATGGACGTTAAACGCAGTTTTGCGGACGCGCGCGACGCTAACGACGGTCCCAAGGCGATTTGGCCGATTATTCAGTATTTCCAGGGTTGGGGTTGGGAACGTTTTCCTACGTATCAGGAATTGCGAGCGATGAGTTTTGCCGCTCTTGCCGCCGGGGCCAACGGGATTACGTGGTATACTTACGGCGGATTCGTCGATCCCGAAAAAAAGATGTTTAACTACGGCGTTACGACGACCCCTGAACGATGGAAGAATATTTCGACGATCGCTACTCAAATCAACGAATTGTCGCCCGTCCTCTTGCAGTTGACGGACTCGGAACAGCAACCGAAGACGACGATTCTTAGCGGTCCCAAACAAGATCCAGAAGGAAACGATTCAATAACCTGTTTGTTGAAGGTTCACGAAGAGAAGACTGTTTTGCTCGCCGTCAATTCGTCGCCAAAGCCTGTCGACGTTCAGTTTGAATTTCCAACCAGGCAGGACGGTTCGAAATTTGAAGTGTTGTTCGACGAAAAAGAATCCGCCGCTCCAACTTTTGAAAACGGCGTTTTGCGCGATTGTTTCGAAGGTTTTGGCGTTAGAATTTATCGCTGGTAAGTCGTGATCATTATCGGGTCCGGCGTAACTTCTTCCTTGCGTGGAGACGAGTTGCGCCGGATCAATCGTTTCTCTATCAATTTTTCTAGCGAACTGTCCTAGGGTTTCGACGGCGCATATTTCCCCCGATAACCTTTTTTCAGGAAAAGGGAGGGGAACGAGTCTTTTTGACGTTCTTTTTTTACGGGGTATTCGGAATAGTTTCTTATTTACGGGAACCTCGATCTTTGTTTTCTCTTGTTTATCATTGCGGTTTGTCCCGAATAATCGGCGGAGTTGAATAATCCCTAAATTTTTATTTATCTTTCTATCTGGAATTAGCCGATTGAGCAGAAAACACTGTAGATAGCTCCGCCTTTACGTTATGCAATGGAGGTATAACAATGAATTGGCGAATCCAGATATTAGCTTGCTTGTGCGCGTTGATTTTCTGTGTCAGCGGTTCGGGCTCAGGCATGCCAACGTCGTATGCGGCAGGATTGACATACGACGAGTCGTATGTTTCGGCTCCTTCGCCGAACTCCGGGCGTTTCCATGAGTCTTCCGTTGCTATTCCCTTCGCAGAACAAGCGTACGACGAAGAAACCGGCGGGTATGACGAGGAGTATTCTGAAGAATTGGACGAGGAATCAGTCGAGGAATCCGACGAGGAATTAGACGAGGAACTCGAAGAAGAGGAAGAGTCCGACGATGATTCTGACGAAGATTACGATGAAGATTACGACGACGGATGGGTTGCGGACAAAACTGTCGCGACTGATCGAGCCGAGACGGTCGCGCTTGCTCAAGCGGACGAAACTGTTGCAATGGTTCATCACGGCGGGGTGTTGACAGGAGGAATTCCCGAACTTGAGGAGTTGCAAAATCAAATTGCCGAATTGCAGAAGACTTCAGAAGAGCTGAGAGCCGATCTTGCTACGGAACAGAAAAAAAACGAGAAAAAAGACCCGAAAGTTAGCGATCCTTTTACGATGAAACTTACGGGGCACGTTTCTATGGACGCCACTACCATTGGCAAAGACGACGACGCCGAGGATATGTACGGCAATACGAAAAACTCGTTTGGTATGCGCGACGTTCGTTTCACAATGAAAGGTTCCGGTCACGGCAATTTAGAATACGCCATGGGGATTGGCGTTAACGATAAGATCGGTTTTAAAGACGTCTACCTGCGCGTTAAGGATACTCAATATTTTGGCGACGTCACGGTAGGTCACTTCTTCGTCGAATCTGGAATGGAAAGCGTTGAAGCCACTTATGACCGGGTTTTTGCGTCCATCGACGAGGGAACAAAGGCGTTTTGGCAGAGTCGTCGTCTTGGCGTTTCATCTGTTCACTATGGCGCGGATCAACGCACCCGCGCGTTTTTCGGAGTCTTTGCGGCGCCTTCGATCGCGTCGTCGCCTCACATGATTGTAGACAGCGATCCGGGCTTCATTCTCAACTCGCGTTTTACGACCGTTCCTGTTTGCGAGGTTGACGACGACGGATTTACTCGCGAAGTTTTCCATTTGGGCGCGAGTTTTTACTGGCTTATCCCTGGCGGGGAGAATAAACTGCGCTTGTACACTCGCGGCGAGATGTGGAGCGGCGACAATCCCTACTTCCTCGACGGTTCGATTTCTTTGGCCGATACTTCGTTCTCCGTTACTCAAGCGGAGATTGCGTATCAGATTGGCGAAGCTGCCTTGACCGCCGAAGGGTATATGTGCAACGTCTACGACGGAGGCGGAACCGCTTGGGGGACGACCGTCGTCGCGCGTCGTTTTTTAACTCCTCACTGCTCGCGAACTTATTTGAAGAATAGCGGACGATTTGGTTCGATTACGATGCCTGAGGAATACGTCTTTTTGAATTGTAAGGAGCGCACGGTGGGACGTCATTGGGGCGCTTGGGAAGCCGTCGCCAAGTGGGAATGGACCGAGTTGAATAACTTACAAAAAAAAGATCCCAGATCAACTTACGGTTGCGTTAATCGTAGCGTCATGGGATTTAACTGGTTCTGGAACGCCCAGACATTTTTGACGTTTAACTGGGAGCGCGCTTATGTCCACGCTAATAAGAGTGGCAAACACGCTGATTCTGTTTTTGACACAATTATCTCGCAGATGACGTTTAGATTCTAGTTTTAAATCCGACGCATAACTTGTGTCTACTGTTATTACTCCCGTTAGTCTTAGGATTAGCGGGAGTTTTTTCATAGTAAGATCGACGTCTTTATTAGTTGACTTCGTTTCTGTTTTTCTTATAATCGTCCATAGGTTCTTTGGAGAATGAGCGCCCGAAAAGCAGGAAGAAGACGATGCGGATAGGTCTCAACGACGGAAAATCAAACAACTCAAGTCGCTCCAATCAAATATCTTATTCAATATTCTTTTTATCGTTTGTCTTATGTTCTTTTTGGGGGTGCGGACGTTCAGACGTTAGTTGTATTCCGAATGCTTTTGAATCGGTTGGGCGACAGCCTGAGATATTTCCAGATTACCGAGACGTGACGATTCCCGTCAATATTGCGCCGTTGAATTATGATTTGGTCGAAAAGGACGTTGAAAAAGCGTTGACAATCGTTTCGATCCTTGACTTCGACGGAAAGACTATTCGAGAAAAAGCGACTTCTTTTTCTGGGAAGAAAGCTCGTTTTTCCAG
>JAEEGL012328762.1_pt1 | contig 17981 bp, 16 predicted proteins | sample 9134231 | NCBI WGS metagenome assembly JAEEGL01 (sample SAMN16246548, study PRJNA631951) | gut metagenome | biome: gut microbiome; feature: rumen; material: fiber-attached | host: Bos | place: Iran: Karaj | collected 2018-10 | reverse complement strand
TGGTTCCCCTACCGAGCTAACAAGGCCTGACGGCCTATTCCCTATCCGACAATGGTTCCCCTACCGAGCTAACAAGGCCTGACGGCCTATTTCCTATCCGACAATGGTTCCCCTACCGAGCTAACAAGGCCTGACGGCCTATTTCCAAAACATCCCCCGTTAGGGGGTAAAGCTCGGTAGAAACGGTAGAAACGGTAGAAACATTGGAACGACAGGATATACCATCGAATAGGGAATAGGCCGTCAGGCCTTAGAGCTCGGTAGAAACGGTAGAAACGGTAGAAACGGTAGAAACGGTAAAAACGTTGGAACGACAGGATATACCATCGAATAGGGAATAGGCCGTCAGGCCTTAAAGCTCGGTAGGACGATTAGCCATCATCCGAAATCAATCCGTTACCGTTTCAGCATATTAAAATACGCATCCAACAATTTTTGCGCTCCAATGTAGGCGCTCATGCGTTGGTTGCGAACGTCGTTTTCTACCAAAGGAAGGAGGTCGGTGACCAGCTGGTTTTGGTAGAAATCCGATTTGAGGGCCGATTCCATGGTGTCGATCATCATCTGAACATCCTGTTGGGAGCGTTTCTGCTGGAGGAAGCCATTCTCACGGATGGCCTGCACGTGGTCGTAAACCATTTGCCAGACAGCCTCGACGTTGTAGCCTGTCAAAGAAGAGCAGGTGAGCACCTTGGTCTCTTGGCCTGACTCGGGCATAGGAAACAGATGAAGGGCGGTACGGCATTCGGCTGCGGCACGTTCGGCACGCAGCACGTTGTCGCCATCGGCCTTGTTGACCGCGATGCCATCGGCCATCTCCATGATGCCGCGTTTGATGCCCTGCAGCTCATCGCCGGCACCACTGATGAGAATCAACAAGAAGAAATCAACCATGGAATGCACAGCGGTCTCAGATTGTCCGACACCGACAGTCTCGATGAAGATGGTGTCGTAACCAGCTGCTTCACAGAGGATGACCGTCTCACGGGTCTTACGAGCCACGCCACCCAACGTTCCTGCCGAAGCTGAGGGCCGAATAAAAGCGTTGGGATGGACAGAAAGCTCTTCCATACGGGTCTTGTCGCCTAAGATAGAACCTTTGGAACGTTGGCTGGAAGGATCAATGGCCAGCACCGCCAGCTTATGGTCGTTGCGACACAGGTACATGCCCAAGGCTTCGATGAAGGTACTCTTTCCTGCGCCGGGAACGCCTGTGATGCCCAATCTCAAAGCCTTTCCCGAATGCGGGAGGCAAGCCGCGATGATCTGCTGTGCTAGCTCCTGATGTTTCGGAAGAGCACTTTCCACCAAGGTGATTGCCTTGCTCAAAGCCACACGGTCGCCTTTCAGGATACCATCGACATACCACTGTAGGGGCATCAGCTGCTGTTGGTTGCGGCGCAAACGCTCCAACGCCTGAGGGTTCACTTGCACTGGTTGATCCACTCCTTCGGCCACTTTTAGGTTGGAATCCCATTCATGTTCCTGATTCTCAAAGTGTTCTATTTCCATAAAAAAATCCATTTAAAATGGCAAAGATAGTATTTAAAAAAGATTTTTTCTCGTAATTCGGATTTTTTTTGTAACTTTGCATTTGAACTCTAACTGCATACTATGACTAAAAAACATCGGGTACTTTTTGTACATCAGGAAATCACCCCTTATCTACCGGAGAATCCCATGAGCCTCATCGGGAGAAACCTGCCTCAGGCAACTCAAGAACACGGAAAGGAAATCAGGATCTTCATGCCACGCTACGGCAACATCAATGAGCGGCGCAACCAGTTGCATGAAGTGATTAGGTTATCGGGTATGAACCTCATTATCAACGATACCGACCACCCATTGATCATCAAGGTAGCCTCGATTCAGAAAGCCAGGATGCAGATTTATTTCATCGACAACGATGACTTCTTCACCAGAAAGAAATACACGGTTTATGACCATAACGGCAAGTTCTGTGAGGAAAACGACGACCGCACCGTTTTCTTCAACAGAGGCGTGATAGAGACTGTGCGCAAACTGAACTGGTCGCCCGACATCATCCACTGCACAGGCTGGATGACTGCCCTCATGCCCATCTTTATCAAAAGGGCCTTCAAAGAAAACCCACTGTTTAACGAATCGAAAATTGTGTATTCCATTTACGATGACGAATTCAAGGGCAATCTGAGAGAAGGCTTCGAGAAAAAAGTAAAGCTTCCGGGAATGACCGCCAAAGACTTAAAATATTATAAAGAAGCAAATTACGTTAACATCACCAAAGCCGCTATTGACTACTCCGACGGTATCATCATTGGCAGCGAGAAAATCCATCCCGAAGTTGCGGAATACCTCAAAAGTTGCAATAAGCCCGTGTTAGAGTATCAAGCACCAGAGACCTACGCTGACGCATACAATGTTTTTTACGACACCATTTTAAATTGTAATTAAAAAATTGAAAACACATTATTTTACTTCAACACTATATAAAGCGCTGTTTATTGGCGCTTTAGCTTTAATAGGCATCTCGTGCAACAAAACCACGGAAAACATTGGCGACGGACTGCTTCCTGAAGGAGACCATATCGGCACCTGTTTTACCGACACGCTTCAAATAACATGCCATTCGGAAATCATCGACAGCATGGCTACCAAGGGCATGAATACGGTGTTACTTGGCTCTATGATGGATCCCGTTATGGGAAGAACTGAGGCCAACCTCTTCACCCAGTTGCACTTGTCCTCAAGCAACCACTCTTTTGGCTCTGATCCTGTCATCGACTCCGTTGTGCTACAATTCGACATCAGCGGCTTTTATGGCGACACCACCACTTTGCAAACGGTACATGTTTATCAGCTGACCGACTCGCTCTGTTCCACAGAAAACTATTACCAATTCAGCAATGTCACCACCGATGCCATCGACTTAGCCAACGGATACCAGTTCCAACCCCATCCCAGAACCAACCAAACGATTACCGGCACCGACACCATCACACGGCCAGTAATTCGCATTCCATTGTCTGTAAGTTTCGGTGAAATGCTTGCCAGCGCTGACAGTACCGTTTACAGCACACCCGTTGCTTTCAAAGAGTTCTTTTATGGCTTGAAGATCAGCTGCGAACCTGTCACCCAAGGCGGTGCAATATGCTACCTCTCCCCCACCAGCAACAACATCACCCAGTTGCAGATTTATTACCGTGAGACACCTGGTGGCAACCAGATGCGATATTATTTTTACATCACTTCGGAAGAGACCTATTTCAACCAATATCTTCATGACTATTCGCTGGGATCCACTGAATTTGTCCAGCAAACCGTACAAGGCGACACCACGCTGGGTCAGCAACAAGTTTATCTGCAGTCGTTGGGAGGCATAAGAGCCGTGTTACGTTTCCCGAACATCACCCGATGGACTAATTTCTTAGATGACAACCAGCATATCATCATCAATGAAGCCAAGTTGATTCTGCCCGCTTCATCGGCCTTGGGTGATTCAAGCATCTATACCGCTCCCAGTTCATTGGCATTGCTCAACATCAACAAAGACGGCAGCACCTCATTGCTGCAAGACTATTACGAAGGCAACTCTTATTATGGTGGCTCCTACTCCAACACCAAAAAAAGTGTTACTTTCCGCATTGCCGAGCATCTGCAAAGGGTGATTTTAGGGCAGTTAGAGAGCAAAGGGGTGTATCTAAGCATCACTGGAGCATCCTTCAATGCCCAACGGTGGATCATCGCCGGCCCTGAATCCGCAGATGAAAACAAACTACGTTGTGAAATCAAATATTCCATTGTCGGAGAATAATAATTTTATCAATATGAAAAAACTTATCCTTATGACCCTCGTTTTTGCCGGACTGATGTGTCAGGCGCAACAAAAAAAAGAAAAAGAAACCGTGGTGGTTATTGAGACCTCTATGGGTACCATCAAAGCTAAATTGTACAACGACACGCCGCTGCACCGCGACAATTTTATCAAGCTGGTGAATGAAGGCTGGTACAACGGATCGCCTTTCCACCGTGTCATCAAAGACTTTATGATTCAAGGCGGACAGAACGCCGACGGACGCATGGATCCAGGCTATACTGTCCCGGCTGAGTTCCGCGATAACCACTTTCACAAGAAAGGTGCCCTTTGCGCTGCCCGTCAAGGCGACCAAGTGAACCCCAAGAAAGCCTCCAGCGGATCACAATTTTACATTGTGCAAGGTCAAGTATTTGATGACAAGAAACTTGAGATGTACGAAGAGCGTTTAGGCAAGATCTTCAGTGCCACCCAACGTCAAGCCTATAAGACCGTAGGCGGCACCCCACATCTTGATGGCGACTATACCGTCTTTGGCGAAGTCACTGAAGGTCTCGACATCGTGGACAAAATCGCGCGGGTGAAGACTGGTTATATGGATGTTCCCGTTGAACCCGTGACCATCAACAAGATTACTATAGAGAAAAACGCCGAGAAGGACTGCTGCAAGCAATAAATACTCCTATGAAAGAAAAAATTGAACAGATACTTAACGATGTCAGGAATTTCCAAGCCGAGAACAAAGAGGCATTGGAAAACTTCCGCATCACTTATTTAAGCAAAAAAGGTGTCATCCCCGCTTTGTTCGCCGACTTCAAGACTGTCGCCCCAGAGCTTCGCAAGGAGATGGGAATGCGCCTCAACGAGTTGAAAAACACCGTTACCGCCAAAGTCGAAGAACAGTTAGAGCGATTTGAGACCCAAAGTGCCTCTGACGCCGGTTTCGACATGACCATGCCCGCCGGCGAGATGAAAGGTGCCCGTCACCCGCTCTCCATCGTCCGCCGCGACATCAACGAAATCTTTGAGCATCTCGGCTTCACCATCGCAGAAGGCCCCGAAATAGAAGATGACTATCACGTGTTTACGGCACTCAACTTTGCCCTCGACCATCCTGCACGCGACATGCAAGACACCTTCTTCATCCAAAAAGACCCCAACGAGAACAAGCCATCCGATGTGTTGCTGCGCACCCACACTTCCAGTGTGCAAGTTCGCGTGATGGAACAAGGCAAGCTCCCCATCCGCATCATCGCCCCAGGACGCGTGTTCCGCAATGAGGCCATCTCAGCCCGCGCTCACTGCATCTTCCATCAGATTGAAGGCCTGTACATTGATGAAAATGTGTCGTTTGCAGATCTGAAGCAGACACTCTATCACTTTGTTCAAGAGTTCTTTGGCGAAGGCACCAAGGTGCGTTTCCGCCCATCCTACTTCCCGTTCACCGAGACTTCAGCCGAGATGGACATTTCTTGCAACATCTGCGGCGGCAAAGGATGCAACATCTGCAAACACACTGGATGGGTAGAAATCCTTGGCTGCGGCATGTGTGACCCTAACATCCTCATCGCCAGCGGTATCGATCCAGAAAAATACACGGGATTTGCTTTCGGCATGGGTGTGGAACGCATCGCCATGCTAAAATACGGCATCAATGACTTGAGATTGTTCTTTGAAAACGATCTCAAGTTTTTGGAACAATTCGAATTGAGTTAAAAGAAAACAGTGAAGAGTGAAGCGTTGGATGTGATAACTCTTCACTTTTCACTTTTCACTTCATCACTCTTCTCTTCCTCGTCTTTGCCGTTTAGTCCTTCCTTATAACTCTTGACACCTTTACCCAAACCACGCATCAGCTCCGGAATCTTCTTGCCGCCGAACAGCAACAAAATGACCAAAGCGACAATGATAATTTCTGTGTAACCTATAGCAAGTACTACCATATCCTAAAATGTTTATTTTGATGCAAAAATAATAAATATATGAAAAACAAAGCATTATTTCTTTTATTTATCGCTTTATCAAGCTCAAATCTTTTTGCACAGAAACAATACAGCCTACAATCGCCAGACAAGAAAATAACCGTGACCGTCAATACTGGTGACCGTCTTAGCTATGCTGTGACGCACGAAAAAACCACAGTGCTTGCCGAATCACCTATCGCAATGACCCTCGACAACGGCACTGTGTTAGGTGTTCCAGCCAAAGTTAGCGATGCAAAGACCACAAACTTTAATCAAACCATCCAAGCTAACTTTTATAAAAGAAATAAGATTGAAGATCAATTCAACGAATTGATTATCAGCTTCAATGGTAATTATAATGTCGTTTTTCGCGCCTATGATGACGGCGTGGCCTATCGTTTTGAAACCAATTTCCGTAAACCTATTATCATTGAGAGCGAGACTGCGGATTTCAATTTCGATGCGGATTATCAAGGGCTTATCCCGTATGTCCTGCGTCGCGCCGGACAAGAAGGTGACATTATCCAACAGCAGTTCTATAATTCATTTGAGAACACCTACACCGCCACTAAGCTGAGCCAGATGGATCCTGACAAATTAGCGTTTTTGCCAGTGTTGGTGGAACTCAAAGACGGTAAAAAAGCCGTCATCACCGAAGCTGATTTGGAAGATTTCCCTGGACTATACCTGCGCAACGAAAAGGGCGAGAAAGGCTTCACCGCCGTCCATGCAGGCTATCCGAAAGTCAGGGAACAAGGCGGTCACAACAACTTGCAATACATCGTGAAAGAACGTGAAAGCTATATTGCAAAAACCCAAGGCAGACGCAGCTTCCCTTGGCGTTGCATTGTGATTTCAGAAAATGACAAGGATTTGGCTGACAGCGATTTAGTGTATAAACTCGCTTCTCCAAGCCGTATAAAGGACGTGAGTTGGATCAAGCCTGGCAAGGTTGCGTGGGATTGGTGGAACGCTTGGAACATCTATGGCGTGCCGTTCAAAGCCGGTATCAACGACGACACCTATAAATATTATATTGATTTTGCGAGCCAATATGGCATTGAATATGTGATTTTAGACGAGGGGTGGGCCGTTAACAAAAAGGCTGATCTGTTCCAAGTAGTGCCAGAGATTCACCTTGAAGAACTCGTTGCATACGCCAGAGAACGCAATGTCGGACTCGTATTATGGGCTGGTCATGCCGCCATCGACAAAGACATGGATCGTGTGTGTCAATATTATTCTGAGATGGGCATAAAAGGCTTCAAGGTTGATTTCATGGATGGCGACGACCAGATGATTGTCGATTTCTACTATAGGATGGCCGAAACTGCTGCTAAATACAAGCTTTTTGTTGATTTCCACGGGGCTTACAAACCCACGGGACTACACCGCACCTGGCCTAACGTGCTTAACCATGAGGGTGTATATGGTTTGGAGCAAGCCAAATGGGACGACAACAGCGATTTTGTCACCAATGAAGTGACTATTCCTTTCATCCGCATGGTTGCAGGTCCGTTGGATTATACCCAAGGAGCCATGCGCAACGCTACCAAGAACAATTTCGCTGCCATCTATACCGAAGCGATGAGCCAAGGCACCCGCTGCCGTCAACTTGCAGAATATGTGATTTTTGAATCGCCATTCAATATGCTTTGCGACAGTCCAAGCAACTATCTTCAAGAAGATGAATGCACCCAGTTTATCGCTAACGTGCCCACCACTTGGGACGAGACTATAGTATTGGACGGCAAAGTAGGTGAATATTTGGTGATTGCCCGAAAAAAAGGCTTTAAATGGTATATTGGTGCCATCACCAACTGGGAAGAGCGCGACTTTGTTTTAGACCTCTCTGTGTTGCCCAATTTCGGTGCAAAATCAGGGAAGATTTTCCGCGATGGCCCCAACGCCAACCGTGTGGCCAAAGATTACGTCTCTGAGCAGATACAAGTGATGGGGAACAAGGTCAAGGTGCATCTTGCCAAGGGCGGAGGAGCTGCGATGGTGTTCTAAAGCAAAGTCCCCTGCAAAAACGGCCAAGGCTCTGTCGTTGGTAACGGTGCCACAACATCTATCTGTGTCTTCAACACAGGGTGCTCAAAAGAAATCCTATAGGCGTGAAGGCAAATAGACGCATCAGGATTGCTGCGCGGATAACCATATTTCAAATCGCCTTTGATGGGACAACCGATATGCGCCAACTGGCAACGAATCTGGTGATGACGACCTGTAAACAACTCGATTTCAAGCAGATAATAACGGTCTGATTTACCCACCAATCGATAACTCAGCCGGGCTAATTTGGCTTCTTTTGTGCCTTCTGGAACAATATATGATTTGTTCTGTTTCTCGTTTTTAACAATGTAGTCTTCCAGCACATCGGCCTCTTTGGGCGGACGGTTTTTAACGATGGCAAGATATACTTTATGGAAATCACGATCCTTCACTTTCACGGTCATGCGTGAGAGCGCTTTGCTCGTCTTGGCGAATACTACAGCACCACTCACAGGACGGTCAATTCGATGGACGAGACCCGCAAAGACATTGCCAGGCTTATCATATTTCTCTTTGATATAAGCTTTTACATCATCAAGGAGACACACATCGCCAGTTTTGTCACCTTGGACAATCTCCGAGGGAAGTTTGTTCACCACAATCAAGTGGTTGTCTTCGTATAGTATTCGTCCTGTTAATTCCATTCTTACTTCTAACTTCTGTCTTCTGTCTCCTCCACAATCACCCCACTCCCAACGACATACGGTTCCGTCTCATGGTATAGAACTCCAAACTGTCCCGGAGCAATGCCCGAAATCGCCACATCCGACACAATATCAGCACCTTGTGAAGTGATGTGAATTGTGCCCTTAGTGAATTCTGGCTGGTGACGGATCTTGTAACGCACCCGCATCCCTTCAGTGAGATGCAAAGTGGGATTCATCATTTGGAGGTCGCCCAAAGGGATGATATTGGTATATTGTGCCACGGGATCATAACCTTGCGACACATAAATAATATTATTAGGGATGTCTTTCTTGACCACAAACCAAGGGCCGCCGCCAAGGCCAAGACCTTTGCGCTGCCCAATGGTATGAAACCAAAAGCCCTTGTGGCGACCTAATTTCTTACCCGTTTCAAATTCCACAATGTCGCCTGGCATCTCGCCCACATATTCACGGATATAGTCGTTATAGTTAATTTTGCCCAGGAAACAAATCCCTTGGCTATCATGACGTTCTGCACTTGGAAGTTTATACTGCGCAGCTAATTTGCGCACTTCGGGTTTAGGGAGATCACCGATGGGAAACACAACTTTACTTAGTTGGGCGTAGGTAATACGACCTAAGAAATAGGTCTGATCTTTGAACGTATCTGCCGCAGTGCCGAGCCAAAAGACTCCGTTTTCATCTTCCCATGAGCGAGCATAATGTCCAGTGGCAATTTTGTCAAAATTGTGTCCTTCCTTTTCCTCAAAAGCACCAAGTTTGATCCAGCGGTTGCACATCACATCGGGGTTGGGTGTGAGACCTTTGCGAACCATCTCCATAGTGTAACGCCCGACGGTCTCGAAATATTCATGTTGAAGGTCCACAATATCGAACTTGCAGCCATATTTTTTGGCAATGTAGGTTGTGATTTCAATATCTTCCTCCGACGGGCAGCTTGACAGGTCTTCTTTCCCTTCCATGCCAATTTTGATATAGAAGATATGTGGATCATAGCCTTGCTCTTTGAGTAGCGGCACCACCACGGAGCTGTCAACTCCTCCAGAAACCAATGCGGCGATATTCATTGTTTTGAAATTTGGTGCAAAAATAAGAAAATAATGTTGGTCAATTTCAAAATCGAAGGATTCCTATACCGTCAAAAGAAACTTGTTCCAATTCATGGTACAAGTTCAAGTTTTTTTTCATTTTTCCTGATAAATCTTCGCGGAATCCTCATGCCACTGTCGAATTTCGTCAGCAAGCCATTGTGGTTCAAGCACTTTCAGCCATGCGCCACGAGAAAGCAGTTGTCCTTTGAAGTCAGTGGTAGGACGCAGGAAGAGCTCAAAGTCGGCAAAGCCCTGTTTCTCATCACATTGAAGCTCCCTTTGCGTATGGTGCATGGGCAAGTCACGCAGATAAAACCGCTCTTTGCCAAAAGCACGAAGCACAATGCGCACGGATTGGCTGCCGTCACCGATGACCACGCCGTAGCATTCACCGAAAAATTCCGTCGCGTCAAAATCAGGATCCATTTTGAAAGTCTCTTCCGAAATGGTGATATCCAACATTCGGTCGAACGAGAACATGGCAAAACCACCATCGTCGAAGCGACCCAACAAATACCATCTTTGTCGGAATAACTTGATGCAATACGGCGACAAGACAAACGTCCTCGACTCCGTGGCCTGATAACGTCGATACCGCACGGTGACTTTCCTGCCTTCATTCATGGCGCGAAGCACCCGTTCCAGCAGTTCGCCGTTGGATGGGATGTTTTCAAGCACGATGCGGCGTTGCAGACTCATGCTCTCACTGATGAGGTTGTTCACCGTCAACGTGGAAAGCATCCAATTTTGCACGGAATCTTCATGCAACACCTCTTCATTTCCAATGAAATAACGATAGCCGTCTTTGCGGTCACAGTCGATATAGATGCCAAAGATGTCCTCAATAGCGTCTTTATGGCGATTGAAGGTAGTGCGGCTCAGAGAGATGCCTTCGCTCATCTCGGTCCTCAGCCATCTCTCGTTGATTTCAGCAAACGAAATCCGTTTGGCACTATGAATGGTATTTACCAACCAGATATATTCTTTGAATAATGCAGGGGTTTTCATACGTTGAAATAGATAAAGGTGTCAATGACAATATTGTTGTTATATATACTGCAAAGTTACAAAGTTTTTCTTTTTCGCAATTATCCGGTTCTGCTTTTTTGCGAAGGTATGACAGGGTCGCCCTTTCAGGGCTCGATTATTCGATGAAAAAATAATTAATACTTTTTTGCATAATAACACATTATATATAAATATTATTTCTACTTTTGTGATTTGATTTTGGCGCCTTACTTTCATCAGAGTCCCGAAGGGACGACCCTACCACAAGCGAGGGTGCAACCCTCGCCCAACAAAAACAAAAACAACCATCATGGGAAGCTCACTCGTAAAAAACGACATACACATCGTCTTCCATATCAAGTACTACAGCATGGAGATACGCTATGAGAATCATCACCTTGTCCGACTTTGTGAAACGCATGCTTTAACAAAGGCTATTCACCGACATCAAACACAAAAACAGAAAAGTTCTTCATAAAAAGAATTATAAGCAATGACTCACTGCGATATCAAATTGATTTGTTTTCCATCAACTTTGTTTTTGATAGTACTTAAATAATTTGCCCATAATGATTCAAGTGCTTTAGCCTGCTCCTCTGATAGTAGTCGGCCTGAATGTCCACTATCCCACCTGAAGGAGGGTATGGATTCTTCAAGTTCACGAGTGGTCAACATGGGAGCTATTTCCGGGTTTAGGATGAAAGTAGGTTTCAAATCCATGTAATAAACTTGACACCCACGATCACTCCAATCATCGCCTTCATATGGGTTGGAATTGAACACCCCGCTCATTACAATACCCGTTTTTCCTTCCCCACAACGAACAAGGAAAAAACGGTCGCCTTTGCGAGCCTTATCATATTCATAAACACTCCAATTATAGTATTCCGTAAGCATCTCTGATATACTATTGATATGCTCCTCTAAACTCATACTTGAAACATTGGGATTCCACATCAACACAAAAGTCCTTTGTTTTTCATCATAGCCATGTCCCGGAAACGTAGGATGATAGAACCAATCTTCCATCTGATAGCGATGCGCCATCTTCACCATAGCTTTGAAATCCTCATACGTGATTTCTCTCGCCTTGACACATTGATAATCATCAATATGATAAAACGTGTCTTTCGGCAAAACATAGCGCAAGTCTTCCATTCGAATCAACAATACTTCATCATTGTCGACATCCATAAACCCCACAAGATCAGCATACGAAATATAGTCGAAATTCTCCACTTTGCCATTCTGGGCTGAAATCAAAGAAATATTCAGCGTGCGGTCGTCGCTATTGTTCGGGTTTTGTAAAGCCAAGCGAGAACTAGTGCCTTTTATTTTATCGGTTTTCCATTGCATGCTTGTGAAGTAGGCGTGCATATCTTCAATAACAAACCATTCGGGAATCTTTAAATCCCAACCAAAATCTTTTGCCGTATAAGGGCCAATGCAGAAAGGGGAAAAGATTCCATACAAAACAACAGGCGTTCCAAAATTTCGAATCATGGCACCCAGCACATTGGCACTACTTTCCTGTTGCTCATAGAACCATCTTTCATCATAAGCACGAATGGGATCAAGCACTTCAGCATCATCGTCATCTTCATAGTAAGCCTTTCCTTTAGAGAGTTGCATGATTGCATCGATGGCAAGCGAAAACAGCCGATGATCAGCCTTGTTTGCAAAAGTACACACCCTTACCTCATAGCCAGCATCTTCCTTGTTTATTTCAATGCCACGAAGAGCCTCGTCAAGGGTGCCTATCTTTACAGACGGGAAATCTTCTGAAGTTATCACAATTTTTTCTCCCCGGTCGAAAAGATAGTCTATGATTTGATTTGGAGTCAGTTCCTTAGTTGTTCTAACTGTAACACAAACGCTCATGTTTTTAGATTTTATAATTCAATTCATTCCGTTTTTTCATTCTTCCTCACCTTAATCACCAGATGCACCTGCTGCTCCGGATGTGCCCGCTCGTCGATTTGGTTGATGCGGCACTCGAAGATGTTGGCATAGCCCATGTCCATCATCAGGGCGATGGTGTTGTTTTGGGAACGTGGGATATAGCCGAGACAGACTTGCTCGTCGTTCTCTTGGTCGTTGTAGCAGACCATCACCGCGTTGGGGTCGTATCGGTTGTCGGCCTCGCGCACCAGTTCAACTTTCGTCCCGACCTTCAGCTTGTCCCAAACCTCGTCGGCTTCGTGATACATCCTTCCCGCCAGATGGCAGTCCATGAAATACTTCTTCTTTGCTTCCATAATCGTTCGTTTTTAAAGGTTTAACATTGAATTACGATGCAAAAATAGAAGCCCCTTGTTCCAAATTGCGGTACAAGTTTATGTTTTTTTTGTTTTTTGGTGGTTTTATGCGAGCAAACATCTATTCTTCAAGTCTATTTCAAGAACGCGGGACGGGAGTTTTATACCATTTCGTTAGTCTTTTATCGGAACAAGTTTTACCTGATTCCACCCTTCGGCTTTTTGATATAATGACAGGCTCTTGGTGGGTACCTCTATGACAACATCTTGGCTATCATGCAGGAATTCCCAGTGAGGATTCGCCTCCATCAGCAATGGAGGTTGTTCCGAAAGACAGACGATTCTTTTTAGACTACAATCATCAAATGTGCGGAAATCGAGTTTTTTTAGATTGGCTGGAATGTCTATTTCATTTATGTTTTTACATCCTGAAATTGCCTGAGCAACCAATCGATGAATGCTTTGAGGCAGACGAATACTCTTTAAATTGGAACTTCCCCGAAAACATATTTTACCTATTTCGGTTACTGGGTCTGGAATATAAATATTTTCATCCGCAATCCAATTGTCACCTTCGCCATCGTCATCATAATCACCTTCTGAACTGCACATATAGTCCAAGATATCATCAACGTCTTTCTTGTTTATAAATCCAGTTATCTTTAGCGAAAAGATATTATTCTGCTCACTTCTCGAAATAAAATCTTTCAAAGTGCCTGCTTCTTCCAGATGAATGATTTTTTCATTTTTCATATTGTTAGCCTTTCTTTTTCACCGACTCCACTTCCACGGAAATCTTGTGGTCCGTTTCCTTGATAATCAAGTTAACCGCCCCCACGTCAGGCGGTATGGTAACTTTATAGATGTTGTTTGGGTCAACATGATCGAAAAATATCGTTTTTTCATGCAGATTTCCCCTGTGCGTAATCGAATAGACATCCGCGAAAATATGGCCGTCTTTCTCGGTGATTAGCAGTTCTATCTCCTCAACATCTTTCGGGACGGTGCTGGAATACTTACCAATTGCTCCATCATCACTAGGTGCCTCCCAATCGACTTTTGGCTTTTCATAAACCCTAAAAGAAAAAGTCTTGGGATTATTTCCACTTGAGTTCTTGGCTTTCTCTTTGTCACCTTCTGCGATTTTCTTAAATATCCAAAATAAAACAAAAAAAAAAAAAAACAGCAAAACGACAAATTCCGTAACACTAAAAAGCAACACCATAATTCTCTGCTTTTAAAAGTTATACATCAAGTTACAGTGCAAAAGTAAAAACAACCTGTATCAAATCACGGTACAAGTTTGGTGTTTTTGCTATTTTTTTTGGTTATTTCTCCGTCATTGAATAAGGCTTGTCCTCTGCCTCCAAACCACGCTCCAAATTAGGCTCGGAACCCATCTCGAAGTCCAATTCTCCGCCTTGCATCAATTGCTCATGAGTGAGATACAATTTGTTGATTTCCTTGCCGTTGAATATCACTTTCTGCACATAACGGTTTTCATCACTGACGTTTGGTGCCTTGATTTCCAAGATCTTACCGTTACCCAAACGCACCTTCAAATAAGGCAAATAAGGCGCGCCTAAAACGTATTGGTCACTGCCGGGACAGACGGGATAGAAGCCCATCACAGAGAAGATGTACCACGCCGACATCTGGCCGCAGTCATCGTTGCCACAAAGGCCGTCGATGTTGTTTTTGTAGAAACGATTCATGATCTCACGAAGCCAATATTGGGTCTTGTAAGGCTGTGAGGTCCAGTTATATAAATAAGCGATATGATGCGCCGGCTCGTTACCGTGGTTGTAACATCCCATCAAGCCTTCTTCGGTGACATCTTCCGTGTTTTCAAAAAACTCAGCGGGCAGGTGCATAATAAATAAGGTATCCAAATTGTGGATAAACTGGGCATCACCGCCCATAGCGTTGATGAGACCTTTTACATCGTGAGGCACATAAAATGAATACACCCATGAGTTGCCTTCCACAAAGCCCTCACCCTCAGTATCTAACAGGCTGAAAGGCTCTTTCCAAAGGCCATCGCTCATCCTTGGTCGGGCAAAACCCAGTTTGGTGTCAAAAGTGTTTCGCCAATTGGAAGCACGTTTTTTGTACTGCCCTGCAAGTTCTTGATTTCCAGCCTTCAACGCTGCTTTATAAATGGTCCAATCATCGTAAGCATATTCTAAAGTGATGGAAACACAACCACTGTTTCTATCGAAAGGAACGTATCCTAAACGCTGATAATCAATTAAATTCACATAATACGGACAAGTAGAGCTTTGCCTCATGGCATCCAACATCCCTTCTTTGAAAGGAATAACATCCTTGTTATAGGCATCCGAAAGCACAGAGGTTGCATGATAACCTATCATACACCAGTTTTCATTGGCATCATGCGACCACACCGGCAGTAGCCCATGAACGCTCTGCTCGCTGTGCTTCAGCATGGATTGCACCATGTCGGCATTACGCTTAGGTTGCAACACGTTAAACAATGGATGCAAGGCACGGTAGGTGTCCCACAAGGAAAACACCGTGTAGTTGATGAAACCATCAGCTTGATGGATGTTATGATCGATACCGCGATATTTGCCATCAACATCCATATAAACGGAAGGGTTGATCATGGTGTGATACAGCGAAGTATAAAGCATAGCTTTCTGATCTTCAGTGCCTTCCGCTTGCATGATGGAAAGCTCCTTATTCCATTTGGCTTGGGTCTCTGCCAAAAGTTGATCGAAGTCACGTCCATCGGTCTCAGCGTGAAGGTTCTTCAAAGCGCCTTCTGTACTCGTGGCAGAAAGGGCCACTTTCATCTCCAAGGTATTAGGATCATTAAAAGTGAAATAAGCCACAATTTTACGTCCAGTCATCTCAGGAAAATGATGATTGACAGCAAATTTACCCCACATGCCATTATATTTTGGCTTTTCCAACTCCCGATAACCATAGTCGGCGATAGGTTGACTAAAGCTAATGGCAAAATAGGTGTAATTTGTTCTTGCCCAGCCGTTTGTAATACGATAGCCCGTCAAAAGCGTATCATTTTCCACACGAAGGTTGGCCCAAAGTGTTTTGCCGTCATAATTATAAATGGCGTGTTGCAAATCCAAAATGACACTTCCATTTTGGCCATCTGGATAAGTATAGCGATGAATGCCAACATGTTCAGTGGCAGTAAGTTGCGCTTTCACACCATAATCCTTTAGAAACACCTCGTAATAACCAGGGGCAGCTTTTTCCATATCGTGTGAATAACGTGAACGATAACCCGCATCAGGATTGGTTTGCGTTCCGGGGTTGAACTTGACGACTCCCGTGACAGGCATCACTAAAATATCGCCCAAATCGGAATGACCAGTGCCACTGAAATGGGTATGGCTGAAACCCACAATGGTGCTGTCTTTATATTGATAACCAGCACAATATTCATAAACTCGAGGTTGGTAAACACCATCAATATTATGGGGCACAGTGTCAGTATCTGGACTTAGCTGAACGATTCCAAAAGGCGCGCAAGCTCCAGAAAAAGTGTGACCCATGCCGTTAGTACCGATAATTGGATTCACATAATGCGTGTAATCAATAGTGTTGTCGTATTGTGGCAGTCGAACATTTTTTTCGCTACAGCTGAAAAACAGCATACAAAAGACAATTGAAAAGATTATTTTTTTCATAGAATAGAAATTTGCCACAAAAATACAAAATATTATTAGAAGCTGTTTTGATTTTTTTTCGAGCTTATTTGAGAGGGATTTTTGAGGATGATTTTTCTGTTAAGCGAACGACGATAGCGGGCTATCGGAGCGAGCGAAACGAAAAATCAGACCAAAAAGACCCTCAAAGAAGCCGAAAAAGAAAAAAAATAAAAACTTTAAACAAAAAATCAAAACAGCTTCTTATTTTTGTGAAAAAAATTTGATAATGATTGAACCTCACGACCTCGGAAAAATCGGTGAAGAACTCGCCGTTAATTATTTGATAAACAAAGGGTATCAAATCCTCGAACGCAACTGGCACTCAGGGCATAAGGAAATCGACATTATAGCGCTGGACGGCGACACATTAGTGGCCGTGGAAGTGAAAACCCGCAAGTCCAACACCTTTGGTGAACCTGACATCGCCGTAGGTGTGATGAAACAAAAGATGCTCATCTGGGCGGCGGACGCTTACGTGCGATACCGCAACCTTGATGTGGATGTCAGGTTTGATATTATTTCTATCGTGTTTACCGACAAGGACAAACACCTTGAGCATATTGAAGATGCGTTTATCGTCACCTCCCCTTAGCCCACCGAGCATCCCGGAGCGACCAAATCACTTGGTGTGAGCAGCACGAGGCGGCCGTCCTTATCCTCGGCGGAAAGGATCATGCCCTCGCTGACCACGCCTTTGAGCTTGCGCGGCTCGAAGTTGGCGACGAAGCAGACCTGCTTGCCCACCAGTTTCTCTGGCTCGGTGTAGTACTTGGCGATGCCGCTCACGATGGTGCGCTTCTGCATGCCGTCGTCGATGAGGAACTGCAACAGTTTGTCGGCCTTCGGCACCTTCTGGCACTCGAGGATGGTCCCCACGCGGATGTCGACTTTCATGTAGTCGTCGAAACTCACCACGGGCTTCACCTCTGCGGGCTTCCAGGCATTCAGCTGGTTGGCCTTCTTGGTGTCGTCCAGCTTCTTCAGCTGGGCTTCCACCACGCTGTCTTCCACCTTCTCAAACAGCAGCTCGGGCTGTCCAATCACAGCGCCTTCGGGCAGCAGCACGGTGTTGGCGGCATCGTCCCAGCCCTTGAAGTGCAAGCCGATCATCTGCTGCAGCTTCTTCGCGCTGAAAGGCAGGAATGGCTCGCTCAATATGGCTAAGTGGGCCACAATCTGCAGGCTCACCGCCATCACGTCCTTCACCCGCGCGGGGTCGGTCTTGATTTGCTTCCAAGGCTCGTTGTCGGTGAGGTATTTGTTGCCTAAGCGGGCCAGGTTCATCAGTTCGCCCAAGGCCTCGCGGAACTTGTAGTTGCGGATGAGGGCACCGATTTTGTCGGGATAGCTGTTCATCTCTGCGATGGCGGCCAAGTCGGTTTCGTTGAGGTTGTCCATCGCCGGCACCACGCCTTCATAGTACTTGTGCGTCAGCACCAGGGT
>JAEEGL010798187.1_pt1 | contig 17981 bp, 11 predicted proteins | sample 9134231 | NCBI WGS metagenome assembly JAEEGL01 (sample SAMN16246548, study PRJNA631951) | gut metagenome | biome: gut microbiome; feature: rumen; material: fiber-attached | host: Bos | place: Iran: Karaj | collected 2018-10 | reverse complement strand
GGCGGTGAAGTTATCGTCGCCGCCCCACTTGAACGCGATCTTGGACTTGTTGGAAAGCTCGGCGTCGCCGAAGATATCGATTCCTTCGATAAGTCCGTTCTTGACGTAGGGCGTCGCGTTCGTTCCGGTGGAGAAGTAGAGGGATGAAACCTTCCATTCCGTGCTTAACTCCGGAGCGACGGTCGCGGTAACGACCGTTCTGCCCTGGTCGTCTTTCGAGAACACGTAATCGGAACCGTTGGAGCTGTTGGACGAGCCTCCGGCCCAGGTGTTCTTCGTTCCCATTTGCTGCGCCTGCTCAAGCGTGTACTGGTTGATGAAGGGAATATGCATTTCCACTTCCGTGTCGGCGGACGCGTTGAAAACGGCGATCCCGCTGAACATCGCCAGCAGCATTGCGAACGCAAGCAGCGTGCTTAGCAGTTTCTTCATAGTGTTTCCTCCTTGAAGTTTGATTCCTGAAGATAATGATTCGTCCTATGGATGCCCGAACATAATCACACATATATATAATACAATCGCAAGTGGATACAGTCTTGTCGTCCTGTGACTTTATTACTGATTTGTGATATTTGGGATACTTTTTTTGCGGAACGGTCAGGGAGCGCGGGCGGAGGCGCAAGCGGCTTTTTATCGCGGGCTTTCGGCGTAATCAAGCAAAGCGAATCCGCCGTTCCGGATTTCGGAACGGCGGAGAGGATGGTTTTTATCACGCTTTCGGATTAGAAACGATACGGCGGACGGAGCAGTCCGCGGTCGGTTATAATCGCGGTTATAAGTTTACCGGGAGCGACGTCGAAGGCGGGGTTATAAACCTTTACGCCGTCGGGCGCCATCGGCTTATCGTACCACAGCGTCGTCACCTCGCCGGGCGAACGCTGTTCGATGACTATATCATTTCCCGTTGCGCAGGACGGATCTATCGTCGAATACGGGACGGCAACGTAGAAGGGTATGCCGAAATGCTTTGCAGCGACCGCGACGGAGAGCGTGCCCGTTTTATTGGCGGTATCGCCGTTCGCCGCGACTCTGTCGCCGCCGACTATAACCGCGTCGATTTCTCCTTTGGCCATCAGTCCGGCGGCCATGTTGTCGCAGAGCAGGGTGCAGTCGATACCGGCGGAGCAGAGCTCGTAGGCGGTCAGCCGCGCTCCCTGAAGGAGCGGACGCGTTTCGTCGGCGTAGACCTTGAGCCTGACGCCCTTTTCGGCGGCGCGGTAGATCGGCGCGAGCGCGGTGCCGTAGCGGACGGCGGCGAGCCGTCCTGCGTTGCAGTGCGTAAGCACGCGCATCCCGTCGGTGAAAAGCGGAGCGCCGTATTCGCCTATCGCGGTGCAGGAGGCGATATCCTCGTCGATGATACGCTCCGCCTCGGCCTTCATCGCGGCGACGGAAGCGGCGGGCGAATCCGATGACGCGAGCGCTTTTTCCATGCGCTCCAGCGCCCAGAAGAGATTATGCGCCGTCGGGCGCGAAGCGGCGAGGATCGCGATATCTCCGCGCACGGCGGGGTAAAAATCAGCGCCTTCGCGCAGCGCCTTTTTCGCGGCGAGGTAGGCGCCGCAGGCGGCGGCGACTCCTATCGCGGGCGCTCCGCGTACGCGCAGGCGTTTTATAGCGTCGGCGATCTCGTCCGTGGTCGTCAGCTCCGCGAAATACTCCTCGTTCGGGAGCAGCGTCTGGTCGATTATGACCAGCGCGCTTTTCGCGTCGTCAAGCCAAAGCGTGTCTTTCAAAACAATCACTCCAAAGAGGTATAATGCGCCGCGAACGGCAGATAATGATAGTATCAAAAATGCGGGAGGAAACAATATGACAAATCTCAGATGCGGCGTAAGGACCTGCGTTAATAACGAAAACCTGCAATGCTGCCTGCCGAAGGTGGACGTGGCCGGCAAGACGGCGACGAACTGCGGCGAGACCTGCTGTATGTCGTTCGGCGAAAGAAAGATGTTCGCCAAAAACTCGATCAACGCGTTCGACGCCGAGCCGGCAACGGATATCGGGTGCGACGCTGAAGGGTGCGCTTATAACAACCGCGGCGAATGCGAAGCGGTGACCGTCAGCATCACCGGAAGAAAGGCGACGAAATGCTACGATACTGAATGCGACAGCTTCCGCCTTCGCCGCTGACGGTGGAAGCGAACGCGGCGCAGGCGCTTTTCAGAGCACCCCGGATACTACTCGGCGCAAACCCGCGTAGTCGCGGCGGCAGTGTACGTGTCTGAAGCCGGCGCCGGCGAGAATCGCGCTGACCGGTTCGTATTGCTTAAACCCAATCTCGAATGCGAGCATACCGCCTTCGCGGAGCAGTCCGGCGGCGTTTTTTGTGATTGCGCGGTAGTATTTCAGGCCGTCGCCGCCGTCGGTGAGCGCGGTTTCCGGCTGCGCGGCTACGTCCGGCGGCAGTTCGGCGTACTCTTCGGCGGTGATATACGGCGGATTCGACAGGATGATATCGTACTTTTCCTCGCTCGTGAAGGTGAGAGCGTTCGCGAACACCGCGTTGCAGCGTTCGTTTCCGGAAAGCTCGATATTGCGTTCGAGGTAGTCGAACGCGGCGGGGTAGAGCTCCACGAGGTCGGCGTATACGTTTTTGCAATAGTGCGCGACGGAAATGCCTACGCAGCCGCTTCCGGCGCAGAGGTCGAGCAGCCGCACGCGCTTTCCGGCGCTTTTCGCGAAGTCTATACCGGCTTGCGCGAGGTGCTCGGTATCGGGCGAGGGGATGAAGACTCCTCTGCCTACGAAAAAGGGCAGCGACATAAACTCCCACTGCCCGAGAAGGTATTGCAGCGGCTCTCCGGCCGCGCGTTTTTCTGCGATTTCGCACGCCTCAGCGAAGTCGGACTCGGAGAGCTCGAGCGCGTATTTCAGCGGCAGCTCCGCCGGCTCGCCGCCGATGAAGCGGCAGAGTATCAGCTTCGATTCAAACTGCGGCGCCTCGATGAAAGGGGAGTCAAGCAGCGCACAGACGCGCTCGTAAGCCGTCCTGACGTCAGGCATCTTCGCGCTCCTCCGAGGCGGTCGCTTCGGCAGCGGCATCGTCGGCGATCTCCGCGGCCGTTTCGACGGTTTCCGCCGCGCCGGTGCCGGCGTTTTCGACCGCTTCGGCAATCTTATTTTCGGCGCCTTCGTCCGCTTCTTCGCTCTTTGCTTCACAGCGGTCGAAGTTCGGCACCTCTCTGCCGAGCGCGGCGCACAGGGACGCTATCGCGACCTCTATCTGCGCGTCGTCGGGATTCTTCGTGGTGAAGAACTGCATGGAGAGTCCGGGCGCCGCAAGGATCTTCGTGAACCAGTTGTTGTAACGGCCGAGGAACTTGATTATCTCAAAACCGACGCCCATGATTATCGGCACGCAGGCGATGTTTATGAGGTAACGCATCAGAAGATTATCCCAGTTCACGATGTGCGGGAAGACGAGCTGCATCATAACGAAAAACGCGATGCTGAAAACCAGCATTACGAACAGAAACGACGTCGAGCAGCGCGGATGGAAGCGCGAACATTTCCTGACGTTTTCGACGGTCAGTTCCTGACCGGATTCGAGGCAGTGTATACTCTTGTGTTCCGCGCCGTGATACATAAGCGTGCGGCGCACGTCCTTCATCACCGCGCAGAGCGCGAGATATCCGATGAAAATGATTATCTTCAGCACCGCGTGGATTATCGTGACGTAGGTGTCGAAATGCGGGTAATCCTTGCTCCCGAAGAAGAGAAGCCCGAGCTGTTTTGCGAGAAATCCGGGCAGCAGGATAAAGACCGCTATGCATATAATAATGCTCAGGAAGATGCTGATACCGCTTATGAGCTTCATTATATTGCCGCCGGAGATTTTGTTGAGCCACTTTTCGAATTTGCCGGGCTCTTCGGTTTCCTCAATATCCTCGAGCCCGCTCAGCTCCGCGGAGCGCATCAGCGACTTGTATCCGAGCGCAATGGAGGTAGGGAAGCCGAGGATGCCTCTTATAAAAGGGATTTTTGAGAAGAACTTGAAGACCTTGCCGCGCTTTTTAAGCGGCACGTCCTCTATCACGACGTGTCCGTCCGGCTGACGGACCGCCATAACGGTTTTTTCGGGCGAACGCATCATAACGCCCTCGATGAGCGCCTGACCTCCCACGTTCGCGTAGCAGACCTTGTTTTTCTTTGCCATATCGTTTCTCCGTTCTGAAATACTCCGTGTTATTTTATTTGCCGTCCTGCAGAGCCGTCTGCATTATCGGGAATGCTATCATTACCGTCGTGCCCTTTTCGGGAACGCTGTCGATCTCGAATTCGCCGCCGTGAAGGTTCACGATGTCGGCGACTATCGCGAGGCCTATTCCGCTGCCGGGACGCGAGCTCGCGCCCTTAAAGAACTTCTGCTTTATCTTCGGAAGATCCTCGGGCGAGATCCCTATGCCGTTATCGGTGAAGACTATACAGACGCGATCTTTCTTTTCGAAGAGGTTTATTTCGACCTTGCCGCCCTCCGGATATGAATACTTGATCGCGTTGTCGAGGATATTGACGAAGACCTGCTTGACTCTGGCGGCGTCTCCGAATACCGGAGAACAGTTCTCCGGAGCCGTAAGCACCAGCGAAATGTTGTTTTTCTTCGCCCTTTCTTCAAACATCAGCACGGTTTCCTCAAGCTCGGCGATGACGTCAAGCCTGGTCATATTCAGCGTCATATTGCCGTTCTGGAGCCGTGAAAAGTCGAGCAGCTCCGAGACCATCGCGGAAAGGCGCGTGCTCTCTGACGAAATGACTTTCATACCCTTTTCGATCATATCGTCGCTGCGCATATTAGGATCGGAAAGCGTTTCGCTCCAGCCGCGAATAGCGGTAAGCGGGGTGAGCAGCTCGTGCGAAATGGAAGAGGTGAAATCGTTTTTCATCGCTTCGGACGCGCCGAGCGCGGCCGCCATGTTGTTTATCTCGTGCGCGAGATCTCCGATCTCATCGGGGTACTTATCGTCGATGCGGACGGAAAAGTCGTTCTGCGCTATTTTCTTTGTGGTGTCTGTTATCGTCGCAAGCGGCTTGATTATTGATTTTACGAAGTATCTGCCTGAGAAGTAGCAGGCGAGCAGGAGCAGTATCCCGAAGCCGGAGAGCAGCAGTATTACCGAAAGCACGCGCCCCTGGATACCGCGCATCGAAATAACGTAGCGCAGCACGCAGGCGACCTTGTCGCCGACCTTGACCGAACGGGAAACCGCTATGACGTTTTCGCCGTATGAGTTGCTCCCGACGAAACTGCCGGTGTCGGAGGCGAGCGCGGCCATAACGTCGTCCGGATAGTCGGTATCCGAGGCGAAGCCGCTCGACGTCAGCGTCACGCGGCCGACGGAGTTGGCGACCATCAGTTCGATCCTGTCCTTCTGAGCGTAGTCTTCAACGTACGTGCGCACGCTTTCGATAAGATCCGGTTCCTTTGTATAAAAGTTCTCGAAGTACGCTCCGTCGCTTTCCGCCTTGTTCATAAGCGTTTGCCGCGCGGATGAAACGTAGTATCCGCGTACCGCAAGAGAGCCCGCGACGATAAGCACGCATATCGTTACGAACACGATGGTGAAGATATTGATAACCCATCTGCGGGTTATGCCGGATTTCAGGATTTTGAAACCCACTTGTAACCGTACCCCCACACTTTGATTATCGTTTTCGGATCGGAGGGATCGTCCTCCACCTTCATGCGAAGTCTGCGTATGTTGACGTCGACGACCTTAAGGTCGCTGTGGTATCCGTCACCCCAAACGGTATCGGAAATGGTTTCACGGCTGATCGCCACGTCCGGATTCTCAAAGAAGAGCTTGAGCATAAGATACTCAACCTGCGTCAGCTCGATCCGCTCGTCGTTTTTGATGAGTGTGCGCGTCAATCCTATCAGTCTGAAACGCCCGCATTTGAAATCCTCTCCCGCGCGTTCGGAGCGCTCGAATTTTCCGCTTACTCTGCGGTAAAGCGCATCGACGCGCGCCACGAGCTCGGAGGGGGAGAAGGGTTTAGTGATGTAGTCGTCCGCGCCGAGCATCAGTCCGCTGACGCGGTCAATCTCTTGCGAACGAGCCGAGAGCATGATGACTCCGGCGTCCGTGGAGCGCTCCCTAATGCTGCGGCAGACGGCAAAGCCGTCGATGCCGGGAAGGTTTATGTCGAGAAGGTAAAGCGCGAATCCGGAGGGCTTGCTTTCGATGATGCTCAGCGCCTCCTCGCCGGTCGAGGCCTCGACGATGTCGTAGCCCGCGCGCTTCAGGTTTATGACTATAAAGTCGCGTATCGTAGCTTCGTCTTCAAGAACGAGTATGTTTTTCATGTTTGCCTCCTGTATGATGTGAATGCAGGTTTGTTAAATGAGGGTTTGTCAACCGGCTGAAAGCGGCAGGACTATCCTGGTGATTTCGTCAATATCGAGCTTGCGCCCGTTGAAGGACTCCGCGGCGGTTTTCGCGGTAATTATATAGCCGCCGGTCCTGAAAAGTATTGTGTATCCCTCGGAGGCCGCTTCGGCGCCGTCCTCTTCTGCGAAACGCTTTATGTAAAAGATCGGATCGCCGGTCAGGCTGCCGTTCGCGCTGCGGACTGTATAGAGCGCGTCTTCGGGATTGACCTCTACCGTCAGAGTATTGCGGTTTTCTTCGAGCACTTTGATATAGAAGCCGTATGAAAGGCTGACTATCGAGCTGACGTCCGTTGTGAAGATACCGTTTTCCACCGTACACCAGTCGGTCCTGTAACGGACGGTGGGCGAGTCGGCATCATAATCCGGGAGCGGGGAGCATATGGGGAATTCGACTATGGTATCCTGATCGATATCCATACAGTATACGGCGTTGGCGCGGAGCGTCGGATTGTCGCTAAGGGCGGGGAAGAGCAGGTCGAGCGAATCGCCGCTGTACTGTATGACCTGGGTCACGTACTCGCCGCTGTTGAGCCTCGCGTCGAGGAAGACGGCGGGACTGCCTTCGCCGATTTTGCCGCTGAGCATGCTGACGTAGGACGAGACTCCGCTGTAAAGTTCTGCCGATTTTTCCGCAACGATCGCGCCGTTACTGCTTTCGATGACCGTGAAGGTGGTCTTGGGCGTCTCGCCCTCGACGTCGGGATCGCCGCTCGTGGAAATGACCGCGATCTCGTCCGCGGCGTCGGAGTTGAGGTTTACCTTCAGCATATACGAATAAGGCGCGGAGAAGAGTTGCTTATACCCGTCCTCGGAGAAGCCGTAAATACTCAGACCTTTAACGGAGGCTTCCGCAGAGCGCGGGGATTCGCCAAGCGAAATGTCCCAGCCGACCGCCAGTTCGAAGGCGCCGTCGCCGTCGATGTCGGCAAGCTCGCAGCGGTATATCTCGGAGCAGTCGGCGTTGATTTCCGTGATCTGCTCCCATTTGTCGTCAACGCTGTCGAAAAAGTGGAGCTGGACCGTAGTCATTCCGCCGAGCAGGCAGAAGACCGCCGCTTCATCGGAGCCGTCTCCGTCCATATCCGCAAAGATGACGGAGGAACGTATCGGGCCGGTGTGCGGATGCTTCAGCGTATATTCCGCTCCGATAACGGATTTGAGCGCGTCAAGCAGCGCCTGCTGCTCCTCGCCCAAACGGGGAGGCTGGAACAGGTCGCTTATCTCGCCTTCATATAGCGAGCAGCCGGAAGCCGCGAGAAGCAGCGCCAGCGTCAATATAACTATCATCGCTTTCTTGAACATACCTATCTCCGAATCCGGCAGGGCATAATCCTACCTATACATATTGCATTATATCAGATACGTTCGGCGATATCAAGTGCAAACGGAAAAAATCCGGGGGAAATATTTTTTCAAAAGACATATTGAACGGAGCAGCTTTTTATGATAAAATAACAGCAGATATAACGGACGTTGGGGCGAGAAGATGGAGTTCCGAAAAGAAAACAACGGAATATACTGCGGCTCGTGCGGGATCAACCTTCCGTTGACGCTGGATTGCGGGCAGGCGTTTCGCTGGCGTCCTTACGGAGACGGGTTCCGCGCCGCGGTCGGAGACAAGCTGATAACCGTTACCGAACGCGACGGCGGACTGTTTTTTTCGGCAGACTGCGATACCGAGCTGCTTGCCGCCGCGGTAACGTCATACTTTGACCTTGACCGCGACTACGCGGAGATCGAACGCGTTATCTCCGCCGATCCCTACGTCGCGGAGGCGATGAACACTTGCCGCGGTCTCCGCATACTGAAGCAGGAGCCCTTCGAGGCGCTCATCTCGTTCATTATTTCGCAGAACAACAACGTCCCGCGCATAAAAAACATAGTCGAAACGCTCTGCGGCTGCTTCGGCACGCCGCTCGGCGACGGTATAAGCTCGTTCCCGGCGGCTGAAAAGCTCGCCTCACTGAGCGAGGAAGACCTCGCGCCGCTGCGCTGCGGATACCGCGCGCGCTACATAATCGAAGCGGCGCGGAAGGTCGCGTCCGGCGAGCTTGACCTCTCCGCCGCGGCGGCCGCGGACGAGGAAACGTGTATGCTCGCGCTGAAGGGCGTTACCGGCGTCGGCGATAAAGTCGCCGCCTGCGTTATGCTATACGGACTCGGGCGTCTCGACTCCTTCCCGATGGACGTTTGGATGAAGCGCGTCGTGCGCGTGCTGTACGACGGTTCAATCGACGTTCGCGGGCATTTCGGCGGCTACGCGGGAGTCGCGCAGCAGTACCTTTTCGTTCTCGCCAGGCAGGAGAAATATCTCGATAGATTCGGCAAATAATAAACATCGAAAGGATGCGTTTGTATGAAGCTTCTCATCACCGGCGGCGCCGGCTACATAGGCAGTCACACCTGTGTTGAACTACTTAACTCCGGTCACGACGTCGTAGTCGTCGACAACCTCGCCAACTCGAAGTCTGCGGCGCTGGAGCGCGTAAAAGAGATAACGGGAAGGGATTTCTCCTTCCGCAAAGTCGACCTGCTCGACCGCGAAGCGCTTGAGAAAGTCTTTGCCGACGAGCGCCTGGACGGCGTTATCCACTTCGCCGGCCTGAAGGCGGTGGGCGAGTCCGTCGCCAAGCCGCTTGAGTACTACCACAACAACATCGTCGGCACGATAAACCTGCTTGAGATGATGCGCAAATACGACGCGAAGCGCCTTGTTTTCTCGTCGTCCGCGACGGTGTACGGCGATCCCGCGTCGGTGCCGATAACGGAGGATTTTCCGCTTTCCGTCACCAACCCCTACGGCAGAACGAAGCTGATGATAGAGGATATCCTCCGCGATCTTTACCGTTCGGACGACAGCTGGAGCATCGTGCTGCTGCGTTACTTCAACCCGGTCGGAGCGCACGAAAGCGGCAGGATAGGCGAAGACCCCGCCGGCATACCGAATAACCTTATGCCGTACATCTCGCAGGTCGCGGCCGGCAAGCTGAAGCGCCTGCGCGTTTTCGGAAACGACTACCCGACTCCGGACGGCACGGGCGTTCGCGATTACATCCACGTCGTCGATCTCGCCAAGGGACACATCGCGGCGCTGAAAAAGCTTTCCGCAAACGGCATTTATACCTACAACCTTGGTACCGGAAGGGGATACAGCGTTCTCGACGCGGTAAAGGCTTTCGAGAAGGCGAACGGTCTCGAGATCCCGTACGACATAGTTGACCGCCGTCCCGGCGACATCGCAGAGTGTTACGCCGACCCCGCGCTCGCTGAAAAGGAACTCGGCTGGCACGCGGAAAAGGACCTCGTCGATATGTGCCGCGACGCGTGGAACTGGCAGAAAAACAACCCGGACGGTTATCCCGAAGACTGACCGGAGGGTTAAGCAGCGGCACATGTTTAATAAGCGCGTATAAAGGTTAAAAATGATCCGCGTTTCCGATCGGAAGCGCGGATCATTTGTTTATAATTTTTCGGCGTGTATTTGGCGTGCGGCTTATCCGAGACTGCTTTCGTCCGCGAGTTTCGCGGCGACGCGGAGGATCTTCAGCGCGTCGTTGACGGTGATATCGCCGTCGCCGTCGGTGTCGCCGATCAGCATATCCTCATCGGATGCCGCAGCCAGCTTCGCGGCGATACGCAGCGCCTTCAGCGCGTCGTTGACGGTGATCTCGCCGTCCTTGTCCATATCGCCCTTCTTGACCGCGGGAGGCGTTTCGCCTTTGATGGTGAAGGAGACGGTCGTTTCCTTATCGCCGTTGACGACCGTGACCGTGTATTCGCCGGGCGCGCTGACTACGGTACTCTGCTCGATCGGTTCGCCGTTGAGCGTTGCCGTGCCGACGTTCCAGGTCAGCGTGACGGCTGCGTCATATTCGCCGCCGTTGGCTACGCCGTAAACGATCGGTCTTTCATAAACCGTTTCGCCGCCGGTTACGGTGAAGTTGACCTCGGTGACCTTGTCGCCGTTGATCAGCTTGATGGTGTGCTCGCCGTTTTCCGATATGCCGTCGCCGTAGGTGAAATACTTGCCGTCGAGCATCGCGTTGCCGAGGTTCCACATCGGCACGAAGTCTCCCTCGGAGACGTCGACGGTCTGACCGTTGACGAGGTTGGAGAAGGCGGGCTGAACGTTGGTCGTGCGCACGGTCCCGGTGTACGCCTGCATGCCGGTGATGTAGACCTGGAGTCCCTGCTTGATCTGTCCGTCGAAGCGGAAGATGTAGAAGCGGATCTCGTGGAGGCGTATCGGTTCGCCGTGGGTCCAGTCGTCATAGTGGTCGAAGTAGTTCCACGGGATGTAGATCCAGCCGCTGCCGGTGGGCGGGAGCGGGATATCTATCGCGTGCATTTCGAACAGCGGGTTTATGTCGCAGCAGGACATACCGACGCGGAATGTGCCGCCGGAGACAAGGCTGACGTCGTTGACGCCTACCCAGACGAGGAAGCCGTCCGAACCGGTCAGATCCCCGACGAGCTTATCGCCGCTGTAGGGCTCGATGAATATCGGGCTGCCGGCGCCGTTGCGGTACATGGACTTGAACTGGAGCACACCGTGCTCGTCGCCCTCGCCGGAGGACATATCCACAAGTGACTCCATCAGCAGCGCCTGATCGTAGCCTTCGGGAAGGATCGGAGCGTCCTTTTTCTTCACGAGGGTGTATCTGACGTTCGGAGTACGGTCGCCGCTCGCTTTGGAAAGATCGCGGCCGGAGTAGTCTTCAAAACTGAAGAAGCCTTTTTCGATCGCTCCGCTGTGGGTGATCGGAATAAGTCCGGCAATGGCGTTTTCAAGGTCGGCGCAGATGCGCTGACAGTCTTCGGAGGTGATGTTGTCCTCGACCGCTTCTTCGGCGACGTCAATAACGGACTTAAGGGCGTTATACGACGTTGCGACGTAGTTGCCGCGCCAGTAGTTCTTTGCGCAGCTGATCAGCGAGTAGAGATAGTTGAGTTCATCGAGAGTAGCGCCGGGGCCGATCAGGAAGAGCTTGTTTACTCTGTAATTGATCTCTTCTACCGCGGCGTCGACTTCGTCCTGCGTTACGCCGTAGCGGTCAAACAGCGCCTCGGCGTTGCTGAGGGCGATCTGAAGCTTTTCCCAGGAGCGCGGAGTATAGTCGGCCTCGTTGAGGGTATCGACGTACGCGCGCGTCTTGTTGAAGACGGAAATCAGCTCGTTCATATCGGCGTTCTGCAGGCTCCAGTTGAAGGCGTGCAGGTCGGAAACAAAGTAGAACACCTGACGCAGATCCTCGAACTGAATGCCGAAATAGTCGAGCCTGTCGAGGTAATCGAAGATCTCGGAGCCGGTGTCGGTGGTTTCGTAGAAGCTGCTCCAGGACGCGGAAACGTATCCGCTCCGTCCCGCTTCCATCGGACGGGATATGCCCCAGTCCTCGACCGCGAATTCGGCTTCGCCGGCGGTACCGACGATAATCTGCATCGATGAGGGAACGAGCTCGTCCGGATTCTTCAGCCAGAAGCGGATGCCGTTGGTGTCGCTCAGGTCGGCGCCGAAGGGGTTCTTGACCGCAACTTCCTCGCCGTCCTCTTCGACGGTGCTCTTAAAGCAGCTCCAGCCGTAGTAGGGTTCGGCGTAAGTGCTGTCGCCGTTCGCTATTATTTCGAGAGTGTAATCGTCGGGGCCGACGCCTTCCTCGGCGAACACGACGGGATCGAGCGAGACGCCGCCGTCGGATATCGCCTCGAGGTCTTCGTCGGTCCAGACGCCGAAGCCGTTGAGTTCTACGGGGGCTCTGCCGGGGAACATCGGCAGCATCGTGTTTATCGCGTCGAAAAGCTCGCGCGCCATCGCGTCGACCTCGCGCTGCGTGTAGGCGGTCTGAAGGTTCTCGTCGAGAAGCATTTCATAAGCGCGGAGATAGACCTCGGTCGCGTCGGCGTAACTTTCCTCGGTGTAAGCCTCGGGATCGAGCGCGTCAAAAGCGTCGATCGCTTCGGCGAGCTCGTCCGGATGAATGCGGGAGTCTCTGTAGGCGCAGAAGTCGCCAATATAATAAACGTCGCCGTCGGAAGCGGAGCCGATGGTGATGGAAATCGCGTTTATGTGGGGAAGCGCATTATAGGGGAGCGGACGCTTGCCGTTGCCGCTGAAAACGGAGTAGTTCTTTCCGTCGTCATGCCTCCAGAACCAGTCGATCTGCTCGAAGTCGGTTTTGAAATCGAAGTAGAGGTAGCCGTCCGCGTCGGGAGTTTTGCTCGCTTCGAAGCAGAAGCCGTTCATCGCGTCCTCCATATCCGGGTCGTCGCCGGTGTAATAAGAGGTCGGGCCGGCGTACGGCAGGCAGAACAGATTGATCTTGACATTGCCGATCCATTCTCCCTCGCCGTTGTGGGCGACCCAGAAGCAGAAGCCGGTATCGTCGGAGAAATCGCGTCCTCCGGCGAAAGCAGCGCCGCTTGAAGGAGCCTTTTTCGCGCACCACTGGAGGTTGATGGGGTTGTTGTCGGGGTTTATCTCGCCGATGTTGAGCGTGACGAAGGAACCGATCGTTATGTGACCGGGATAATCGCCGGGCTTGCTGTTGATGACGTCGATTTTCGTTACCTTATCGACGTTCGCCGGAGCGTAGGAGGGCACGTCGCCCTGTGAGAGCGACAGCCCGGGATTGTAGATCTCGGTCAGATCCTGCGAGGTGAACTCGCTCCAGCCGGGGAGCTTGATGTAATTGTAATAGTCATAATACACCGCGCCTGCGGTAATCACTCCGCTGAAGACCGTTGCGATTCCGAACGCGGAAAACGCGAACATCAGCGAGAGAATCATTGCGAGTGTTTTCTTGAACATAAAACTGCCTTCCTTTCTTTTGGAAATAAAATGCGCAAGTGAGAATCCCGGCGGGAAGCTCCCGTCGGATTGGCCGGGCCCCGTTTCCGAACGGGGCAACGGCGATAACAGCGACGGTCCGCACGCACGCCTGTCGCGAAAGGCGGCGGGATACCCCAGACTCCGGCAAAGCCGCCGCGGCCGCACGCTTTGACGCACGGCGGGTCTGTGTGGGCGCCTCTGTTCAACAGCGAACGGCGTCAGTACGCCCGCGCTGCGATTCACACTCCTTTCAGAACTTGATATCTATACAAATAATATCACGTGGACGAAAAAAAGTAAATACTTTTGTGTAAAAAACACAAAAAACGTCGCGACTTTTTAACAGGAAAATATTTTCCCGGATTTTTTACAAAAAGCATTTACACGGAGAAGAAAGAGTGCTAAAATACTCTTTGTATGTTTAGCACACTACTTTAATCAAAAACGGAGGAAGAAAAATGGCAAGACAAAGAAAATCCATGGACGGCAACACCGCGGCCGCGCACGTCAGTTACGCGTTCACGGAAGTAGCCGCGATCTACCCGATAACGCCCTCGAGCGTTATGGCGGAGCTGACTGATTCCTGGTCGGCCGGCGGGCTGAAGAACATCTTCGGCGACAAGGTCAAGGTAATGGAGATGCAGTCAGAAGCCGGCGCCGCCGGTACCGTGCACGGAAGTTTGGCTGCGGGCGCGCTCACCACGACCTACACCGCTTCGCAGGGACTTCTGCTCATGATCCCGAACATGTATAAGATCGCGGGCGAGCTGCTGCCGAACGTTATCCACGTTTCCGCGCGCTGCGTCGCTTCTCACGCGCTGAACATCTTCGGCGACCACTCCGACATCTACGCCTGCCGCCAGACCGGCTACGCGATGCTCGCCGAGAGCAACCCGCAGGAGGTCATGGACCTCGGCGCCGTTGCGCACCTTTCCACCATCAAGGGCAGAGTGCCGTTCATCAACTTCTTTGACGGCTTCCGCACCTCCCACGAGATCCAGAAGATCGAAGTCTGGGACTACGCCGACCTTGAAGAGATGATCGATAAGGACGCGATCGCGGAGTTCCGTGCCCGCTCCATCAACCCCGAGCACCCCGTGCTCCGCGGCTCCGCCGAGAACGGCGACATCTTCTTCCAGCACAGAGAGGCGTGCAACAAGTATTATCAGGAGCTCCCCGCCGTCGTCGAGGAGTATATGAACAAGGTCAACGCCAAGATCGGCACCGACTATAAGCTCTTCAACTACTACGGCGCTCCGGACGCGGAGAGAGTCATCGTCGCGATGGGCTCCTTCTGCGACGTCGCCGAAGAAGTCATAGACTATATGCTCGCGCAGGGCGAGAAGGTTGGCCTCGTGAAGGTCCGCCTTTACAGACCCTTCGTCGCGGACAAGTTCTTCGCCGCCATTCCGAAGACCGTCAAGGCGATCGCCGTCATGGACCGCACGAAGGAGCCCGGCTCCCTCGGCGAGCCGCTTTACCTCGACGTCGTAGCCGCGCTTAACATGAACGGCTACACCGGCAAGGTCGTCGGCGGCCGCTACGGTCTCGGCTCGAAGGATACTCCTCCGTCCAGCGTCTTCGCTGTATATGAGAACCTCAAGGCCGACAAGCCGAAGCACAGCTTCACCGTCGGCATCGTCGACGACGTGACCGGTCTCTCCCTCGAGGAGAAGCCCGCGCCCGACACCGCCGCGCCCGGCACGATCTCCTGCAAGTTCTGGGGCCTCGGCGGCGACGGCACCGTCGGCGCGAACAAGAACTCCATCAAGATCATCGGCGACCACACCGATAAATACATCCAGGCGTACTTCCAGTACGACTCCAAGAAGACCGGCGGCGTCACGATCTCGCACCTGCGTTTCGGCGACAGCCCCATCAAGTCTCCTTATTACATCACTAAGGCGAACTTCGTCGCCTGCCACAACCCGTCCTACATGATCAAGGGCTACAAGATCGTCAACGACGTCAAGCCCGGCGGAATCTTCCTGCTGAACTGCCAGTGGACTCCCGAAGAGATCGAAACGCATCTGCCCGCCGAGGCGAAGCGCTACATCGCCGAGAACGGCATCCATTTCTACACCGTCAACGCCATCGACAAGGCGAGAGAGATCGGTATGGGCAAGCGCACCAACACGATCCTGCAGTCCGCGTTCTTCGCGCTCGCGAACATCATGCCCATCGACGAGGCGGTCACCTTCATGAAGGAAGCGGCCAAGAAGTCCTATATGAAGAAGGGCGAAGCGGTCGTCGAAATGAACTATAAGGCCATCGACGCCGGCGTCGACGCCATCGTCAAGGTAGACGTTCCCGAGAGCTGGAAGACCATCGAGGTCAAGCCGCAGGAAGTCGCCATCGAAGGCAAGCGCCCCGAGCTGGTCAAGTTTGTCAAGGACATCGTCGTTCCGGTCTCCAAGATGAACGGCGACAGTCTGCCGGTATCCAAGTTCGTGCCTCACGTCGACGGCACCTTCCCGCAGGGAGCCGCCGCTTACGAGAAGCGCGGCGTCGCGGTGGACGTCCCCGAGTGGATCCCCGAGAACTGCCTGCAGTGCAACCAGTGCGCCTACGTCTGCCCGCACGCCACCATCCGTCCCTTCGCGATGAGCAAGGAGGAAGCCGCCGCGGCTCCCGCCTCCACGAAGACCGCGCAGATGAAGGGCAAGGGCTGCGAGGACTACGTCTTCACCATGAGCGTCAGCCCGCTCGACTGCATGGGCTGCGGACTCTGCGTCAACATCTGCCCTGCGAAGGAAAAAGCGCTTAAGATGGTCCCGCAGGAGAGCCAGAAGGAACAGCAGGCTGCGTTCAACTACGCCGTCGCGAACGTGACGAAGAAGGAGACCCCCTTCGCCGACACGACCGTCAAGGGCAGCCAGTTCAACCAGCCGCTGCTTGAGTTCTCCGGCTCCTGCGCCGGCTGCGCCGAAACCTCATACGCCAGACTCATCACCCAGCTTTTCGGTGAGAGAATGTATATCTCCAACGCGACCGGCTGCTCCTCCATCTGGGGCGGCTCCGCGCCCGCCACGCCTTACACCGTCAACCGCGACAGCGGCAGGGGACCGGCGTGGGCGAACAGCCTCTTCGAAGACAACGCCGAGCACGGCCTCGGAATGTACCTCGGCCAGAAGACCATCAGACTGCGCCTCATCGGCTACGTCAAGGAGCTCGCCGAGAAGGTCGAAGACGCCGATAAGAAAGCGGTCATCGACCGCTACCTCGAGACCGTCAACGACGGCAAGGCCAACGACGCCGCCGCGAAGGCGCTCGTCGAAATGCTCGAGAAGTGCGACTGCGAGCTCGGCAAGAAGATCCTCGCCGAGAAGGATTACCTCTCCAAGAAGTCCGTATGGATCTTCGGCGGCGACGGCTGGGCTTACGACATCGGCTTCGGCGGCCTCGACCACGTTCTCGCTTCCGGCGAAGACGTGAACGTCATGGTCTTCGATACCGAAGTCTACTCCAACACCGGCGGCCAGGCCTCCAAGGCCAGCCAGATCGGTCAGGTGGCGCAGTTCGCCGCGGCCGGCAAGGCGATCGGCAAGAAGGACCTCGCGCAGATCGCGATGTCCTACGGCTACGTCTACGTCGCGCAGATCGCGATGGGCGCCGATATGAACCAGACCATCAAGGCGCTGCAGGAAGCGGAAGCCTATCCGGGTCCGTCCCTCATCATCGGCTACTCGCCCTGCGAAATGCACGGCGTCAAGGGTGGCATGACCAACAGCCAGTCCGAGATGAAGAAGGCCGTCGAGGCCGGTTACTGGCAGATGTTCCGCTTCAACCCCGCGCTGAAGGCGGAGGGCAAGAACCCCTTCACGCTGGACAGCAAGGAGCCGACCGCGGACTACATCGAGTTCATCAAGAACGAGACCAGATACACCCGCCTCATGCAGGCGTCGCCCGAGAGAGCGGAAGAGCTCTTCAACAAGGCGAAGGAAAACGCCGCGAAGAAGTATCAGCACCTCCTCAAGCTCAAGGAGCTGTACGAATAATCTTGCGGAAGCGCAAACGGAACAGCCCGGCGGAGATTTCCGTCGGGCTGTTTTAACTATCATTATATTAAGAAAGGAGCGCTCCTGCGGGAACGCTCCTTTTGATTCGTTTGCGCTTTTGCGCCGTTTCTTACTGCGCGTCTTTGTCGTCGAAGACGTCGCCGCACTCGGGGCAGAACTTCGGCGGATGCTCCGGATCGGCGGGAGTCCAGCCGCACTTGTCGCACTTATAGAGCTTCGCTCCGGCCGGCTTCGGTTTGCCGCACTCGGCGCAGAACTTGCCCTGATTGACGGCGCCGCATTCGCAGGTCCAGCCCTGAACGGGAGCCGGCTTCGGCTTGCCGCAGTTGGAGCAGAACTTCGCGGTGTTCTCCGCGCCGCACTCGCACTTCCACGCGTCCGCGGCCTGCTGCGCCTGCTGCTGAGCCATCTGCTGTTGCTGCTGCTGAACGCCGGCGGCGTAGAAGTTCTGAGCCGCGGCGAATCCGCCGCCGTTTCCGCCGGCGCCGCCCGCCATATTCATGCCGAGGAAGCCGGTGAAGGCGCCGTTCGGGTTGTTCGCGGCGTTCTCCATCGCGGTAGCGGTGGCGTTGGTCATACGTCCGGCCATCATGAAGGCGTTGGAGCCCATGGTCGCGGCGTCTTCCATCTCGTTGATCTTCTTCATATCCTCTTCGGTGAGGGTAATCGGATTCAGCGCGATCTTTTCAACCGTGATGCCGCGGGCGTCCACCCATTCGTTCTGGAGCGCCTGGTTCAT
>JAEEGL015786803.1_pt1 | contig 17982 bp, 10 predicted proteins | sample 9134231 | NCBI WGS metagenome assembly JAEEGL01 (sample SAMN16246548, study PRJNA631951) | gut metagenome | biome: gut microbiome; feature: rumen; material: fiber-attached | host: Bos | place: Iran: Karaj | collected 2018-10 | reverse complement strand
GATTGTCGTTTCCAATGCACTCATCTTTTACGCGGCGCATGTGGGTACAGGCGTTTGGAGATTAGACACACTGATTATGGCGGTCATTCTTTGCCTGATGTATATGAGAACCAGAGATGTTCGCTATTGTGTGATTACGCATGTCACATGTAATCTCCTGGGAATCTTCTCTGCTTATTATTTCGTATAAAACAATCTTCTTGCGCTTTGGAGGTTTTCTCTATGAGAATCAATAATAGGCTGAAAGACGACACCTTTGCCCACATCCCATATTCGTACAAAGAACAATGAACAAGAAATCCATCATCACGAAGTAGCATCGCTGAGAGGTCAGCGGTGGTTTCGGAGTCACAAAGTAGGGGCGTAGAGAGCGCAGCGGAAGTGAATTATAATCCAAGAAGTCAGGGAAGGAGCGGTCGTTTCTTCCCTGTTTTTTGTGCTATACCAAATACGTGGTATGCAAAATGCCATAATCGGGCGATTGTGGAGGGCATGAAATCGCCATACCTTTGCACTCGATAAATCTCGTGCGAAGATGCTCACGCTCGGCAGAACCCAAACGTAGAGAGAAAGAATATGGAAGATTCTAATCGCCTCAGCATCGGCCTCGAAGCTGGTGAGGATTTGCTGGAGGATATCAAGAATAGTCTGGTTAATGAATAAAAAGCAGCGAAAAGGTAGTCAATGTCGAAAGAATTGATTACTTTTGCGCACTGATTCAAAAATTTAAAGAGTAATGGCAAAGATTGTTTTAGTGACAGGTGCCAATAAGGGCATCGGATTCGGAATCGCCAAGCACCTCGGAAAGAGCGGCTGGCAAGTTGTTATCGGCGCACGCGACGAACAGCGTGCCCAAAAAGCCATCAACGAACTGAAATCAGTTGGCGTTGACGTGCTGGGCTGGGTAAATATCGAGCTACGCAAGTTCGCGACCACAGATTTCACAGATTGCGCAGATTATGCGAATGGTCTGGTTAAAGAGGTCAGCGAGAAATACCCCGGGCTGTCGCTGCTTGTCAACAATGCGGGCATTCCTGGCGACATGAGCGTGGACAGCCAGCACACGGAACTGGGCGACATCAAGGAGACGCTCGACGTGAACTTCATCGGTACCTTCGCGCTGACCAAGGCATTGCTGCCCTTGCTCACGAAAAACGAGGGGCGCATCGTCAACGTGACCGTTCCCTCAGAGATCAGTCCCTATTGGCATCCCCTGGCCTACGTCGCCAGCAAGGCTGCACAGAACGCGATGATGGGTGTGATGGCTATCGAGTTCCAGCAGAGCAGCACCCCAGTGGAGATTTTCTCCGTACACCCAGGCCCCACCACCACTGACCTGAACGGGAACATGGCACTGCCTGGTTTCCACGATATCGAGACAGTGGGCCGGAAGATGGCCGAGCTAATTAACGACGGGCAGAACCATCAGGGCGAGTTCATCGAACTCTACCCTATTGTGAGTGAAGAGTGATTGAACGACCACAGATTTCACAGATTACACGGATTCTTTCATTAGAGGCAAATCTGTGTAATCTGCGAAATCTGTGGTAAAAAAAATCAGATATAGAATTCCGAAGGATCTATCAACCCCGCACGAAGCGCGTATTTCACCGCTTCGTGCGCTGTGTTGATACCCAGTTTGCGGAAGATATTCTTGCGGTGGGTCGTGACAGTATGGACACTGGAGAAACGCTCGGCGGCAATCTCCTTCGTGGTTTTGCCCTGTGCGATGGCCTTCACGATTTCCGTCTCCGTAGTGGTCAAGACGCTGGGTGTCTCCTCTTCCTGCTGCTGGGTGATGATGGTCTCCAAGGCCCGCTGACTGAGGTGTCGTGTGTGACGTTTGACGGCTTGCAAGGCTTCACGTATCTCGCTCATCGGCCCGTCCTTGAACACCACACTGAACTGGTGGGAAGAATAGACCACGCGGCGTATGAACTGGGGTGTCAGCTCGTCGCTGATGAGAATCCACTCGGACAGTGAGAAACGCTCAGCGACAATCAGGAGATGATCCTCGTCGGCGAAGTCAAACAGGGTGTAGTCGAGCAGCACCACTGCACTCTCGTGCTCCTTGAGCAGTTCCACAAGTCCTGCCCTGTCGAAAGCACGATACACCACATTCTCCTCGTCTTTCCGAAGAAGACTCTCCAATGCGAATCGCGTCAGCTCCTGATTGTCGGCAATGATAAAATTCCTCATTATGAGTCAGTTTCAGTGTGCAAAGGTACAATTATCCATGTAATCTGTGGTCGCTAAATCCATTAAATCTTGTCCAGTGCTTGAGCAAGGTCGTCGATGATGTCATCGATGTGTTCGGTGCCAATGCTCAGACGGACGGTGGCAGGAGTGATGTGTTGCTCGGCCAGTTCCTCGGGCGAGAGTTGTGAGTGCGTGGTGGTGTAGGGGTGAATGACGAGACTCTTCACGTCGGCCACGTTAGCCAGCAGCGAGAAGATCTGCAGGGCGTCGATGAACTTCCATGCCTCTTCCTGACCGCCCTTCACCTCGAAGGTGAAAATCGAGCCGCCTCCATTGGGGAAGTACTTCTTGTAGAGCGCGTGGTCGTGATGGCTCTCGAGGGCAGGATGGTGAACGGCAGCCACCTTCGGGTGGTTCTTCAGGAAATCGACCACTTTCAGCGCGTTCTCCACATGGCGCTCTACGCGCAGGCTCAGCGTCTCGACACCCTGTAGCAGGATGAAGGCGTTGAAGGGCGAGATGGCAGCACCGGTATCGCGCAGGATGACGGCACGGATGCGGGTGACGTAAGCGGCAGCGCCTACGGCATCGGCAAAGACGATGCCATGATAGCTTGGGTCGGGCTTGGCCAGTGTGGGGAACTTGTCGGGATTGGCCTTCCAGTCGAACTTGCCGCCGTCTACGATGACACCACCGAGCGAGGTGCCATGACCGCCGAGGAACTTGGTGGCAGAGTGTACCACGATGTCGGCTCCGTGCTCCAACGGACGGATGAGGTAGGGCGTACCGAAGGTGTTGTCGACGATGAACGGGATGCCGTGCTTATGAGCCACAGCAGCCACGCCTTCAAGGTCGAGCACGTCGCTATTGGGGTTGCCGAAGGTCTCGGCATATACAACCTTTGTGTTGGGCTTGATGGCGGCTTCGAGGGCTTCAAGGTCGTTCACATTAATAATGGTGTTCGAGATTCCCTGCGTGCTGAGCGTATGGGTAATCAGATTGTAGGAACCGCCATAGAGATTATCGGCAGCCACGATATGGTCACCGGCCTGCACGATGTTCTGCAGGGCGTAGGTGATGGCGGCGGCACCAGAGGCCACGGCCAGTCCGGCCACACCACCCTCAAGGGCAGCCACACGGTCCTCAAACACTCCCTGTGTGGAGTTGGTCAGACGACCATAGATGTTACCTGCATCGCGGAGGCCGAAACGGTCGGCGGCATGCTGTGAATTACGGAACACGTACGACGTGGTCTGGTAGATGGGTACCGCACGAGCATCGGTTGCGGGGTCAGCCTGTTCCTGGCCTACATGGAGCTGTAAAGTCTCAAAACGAAATTTCTTTGTACTCATAGTCTTATCCTTTCTTTTTATTAGTTAATATTATGTTCTTTTGTTCTTATGTCAAATAAAAGATGTTCTTCTGTCTTTTTGACGGTGCAAAGGTACGATGTTTGGAAATATCCACCAAATTTCTTGCATAATTCAGAAAATATCCCTAAATTTGCAGCCGATAAAGAAAAACTTTCCGTTAGGAGGTTTCTCAACCCTCTCTAACAGAATAAAACTCTAAAACATGGCAGAAATCCTCGACGAAACCGACTTGCAGATACTGAAAACACTGCAAAAAAACGCAAAACTGACCACCAAAGAGCTGGCCGAAGCAGTGCATCTGACCCCGACGCCGGTATTTGAGCGCCAGAAACGGCTCGAACGACAGGGCTACATCAAGAAATATGTGGCCATTCTCGACCCGGAGAAACTCGGACTGGGGCTTCAGGTGTTCTGCAAGGTGAAGCTGAAGCAGATTAACCGTGAGATTGCCGAGGCCTTTACCCGTCGTATTCAGCGTATTCCTGAGGTGACGGAGTGCTACAACACCTCGGGCGCGTACGACTATTTATTAAAGGTACGCGCCCGAGATATGAAACAATATCAGGAGTTCGTGCTCACAAAGCTGGGAGAAATCGAGTCCGTCGGCTCAATAGAGAGCACGTTTGTGATGAGCGAGGTGAAGCAGAACTGTGGTATTCACCTGGGATAGGACAATCTTTTGGCACGCTGGGAAGCGTGCCCTACTAAACTGCTCATGGTCTTATTTTATAGTGTACACTTTGCCAGGTGTGGTGTCCAGGTCGTATTCGTAGACTTCTGGGACTTGTGGCTTGATGATGTCGGCCTGTGGGTCGGGAGTTGTGGTTAGCGGCTGGCGAATGTCTGCTGGAGCCATGAGGCTGTTGGGACAGTCGCCTGTGGCCTTGCGCAGCCCCTTGCCGTTGAGCGGCTGATAGGAACGCAGGCGCAGGGAGCCGCCTATGGTTGAGCGTATGGTGGCCTTGGTGAGGCGACCATTGTCCCAGGCCATGTCAACGATGAATCCTCCACGGGCACGCAGGCCCTTCACCTCGCCTTTCTGCCAGTCGCTGGGCAGGGCGGGCAGCAGGTGCAGGGCACCGTCGTGGCTCTGTACGAGCATCTCGCAGATACCTGCGCTGACACCGAAGTTGCCGTCAATCTGGAAGGGCGGATGGGCATCGAAGAGGTTGGGGTAGGTGCGGCCGTCGGGATATTCGCGCATCTTCGAGTCGTCGGGCAGCAGGTGAAGCATGTTCTTGATGATCTGGAAGGCATGGTCGCCGTCGAGCATACGTGCCCAGAAATTGGTCTTCCAGCCCAGACTCCAACCCGTGGCCATGTCGCCGCGCTGCTTCAAAGTATTGCCGGCGGCAGCGAAAAGGTCGGGATGCGAGAAGGGCGAAATCTGATTAGAGGGGTACAGGCCGTAGAGGTGTGAGATGTGGCGGTGCTCATCCTTCGGGTCGTCGGCATCGATAAGCCATTCCTGCAACTGGCCATAACGACCTATCTGCATGGGAGGAAGCTTTTCCAAATGAGAAATGATAAATGATAAATGAGAGTTGTCCTTGCCCAGCACCTTGGCGGCCTGGAGGGTTTGCGAGAGCACGTCGAAGGCAATCTGGTTGTCCATCGTCGAGCCGGCACATACGTTAGTGCCCTTGCCGCGAGGACCATGCTCTGGCGACACGGTAGGCACGGATACTAACCAGCCTGCAGCCTTCTTTATCTCACCGTTGGCGGGATATTCCTGCATGTAGTCGAGCAGGAAGTCGGCGGCACCTTTCATCACGGGGTAGTATTCCTCGAGGAACTGCTTGTCGCCTGTGAAGAGGTAGTGCTGCCAGATGTGTGTCGTCAGCCATGCGCCGCCCGTTGGGAACATGCCCCAGGGAGTGCCGTCGACAGGCCCAGCTATGCGCCAGATTTCGGTGTTGTGGTGAGCCACCCAGCCGTTGCAGCCGTACATCTCCTTGGCGGTCTTGGCTCCCGTCTCGCTCAGGTCGCGAATCATGGAGAACAGCGGTTCCTGCGTCTCGGCCAGGTTACCGATGAGGGCGGGCCAGTAGTTCATCTCGGCGTTGATGTTGATGGTGTACTTCGAGTCCCAGGGGGCATTCACCTTATCGTTCCACACGCCCTGCAGGTTGGCGGCCTGTCCACCGGGCTGAGAGGATGAAATGAGCAGGTAGCGTCCGTACTGCATCATCAGCGCCACCATGTCAAGATCACTGGGATCATTCTCAAAGGCGGCTACGCGCTTATCGGTCTCAAAAGCAGAATTCTCTGACTTCGGCAGTGACAACGATACGCGGTTATACTGCTCCTGATACTTGGCGATATGACGCTTCAGCAGCTGCTTATACGACTTTCCGTGTGCCGTGAACAATCTCTCATTGACCTTCTTCATGGCATCTCCACTGACATCGTGGTAGTTCACGAAGTTGGTAGCTGCCGCGATGTGGAGGGTAGCCGTCGTGGCCTTTTCTACGGTTATCGTCTTTTTATCATTGCTTGCCACTTGACCGTCTGTCTCTATAAAGACTGAGCAATCCGCCTTCAGCCCTGGCTGAATGCCCTCATGCTCCACGCCATCAACAGTCATAAACATCTGCGCATCATGCAAGCCGTTCTGCCAGCCAGAGATACTGCCAATCATCGGTTCATGATTCGTTTTCTGCAATGGAGAGGTGAACTCCATATTGAACGACAGGGCGCCTTTCTTGTCGGCCTTCAACTGAACGACAATCACACTATCAGCCTGCGAGGCGAAGACGGTGCGTTCGTACTTCACACCATTATAAATATAATGTGTAGTAGCAACAGCATTACCCAGATTCAAGTCGCGGTAGTAGTCGGTAACGTCCTTATGACCCAGCTGAATCTTCAGGCTGCCAAGAGGCAGGAACCTCATGCCGTGAGGGCCTGGGATGAAGTTCTGGTCGATGAGTTTGGCAGCCTCACCCTCCTTGCCCTCGAAGATAAGTTTCCGTACTTCGGGCAGGACGGCGAGCGACTTACTGCTATTGTTGGAATGGGGACTCCCGCTCCAGAAGGTCTCCTCGTTGAGCTGTATCTCCTCAGTATCGGTGCCGCCATAGACCATCGCTCCCAAGTGGCTGTTGCCTATGGGCAGGGCTTCGAGCCAGTGGGTGGCAGGACGGCTATACCATAACTTGTGCTGTTGTGCCTGTGCTAACTGAAGGCCTACTAAAGCCAGCATGACTATAACTACATTTCTCGTTTTCATTGTGATTGTCTTATTGGTGAATGAATATTTTGCCGTTCTTGATATAGAGACCTTTGTGGAGTCCTGACGATACGCGGATGCCGCTAAGGGTATAGATGCCAGCGTCTTGCGTTGCCGTTGACGGTCTGTCTATGGCGATGTCATCGATACCGTCGTAAGTTTGTGGCGAGTAGTCATCGTTGTTTGTGAGGTACATGTCCTCGACGACGATGGTTGCCCTGTCGCCCCAAAAGTCTACTATGCGGATGTTCTTTGTGTCCAAAGGCTTGCCCTTCTTGTCGCCGTTGGTGTATTTGGCCGTGCTGAGATTGACGACGATTTGCTTCTTCGAGCCGAAAGCTGCTGTCTCGTGGTTCGAGGCCCAGATGCTGTTGTCTGTAAAGATGTTCAGGTGTACACCGCTGGCTGTCTGCTTCAGTTTCACCACCAAATACTTATAGGCCGACATATCGGTACCGTTACTGTAGACCCAGCCCATCTGTCCGTATTGTCCTGTCTTGAAGGTATGGGTGCTCTCGTTATAGGTACCCTCGCTGAAGAGGTTCGTGGTGATGTACTGCTTGCCGAAGGGGAAGAAGGTAGAGCGTACGGCGAACTGCAAGGAGAATTCGTTCCCCATCGGGTCTGTGTAGTATGCACGAACTTTGGCTGTTCCCTCTCCGGTGCCGATGATGCGTCCGTTGCGTATCTCGATGACTCCCTCACTGTCGGTCTCGTAGCGTGCCTGAGAGGCCACGTTCTCCGTGTGTCCGTCGCGGAAGGTGACGGTAATGTCCAGCTGGGCGCTGTTGCCTACCATCACTTCCGAGGCTGCTTCTGAGAGCGTCAGCTTCTCGGCGGTGAGCATGTCCTCGCTGAAGCCCTCAAAGTCGGCGGGATAGTAAGTTGCCTCCTCGAAGCTGTCCTCGTTAGTGAACCAGTCGAAGTCGGCGTAGCCGCCGTTGGTCGTTTGGTCGTTTGGGGAGTTGGTTGTCTGGTTGTAGCAGAAGAGTCCGAAGCGGGCACCTACAAAGACGGTGAGGTTGAAGCTCAGCTTCGTGCTCTGTCCGAAGCGCTTGAACTTCTTGTTGTCGGGCGAATAGTAGAAAACGACTGACGAAGTGCTGTAGTTGACAGCAGCACGTAGATAGATGACGCTGTCGATGTCGAGTTCCAGCGTCTCCTCAGCTGGCGTGAAGTTGTTGTCGACTCTCAGCGTGTCCTGTCGCCACACCAGCTGTTGCTTTCCGTCCTTCACCTCAACGGCGATAAAGGCGTATGGATCCTGGAACACGCAAAGTCCGGCACGGTTGCCTTCCTTCAGGTGGCTGATGTCCAGGCATACGGTGCCTTTGATGGCCGTGCTCTGCTTACTGTGTATGACTGGTATGCGCTGGGTGAGCATGTTGCGGGCCTGGGTGAGTCTCGGTGATTGCGAATCCCCTCCAACAGCTGGGAGAGCCTTCAGCCGGAGGAATCCCGGACGCTCGAAGAGGCTCCAGCCAGCATCGTCGGGGTTGTGGTTCCACTCCCACTGCATGCCCAGCGGATAGCTGCGGAAGCAGTCGTTGGTAGGCAGCGCCATGCGGGGATAGCTCGTGCCGACGTCGGGCTTGTTATACGTGGTATAGGGCACGCCCTTGTTGCCTATGATGGGCCAGTCGTCGACCCATTTCACGGGTTGCAGGTTAGGCATACGGCCAAGGGCACCCTTGTCCTCCTGCAGGATGGTCCACCACTCGCCCTCGGTCGTGTCGAAAAGTGCTCCCTGATGCACGGTGTTCACCTTTCCGTTGATGTTCTTCTCCAGGAGCATCTTCTCCTCGTAGGGACCAAAGATGTTCTTCGAGCGGAAGACGGCCTGTCCTGAGGGCCATCCGCCGTAGGTGGCATAGATGTAGTAGTAGTCGCCAATCTTGTAGAGGTGGCAGCCCTCCAGTCCGCTCTTGTCGCTGATAACGCGCTTCTCCTGCTTGAAGTTGAAGTCCTCGTCAAGCTCGCACATCTGGATGTTGCCAATGCCACAGGCCACATAGACCTTGCCGTTATCGAAAAGCATACCGGGGTCGTAATAGATGCGCGACAGCTTTTTCTTCTCCCACTCGCCTTCGGGGTCGGAGGCGGTGAGCAGCCAGCCGCCCGCATCATTGCCGTTGATGAGGATATAGAACTTGCCGTCGTGATACTTCATCGAGCAGGCCCACATGCCGGCGGCGTAGGCATTCTGCCCGTTGAGCAGGGAGTAGCGGTCGGAGGCAGAGAGCTGGGTGAGCGGTCGTGCGCAGTATTCCCAGTTCACCAGGTCCTTCGACTTCAGGATGGTAGCGCCGGGGAAGTGATGCATGGTAGTGGAGACCATGTAGAAGGTGTCGCCTACGCGGATGACGTCAGGGTCGGGGAAGTCGGCAAAGACCACGGGGTTCTGGTATTTGCCCGTACCCAGGTCGCCCATCGAGAGGTTTGTGAAGTCGGCGTGTGGCCAGTCTGCCTCGTAATATTCGGCATACCAGTCCATACAAGCCTTGCCGCAGGCCTCCTCTATACCGTCGAAGGCGGGCACCACGCTGCCGTCGGCCAGCAGCTTGTCCACATCGATGAGGCAGCTGGTTCCCGAAAGGGTCATCGAGATATTGCCGAAGTGTTCGAGGCAGGCCTTGTATGCCTTTCCCCATTTCGACGTGCTTCCCGTGGCCCATGTGCCCCAGTTCGACTCCACCCAGTCGCCGTGTTCGTTGTAGTGTCCTGTGCCTTCTTTCTTCGGACTCCAGTCAACCTCGGTGATGATGACGGGGTTGGTATCGACGACGGGCACCGACTTGTAGAACGAGTTAATCTTCACCGTGGGACTTGGGCTGTCATCGCTGCTGTCATACCAACCGCAGTAGTCGTGCACGGCATAGCCTATGTTGTAGCCCTCGATGGGCCACGTGGCATAGCTGGTGTAGTTTGACTGCCAGCCTGTGCCGGGCACCCAGATGATGCCGGTAAAGCCGTTGCTGCGTATCTTGTCGACGATGGGCTGGAAGTAGTCGTGCAGGGCCTTCGCATCGTCCTGACCGTCGGCGTTCTTCAGGCTCACAGGCTCGTTGGCCAGCTCGATGCTGATCTGTCCGGCATACTTCTTGATGTTGGAATTTTGCGTCACCAAGTCCCACACGGTCATCAGGTATTGCTGATAGTAGTCGCCCACCTTCAGGCTTCCCGGGCAGACACCCGGCGGGCGCACGACGACGTACATGCCGTGTTTCATGGCCTTCTGCATGAGTGGCCAATAGACCGATGAGAGGAAGGTCTTCAGGCGGTCGGGGTTGAACTTATGGATGTCGGCCTCGCCTGAAGCATCGCTTGGCTGGTCTGCCGCTCCGGCATACGTATAGACAGAGTCGGGACGGGGGTCATTGGTCCAGGCAGGGTCGAGATGCAGGCGGAACACGTTGCACTTGGCCTTCTCCAGGCCCGTGAAGAGCTTCTCGAAATAATCCAGACACTTAGTGGCACCGTTGGCATCGTAGTTCGCACGGTTGTTAGGGTCCCAAGGGCTGCCCCATCGCCAGCCGTTGAAATACATGTTGGGCGTGTCCATCACTCCGTGGAGCACCACGTGGTTGCCATGCTGGTCTGCCAGCCAGCGACCCTCTACATGTAGCGTGGGCAGCGGCTTCACTCCCTGTGCGTAGGCTACGGTAAGCACCATCACGAGGGCGGTGAATAACATTGTCAGTCTCTTCTTCATTGAGCTAATAAAAAATATGGGCAAAGGTACTGCTTTCTTCCAAGCCTCAGTTTCCTTGTTGTCTCATTGTTTTTTGCTAATGTTTTTTTATTTCCAAGATTATTTGTACCTTTGCACGAAAATTTGAATATGGAGTTGAATCTTCCTCCCTTCGACCTTCGCTTGCGCGACAAAGGCGGACATCGTCAGGTGCTCGATGTCTTGCGTCGGCGCTATGTTGCCCTGACTCCCGAGGAGTGGGTGCGTCAGCATTTCGTGCATTTCCTTATCGGGCACAAGGGCTACCCCAAGGGGCTGCTGGCCAACGAGGTGGAGCTGCGCGTAGGAGATAAGAGGCTGCGCTGCGACACATTGTTATATACGAGGGCCATGCAGCCGCAGATGATTGTGGAGTACAAGGCTCCCGACGTGGCCGTCACCCAGCGGGTCTTCGACCAGATCTCGACCTACAACCTGCTGCTCCACGTGGACTACCTCGTCGTCTCCAACGGCCGCCAGCACTACTGCTGCCGCATGGACTACGAGCAGCAGTGCTACACCTTCCTGAACGACATCCCTGACTATGACCAAATAAGAGCCTGAAAGTTAAGTAACAATAAAAAAATAACTTGGTAAAATATATGAAGCAAAGAGACGGCCTGCGCTCGGCCCAAAGGGACGCTTGCGTAGAGCAACGGAGCAAGAAAGGCCAACAGCTACTAGCCCAGGGCAGCGCCCTGGGTAACGAGGAACACATCTATTCGCCCTGTAAGGGCAAAAGAACTATCGCAGGGCATCGCCCTGCTATAACGCTTTTGCCCTTACAGGGCGTAGACCGCGCATACTTCAACACCCAGGGCGCTGCCCTGGGCTATTAGCTGTTACCCCTTCGGGGCGTTGTGAAGCGAGATTTTACCAACTTATTTTTTAACGAATACTAAATACCTAAATCTGAATAATTATGAAAGAATACCTGTTTCGCCACTTACTGTTACTGGCTCTTGCCTTGACACTGTTCACGGCTTGCAACCAGAGTTTTGAGTTCAACTCCGGATACAAAGAAGAAGAAGGGAATGAGGAAACGTCAGGCGACGACGTGAATACTCTCGCTGACCGCACCTTGGCCATGACCAAGGTTGCAGACAGCCTCTTCGGCGTTTGCCAGACGGCAGCCGAACTGGAGCGTCATGCCGAGGAGCTCCGGGCCATGAAGGACGTGGAGTATGTGACGTTCAACAACGACGGCATGACCTTGAAGATGAAAGATGCCTTGCCTATCGACTACATCTACCCCCAGTATGAGGATGCTGAAGACCTGGAGGCAGAAACGTCGCGCATGATGGAGGAGGCCACCCGGGCACTCGCCTTGGCTCACAACAGCCATAACATGAACTCGCTGTGCATCATAGACGAGCTGAGCCATAGCGAGTATTTCAGCAATGTCAGTTCATGGGTCAACACACTGGAACGTGAGGCGAAGTCGCTGGGCATGACCGTCAAGGTGCTCCCTCATAAGCTGCTGCCGTCGTTCTTCATCAGCGAAGCCTTTGAATACGACATGCTGCTGCTGCTTTGTCACGGTGGCTACGACGAGAAGACTGGTGAACACACCTTCTTTACATCGCACGAATATGGCACCAGGAAAATGCTTGAGAAAAGTTGGCATGACCAGGAAAGATATGAGGTTAAAATGGCGGGGGGAGACGGAATGGCCGATAACTATCTCCGTTTAGGCTGCATCATGGAGAGACACACCTACTCAGGAGAGACAAGTGAAGAAAAACACTACTACTTGGGAGTCAAGGACAAATATATCGAAAAGCTTTCCAATGGCTATAGCGGGGAACGTTTCGGCAAGGGCATCATCTTCAGTGCTGCCTGTAAGTCATTGAAGGACAACGACAACTTGGCCAATGCCTTCCGAAGCAAGGGTGCTGCCTGCTATCTAGGGTACAACGAGTCGCAGAGTGTGGGTATAAAGGCTGGCTGCAAGTTCATTCGTAACCTTTTGTCGGGAAGGACCATAGAGTCGGCTTTTGCTGCCCTGCCTGCCAACCTGTGTTCGCAGAACAGATCTGAGAAAGACCCAATGACAGGAAAGGTACGAAAATGGACTGCCCAGCTGTTACCAAGATACAACAACAATGTTGAGAATGTCAGAAAAATCTGTGCACGTTGTGTCTATACCCTCGATGCCGACATAGCAGAGTTTGAAAGCAGCACGCCCAACGAAGATAGCGAAGAGAGCCAGAACGTGACCATCCTTACAGGTGCCGCACGGCTGCTCGATGCCACCCAGAACACCTACGGATTCATCTTTGGAAAGAAAGCCGACCTGAGCGACGGGGTGAAGCTGGTTGAGCTCTCCCGATACAGAGAAGACGGGAAGCTGGAGTCGCGGCTGTCCTTCGACAGCTGGGAGAACACTGTCACCTTCCACTACGTATTCCAGGATGGCGAGCTGATGGACGGAAAGAGCTATTACTACAGGGCTTATATGCGCGATCCTGACGGCTATTACTGCTATGGTGAGATAAAGGCACTCGAGGCCGAGGGACTCATCAAGGGAGAACTGGGACTCTTCGAGCTGAAAGGCCCGGTGAAGTCATACACCTTTAAACGTGCCGGTGAGACGGAGACCACCACACGTACCTTCGACCGTAATGGCTTCTGGCTCACCTACAACGGCATACCTCTTAGGAGCATCTATAACCTGGGCATCACCCGTGACTTGCAGGGACGCATCACAAAGGGAGAGTTCGACGAGGGGTATGAGACTTACGAGTATGACGCACGGGGGCGTATCGTGAAGTATGGCTACCTCTACTATGACGGAGGTAACGGCATCACTTACCACTACGACCAAAACGGGCTGCTTTACCAGGCCGAGGATGAGCCGTGGGGCATGGATGCCGAATATTACGACACAGAGGTATACAACTACAAAGGCTATGTCCTTGACAAATACGGAAACTGGATACAACGGCTTTGCTACACCAAATTCAGCGGGTATGACGAGCAACGTACTATTGAGTATTACGAGTGAGGATGGTGACGCTGCGGTCTTCGCCCGTGAAGGGCAAGAAGGGAAACCTGAGGGTCACGCATTTTTCATATTTTTTACGATTAGTGTCTTTGCGGTTTGATTTTTTTTGCCTACTTTTGTAGGCGAAATCTTAATAACATTTACAATGATGGAAACGATAAGAACAATCCTTTTAAAAACTAGGCTAGCTACTTTTGTGGCTGCTTTTATGGCGCTATGCATGGTTATTGCGTGTAACAAGAATGATGATGAGCTCATTCCCGATGTAGAAGTTGGGGAGACGGTTAATGACTTCAAAAAAGCTGTTCGCTACGAGGATAGCAAATATTTCGACAACGACCTCGACGCACTCGTTACCTATGCCCTTGACATACGTGCCGTGCGCTGGCTCTACATCTATCGCGCATCAAAAGGTTTTGATGGAAACGAACCCTTCAGTGCTACAATGGATGAGCTGGAAAACGATGAGTATTGTAAACTGGCAACCGAGGTCCTCTATGAAGTTATAGACGATATTGTGGGTAGGGCCGACGAGTATGAGGAGGCAATTGAGCGCCTGCAGGAGTCGGGCGTGCTGACCACACCCAATACGTCGACACGAGGCATCCTCAGCGATGCCTGGGACTTCATGTTCAGCTGCAAGAAGACGCAGACCATGGGGCGCAAGTCGGTTGTCACCGTCATGCGTGAATTAGGCTGGACCAACAATGCTGCCAAACTGCAGCAGGTGTACAACAGCCTTCCTTCTGAACTGCGGCGTGGCTATACCAGTTCGCAGGACTTCTGGCGTGACTTCAGCAGGGGAGATATTGACAGCCGTGCCAACCAGATATTTGTCAACCTCTACACCTATGCCGATCCCGACTTCGGTGACAAGGCACGCGACCTGGGTATCACACCGGGTAAGAACATCACCGTGGCCGGTGCCGAGCTCATTGAAAAGGGTGCCGCTCTGGTTATCGATGCCAGTCCCATGAGCACACAGCTCGGATACGGTAAAGACCTCTACGGCGTCGTTGATGCCACCAGCAATCTGGTCACCAAGGGCGACGTGAAGGGATTCATGAAAAACGCCGCCAACAACCTCATCAATTATGGCCGTGACGTCACTAAACTGGCAGACAAGCTGCGCGGGCTGGACATCAACTACTGGGACTATGGTGATCAGTTCTGGGACTATGTGGGTAAGGACATCTCTACAGTACTCATGAACGACGTGTGCTTCAACGAGCATTTCGGAGAACTGGACAATGGAGAGGGGCTTATACCAAACATGGTGAGGACCAAGGACGTGAACGGAAAGGAGATAACCCTGTTAGTAATGGTCGACACCAACTCGGGACAGACCATCATCACCTGTGTTTTCGACAAGGACGGTAATATCGTGGCCAACCCCCAGCTGCCGGGACAGAAGCAAATAACAGTCGTCAACCGACAGACTGGCAAACGCGTTACCAAGACTATTACTGTGCCGGAAAAAGGCGAGACCGAAGTGGAAGTGGATTTGGAGTTCGACGAGAAGCTTCTTGAAGAGAACCCCAAGGATGGAGAGTTGAAACTCTCGCCCGCCAGCCACAACGACGAGACTGGCGAGGGCGGTTACGTGCGCTCCACCATCATCACCAACTATCTCTACTACTCCTGTAAAACCTCTGACGACTGGATTAGTGCCTCGATAGCCTCTGATGCTAACTTCCTCTACCTACGTCTGGCCAAAAACGACACAGGTAAGGAACGAAAAGGGCAGGTCACTGTGATGGCCACTGACTCGAAGGGCAAGGTGCTTAAGACTGCCGTAATGCCCATCACCCAACAGCCCTACGTTGAGGAGGAGGAGGGTATCTTCGCCTCACCATCATCACTGAACTTCAATGCCGATGGGGGAAAGCAAACTATCAGTGTGAGCTTGCCTAGCGGTATCAAATCATGGGGAGCAGAGCCAAGTGACAACATGATTGGGTGGGCCACAGCCGATGCCACCATTGCTAACGGAACCCCCGAGGTCATTGTCGACGTAAATAGTAATACTACCGAACAGGAGCGTTCGGGCAGTGTTACCATCTGGTGCTCCTACGACGAGGTTGGCAGTAAGATAGACTACAAGACCACCGTTTTCGTGAAGCAGGCGGCACTTGATGTGAGCAGCTTTGCCGAGATGATTATCGGCAAGTGGTACAATGCCACGTATGGCATAGGCAAACACGATGTAGACAACATCATCGGCTTCGAGTTCACCAAGGATGGCAGATACACGTGGTTCGACTACTTCGTTACACGTACGCCAGGTACCAACAAATTGAAGCGTACAAACACAGATATGGACCAATGGATTTCAGGCACTTACAGGGTCAATGGTAACCAGATCTCCTTCAGCCCATCCTCTGGCAGAGGCTATAGTTACGAGGGTGGCTACAATTGGGGGTACAACAAGGATGCGACCTATATGATAGTGCTTGAGGAGGGCAAGGACATAAAGCTGGATTATAACGACGTGATTCCTTACGGTGGGAAGGTGCTCCATGTAAGGAAGACCAACGGGGGACCGGCTGAAACCTTTGAGTGGCCATACTATAAAAACATCTGGGAATTAGACGACAATCAGGATGCTTCTGTAGTGAGTTCAGTTAGCTTATATTTTTCTTACCGTATACAGCATGAAACCTATAACCCATTGTGGAGTTACATCAATGTGGAATGGTCGGAAAATGATATAAAGGTCAGTCAAAATGGAAACGACTATGAAATATATGCCAATAAGAAAGAAAACGGCATTACTCAGACTGCGAAGTTTAAGTTCACCAAGCTGGGAGAGGGAAAGTATTCCGAAGTACCAAGTGTTGAAGTCGCCTACGAAGAGGATGGAGTTTATAAAGTGGCTTTTACGGCCACAAACATAGCTGTCAGCAGCAAGTCAAGTTCTTTCGGTGCTCATTGGGCGGGAACTCACGACAAAGGTATGGGCATATCTGGCTTTACCTATTCCGACAAATATAACGACGAAGAACACTATTATCAACATCCGGAAAATAAACTTTTGCTAAGTGTCGGGTTTAAATAAAGCCCCCATCCGTTGTATAGGATTTTCGTGTTTTAGGGTGTCAGGGTGACAGAACCACGATAAACACAGGGCCTGCACCCTGTTTTGGAGGGTGACAAGGGTGACAGGAGGGTGACAGGATGTGATGCCCTGAAAATAGGATTCTTTCAAAATGTCCCACTGGGTGGGACATAGAGAAAAGGTAGTCTTTTCTAATAGTCCCACCGGGTGGGACATGGAGAAAAAACGGCTTTTTCTCAGAGTTTGAACGGCTTTATCTCTGGGTTTGGACGGCTTTTTCTACAGGCAAGGACGTAGGTTTCAGAAGGAAGCATAAAAACATTTTTAGAAGGGAGTAATTGGCATAGTCTTTGCTGAATACAAGTAGGAGGTAACGCATCTGGGCGTTACGTGAGAATTTCAATGAATTACCACAAAAATAAATAGCCTTATGTTTGAAGATACAAAAGTCTTGATGGAATATCGTTACCGCTCTGAGTGGCGGGAGAAATATGTGACGCTGAAGGAAGTGGCTAAGGCACTTCGCGATGGGAAGTACAAGAAACGCGTGGATGCTGTTCGTGGCCTTGGCATGACATCCACAGCAACAGGACCGGCTAGCGGTTATGTTGCTGCGGAGTGGCTGCCAAGGGTGAGACCGTCAGTAGGACCGGAGAAGAGCTACACGGGTCTGGTGCTGCTGTCGTTCCGAGTGACGGAAGGGGTGAAGGCGCTGAAGCGGCTGCGCCGCAAGGTGAACCTCTGGGAACAGACGCTGATGTCGTTCATGGGGTCGAGCGGACAGTCGTTGAAGGTGCTGATACCCTATCAGCTGATGGATGGAAGTCTTCCAAAAGGAGCGCAAGTGGCTTTGTTTCAGCAATATGCATACAAACGGGCGGCAGAGTACGCCCTGAACGCTACGGGCATCTGGCCAGAAGAGGTGAGTCACGACGGTACAGAGCACTTCTGCCTGAGCTTCGACTCGCAGGTGTACCTGAATGCCGATGTGAAGCCCATCGCGATGGAACAGCCTACGGAGGAGTTGAAGGATGACATAATGACAGTAGATAACCAGCCGGACAAGGTGTCACTCGATACCGATGTGTTGCCTGGCTACACTCGCCGCGAGATGGACGTGATGAAATTCAACACCGTCTGCCGCAACCTGTCGTTCGGCCATGAGATGCCGCTCGATGAACACCTGGTACGCCTTGCCGTCGCCTGTCGCAGAGCGGGCATCGACCAGGAGTTGGCCACGAAGATGGCGCTGGAGCTATTCGACTGCTTCGACAAGGAGCCCCTGCTGCGCACCACGTTCAACAACGCTTACGACGCCCAACGGCTGGGCCGCCAGAACCCCATAGAGCGGTCGATGATGCATCAGCTGCTGCTGGAGGACTT
>JAEEGL014556382.1_pt1 | contig 17982 bp, 11 predicted proteins | sample 9134231 | NCBI WGS metagenome assembly JAEEGL01 (sample SAMN16246548, study PRJNA631951) | gut metagenome | biome: gut microbiome; feature: rumen; material: fiber-attached | host: Bos | place: Iran: Karaj | collected 2018-10 | reverse complement strand
TCTTTTCCTGCAGGTGCGGAAATAACAACCTTCTTTGCGCCGGCATTGATATGTGCCTGAGCCTTCTCCTTGGAAGTATAGAAACCGGAGCACTCAAGAACAACATCTACACCAAGCTCGCCCCAAGGGCAGTTATTTGCATCGGGCTCTTTGTAAATCTTAAGAGTCTTTCCGTCAACGGTGATGGAATCTTCACCTGCGGAAACGGTGTCTGCCTTAGCATACTTTCCCTGGGATGAATCATACTTCAAAAGATGAGCAAGCATCTTGGGAGAAGTAAGATCGTTGATTGCTACTACATCGTATCCTTCTGCACCAAACATCTGTCTGAATGCAAGACGTCCGATACGGCCAAAACCATTAATTGCTACTTTTACTGCCATTTTGTAATTCCTCCTAGAAATTTATTTAACCGTCGACTCACCCGCAATTATCAAAAATCACTAAGGATTGTCAAACTTTTGTCAGCAAATTCATTTTACCGAAACTCCCCCCGATTTTCAAGACAGTTAATGAAACTTTGATAAAATTAACAAAATGTTCAAATTTCAACTTCCTGTGAAACAATTTTTGACCTTTTGGAAAAATGTTTATATAATTGCAGTGAAGATTTTTATCCGATGTAATTGTTTCACAGAATGCATTTTTATGTTTCACATAATCAAATTAATTTGTTTCACGAAATGGTTATATTATATAACAATCCGTAACAGAAAAGAGGAAATCAATGATAAATGCAGACTTTCATATGCACTCCTGCTACTCCGGTGACAGTAAGGCACCAACAGAGGATATGATTAAAGAATCCGTAAACAGAGGACTTAAGCGGATTTGTTTCACGGAGCACAACGATCCGGACTATGTCTATGTCAAGCCGGAAGAAACCGGTATGTTCGATTTAAATACAGAAGAATATTATAAAGATATATTAAATCTTCAGAATAAATATCAGAACCAAATCGATATCGGTTTCGGTGTGGAACTCGGCATTCAGCCCGGCATTTACGATAAACTATCGGAATATGCCCTCTCCTTCCCTTTTGATTTTATTATTGCTTCCAGCCATGTATGCAAAAAGAAAGACCCGTACTACCCGTCCTATTATGACGGAATTTCCATAAAAGAAGGAATCCGTGACTATTTTGAAGAAATCCTGGAAAATGTCACACATTTTAACGAATATGATATTTACGGACATCTGGATTATATTGTCCGGTATCTCCCTTCCGACCGGAAGTCGGAATATTCCTACAATTACCGCGATTTCGAAGATATCATTGAGGCATTTTTAAAAATCATCATTCAAAACGGAAAAGGCATTGAACTTAATACTTCGGGTTATTCCAAAAGCATCTGTAACTCCAATCCCTGTCCTGAAATAATCCGTTTATACCATGATCTTGGCGGAGAAATTATTACAATTGGAGCCGATGCGCACAGCACGGATAAAATCGCATACTGTTTTGATAAGGCGGAAGAAACATTAATCCGAAGTGGATTTGATTACTATTGCACTTTTGAAGGAAGAAAACCGGTTTTTCACAAACTGTAAGATTAAAAAATGCGTTCCGGATTGGAGCGCATTTTTATCGTTTATGATTTTTAAATATTTATCATTTTTGGTATATCATCCATTCGAAAGCATAATAACGTTTATTATAATTCATCAGCTTCTCGGATGAGCTTTGTTATATACATCTCTCAGTCTGCTCTGCGTCAGGTTCGCATAAATCTGTGTCGTCGAAATATCCGAATGTCCGAGCATCTCCTGTACACTCTTTAAATCCGCACCGTTTTCCACAAGATGTGCGGCAAACGAATGTCTTAAGGTATGAGGTGTAATATCCGCTTCAATTCCGGCTTTCTTGGCATAATACTTAATGATTTTCCAAAATCCCTGACGGCTCATCGCCTCTCCGGAACAGTTGGCAAACAAAATATCGGAATTCTTATCTTCAAGCATGGCATCCCTTGCACCGGACAGATACTTCATCAAAGCGTCCTTTGCTTTGGTGCCGAAAGGAATAATCCTCTCCTTGTGGGTGTCGTGAATCATGATAAATCCCATGGCAAGATTCACATCCGTCGTCTTAAGCCCGATCAGTTCGGATACACGAATACCGGTTGCATAAAGAAGTTCCAGCATGGCTTTGTCACGGATTTGTTTCGGTGAGTTGCCGGAAGGCTGTTCGAGAAGAAGCATAACATCCTTTTTGGACATAATGGAAGGCTCCTTTTTCTCGATTTTCGGAGACTTCAGTCCGGATGCAACATCGTTTTTTATAATATTCTTCTCTTTCAGGAATGAGAAAAGTGCTTTTGTAGATGCGATACTCCTGGAAATGGAAGTGGGTGCGGCATTCTGCTCGTGCATATGAGCTACATACGCTTCCAGATCTTCTTTCGTAACCTCGTCAAAAGTTTTCTTCCCCAAATCGTTCTGTAAAAAAGCAACAAGCTTAATTAAGTCACGCCTATAAGATAATTCCGTATTCTTAGATGTATTTTTTGTCTCATGCAAAAATTCAATTAATGCATCGATTTGATTTTCCATCCACAGATAATTCCTTTGTCTGAAATGGTTATTGTAAACCTTTTGGTCAAATACTTATGTAAATCATTGACCGTGCAAGTTTCATTATAGCCGTATTTTCGCAGAAAATCAACGAAATATTTGAATTTGTTACATATTTTTTTCGGGCAAAACAGGCCGTTCACAAGATATCGTCAAACTTCCTTCCACCCCACTATATATAGCGTTTTCGCTTTGTTTACAGGCAAAAAAATGTTTAAGAATCATTAGGAAGATTTTACATAATTATTAAAAATATGACATCATTATGACAACCAAATTGACCGGTTATGGCCAATGTTACGTTGACTATTTTAGTCATGAATTATTTAAGATATTTATTTACATATGCCAAAACAGATGCCACGGTCTTGGAATCGTTCAATGTTCCGTCGTAAATCAGTTTGCAGAGTTCTTCCGTCGTATAAGGTTCTGTTTTCACCATTTCATCTTCATCCAGATGCTGTTCTCCCTGCTCTCCTTTTACAAATGCAACATAAACCGGTATTTTTTCGTCACAGAAAGCCACCGTCGTATTTACGGCAATCAGGAATTCCATAGTATCCACCGAATATCCGGTTTCTTCTTTCAATTCACGCATGGCGCAGTCGTACGGATCTTCATTTTCGTTCAGACCTCCTGCCGGAATTTCAATGGTTTCCCTGTCAAGCGCATTACGGTACTGTCTCACCATAAGAATACGTCCGTCCGGCAGTACCGGAACAACTGCCGCAGCGCCTTTATGTTTAATATAATCCCAGTAAGCAATATTTCCGTTCGGCACAGCAATGGTATCCTCGTAATAATCCATTATATGGCCATGTGCCACCAGTTTTCTGTCAATCCTCTTATAATGCTCCACTTTCACTTTCCTCCTTTAAATCCGCTCCCTACAAGTCTATCGTGCAATCGCGCAATCGAGCAGTAATCGCGCAAAAAAATGCCGGCAGCGTTTAATCGCCACCGGCATAAATTTTACTTTGCATAATCCACAGCTCTGGATTCACGAATTACGCTGACTTTAATCTGTCCGGGATATTCCAGTTCATCTTCAATCTGCTTGGAAATATCGTGGGCAAGCAATACCATATCGTCATCCGTGATTTGCTCAGGAACTACCATTACACGAACCTCGCGGCCTGCCTGAATAGCAAATGATTTATCAACGCCCTTATATCCATTGGCGATATCTTCTAATTGTTTAAGACGTGTTGTATATGTTTCAAGTGTTTCTCTTCTTGCACCCGGTCTCGCGGCGGAAATTGCATCCGCAGCCTGAACGATACATGCAATCAGCGATGCCGGTTCTACATCTCCGTGATGCGCTTCTACGGCATTGATTACAGTAGCAGACTCTTTATACTTACGGCAGAGTTCTGCTCCAAGCTGGACATGAGAGCCTTCCATTTCGTGATCCACGGCTTTACCGATATCATGAAGGAGACCCGCACGTTTTGCGATTCTCACATCAAGCCCCAGTTCTGCAGCAAGCAGACCGGATAACTGTGCAACCTCGATGGAATGCTTTAACACACTCTGTCCGTAGCTGGTTCTGAATTTCATCTTACCGAGAAGTTTTACAAGTTCGGGATGAATTCCGTGAACGCCGACATCCAGACATGCTGCCTCGCCCTCTTCTTTCATGGCAACTTCCACTTCTTTTCTGGCTTTTTCGACAGCTTCCTCAATCCTTGCGGGATGAATTCTACCGTCTACAATCAGCCTTTCAAGAGCAATTCTTGCCACTTCTCTTCGAATCGGATCAAAGCCTGATAAAACAACAGCTTCCGGAGTGTCATCAATAATAAGTTCAACACCCGTCATCGTTTCGAGAGTTTTGATATTTCGACCCTCACGACCGATGATTCTTCCTTTCATTTCATCGCCGGGAAGCTGTACAACAGATATGGAAACTTCGGAAACATGGTCTGCCGCACATTTCTGGATGGCATTCACAACATATTCCTTCGCTTTCTTATCCGCTTCTTCTTTTGCCTTGTTCTCCATTTCTTTTACGAGAACGGCAGTTTCATGTTTTACATCGTCTTCAACAATTTTTAACAGATAATCTTTTGCTTGTTCAGAGGTTAATCCGGAAATTCGTTCCAGTTCCTGCAACCTTTGCTCGTTTAACTTGGAAATTACTTCCTTCTTTTTTGCCAAATCCTCTTCTTTTGCCGTTAAACTTGCTTCGCGCTTCTCAAGTGCATCCAGTTTCTTTTCAACACTTTCTTCCTTTTGCTGGACTCTTCTTTCGTAGCGCTGTGCTTCCGCTCTTCGGTCTTTGATTTCACGATCAAGTTCATTCTTGGCCTTAATCGATTCCTCTTTGACTTCAAGCAGTCCCTCTCTTTTCTTTGCTTCCGCTGTCTTCAATGCCTCATCCAGGATTTCTCTCGCCTTATCCTCGGCATTTCCGATCTGTTTTTCCACTTTTTTCTTATAAACGGAATAAGTTATAAGAGCGGATACCGCTGCGGAGATGATTAACGTTGCAATGACGGAAATCAGCAAAACAGGTAAGCTAATATTGCCCATTGCAGGAGCACCTCCTTATTTAGTTTTCATAGAACAAGTATTAATTTGGACATTTTGCCCCAATTATCTACATTACAACATTCTTATTTTATCGAATGAGAATTGTTATGTCAAGACAAAAGACATGGTTTAAACACAAGATATTGTAAAACATGAATAATCGGTTCTATAACTTGGCCGAAATCAGTATTCCCGACCGTTTAAAATATGCTTTACCGCATCAAAAGAAAATCCTTTTCTAAGAAGCATTGCCGTAATCTTTTCTTTCTCCTCATAGGATAATTCACCCGGAACAATCTTCTTTTTATCCAAAAAATTACGAATCAGAACTTCTTCATCATCAATATCGTTTTGTTCAAGAAGCATCTCATAAACGGCTGATGCATCCTCTTCTTTAATTCCCTTTTGTTTTAGGTCCGCCATAAGTCGGCGTCTGCTCTTCTTTTTACTTTGCCAGAAAATATAATTTTCGGTATAGCGGCGATCGTCAATATATTTCTGTTCTTTTAATAATTGAATGGTATCGTCGATAATGTTTTCGGGATAATCATCCGAAAATAGTTTTTCTTTCAGCTGCCGCTCTGTATAATCCCTGCTAAGCAATAATTTATAAGACCGATCCAAAGCTCTTTTAGGCAGAATACGATGCATAATTTCATCGTAATCCGCTTCCGGTATTTCTTCGCCTTCGGAAATATGATATTTATTGAAATCGCCTTTGTATAACACAAAGGCGATTTTTTCATCAATAAAAACCGTTATTTTCTTATTGTTTTTCGGAATCAGTCCGGTAACGGTCATAACTGTTTATTCCTTTCGGTATAATTACTCTACCTCAGCCGCATCGGCAATGGTACCTTTCTTACGGGTGGAAGTTTTCTTTGTTTCCGTAGTTCCTTCTTCCGAATCGGTTTCGGAAGCGGTTCCAAGCAGGCCAAAATGTTCTCTGACCTTTTGTTCCACCAGACGGCAGATATCCGGGTTTTCTTTTAAATAGGTCTTTGCATTATCTCTGCCCTGGCCGATTTTGTTACCGTCATAGGCATACCATGCACCGCTTTTCTGAATGACACCGATTTCGGTAGCCAGATCCAGCACATCTCCCTCAAAGGAAATGCCTTCGCCGAACATAATATCAAATTCCGCCTCTTTAAACGGAGGAGCAATCTTATTCTTGACGATTTTTGCACGGGTACGGTTACCGATAATGTCTCCGCCGGATTTTAACTGTTCAACGCGACGGATTTCCATACGTACGGAGGAATAAAACTTAAGTGCGTTACCTCCGGTGGTAACCTGCGGATTTCCATAGAAAACTCCGACTTTTTCACGAAGCTGGTTAATGAAAACCACCGTACAATTGCTTCTGCCGATGGCACCGGTCAGTTTACGAAGAGCCTGGGACATCAGTCTTGCCTGAAGGCCGACATGAGCATCTCCCATATCTCCTTCGAGTTCTGCCTTTGGAACAAGAGCAGCCACCGAGTCTACTACAACAATATCAATGGCACCGGAACGAACCATGGTCTCGGTAATTTCGAGCGCCTGTTCGCCGTTATCCGGCTGTGAAATATACATATTATCCACATCCACGCCGATCGCTTTCGCATATGCGGGATCCAGGGCATGTTCTGCATCGATAAATCCGGCAATTCCGCCTCTTTTCTGAACTTCTGCAATCATATGAAGCGTTACGGTTGTTTTACCGGAAGATTCCGGTCCGAAGATTTCCACAATACGTCCTTTGGGAATTCCTCCGAGCCCCAACGCAATGTCCAAACTTAAAGAACCTGTCGGGATGGTTTCAACATTCATTGTAGATGCCGGATCCCCAAGTTTCATAACCGCTCCTTTACCGAACTGTCTTTCAATCTGGGATAATGCCGCATCCAGCGCTTTTAATTTCTCTTCTCTTTCCATAATAATTTGTCTCCTTTACGCATGAACATTCGTTCTGTTTTTAATAATAAAACAAATGTTCGTATTTGTCAACCTGTTTTTTATATTTTTTAATAATCTTCAGTCAAAACGGAAAGAATGATCAAACCCGCAACGGCAACACCTCCTTTGTTTTGTCATTTATAAAAAAGTGTTTTTGAAAATCCGGCGAACCGCCAAAAAGAAAACACATACCGAAGAATTCGGTATGTGCCTATTTTATACATATTCGGAATTGCAGACAACCTTTTTCACATATAATTCACAAACATTTTTTGATAATTAAACAAATTATACCTTCTCTTTTACTTTTTTTCGTCGGTGGAATCCTCATTTTTTTCTCTATCTGACTCATCCATTATTTTTTTATCGGTTTCATCTTTTATTTCTTCATCAGTTTCATCCTTTATTTCGTCATCAGTTTCATCCTTTATTTCGTCATCAGTTTCATCCTTTATTTCGTCATCGGCACAATCCATGCTTTCTTCATAAATAACCGGATCCGTCAAGAAAGTGCCGAAAGAATCCCTGTTTTCATAGAAATTCAAAAAGCTTCTGAGAATGGCCGCGCATTCACACCTGGTTGCCGTTCCGTTCGGATCCAGCCTGTATCCGGTACTCTCATTTCCTTTTCCGCTGATAATGCCGTTTGATACGGCCCAGTTCAGTGCATTTACAGCCCAGGGACTCACCTTATCCGCATCGGAGAAATCCGGAATCTTTTTTCCTTCGCCTTCGGATACGTCATATCCCTTATATACGGCATATTTATAAAACATGGCAGCAAGTTGTTCCCTTGTAGCAGCTCCGTCCACGGAAAACGTCGAGCCGTCTCCCGTTCCGGATACTATCCCATTTGAAGCTGCCCATATAACGGCATTTGTATACCACTTTCCTTCCGGAACATCTTTAAATACCGGAGAATAAGTCACTTCGGGACAGCCTTCGACGCTGTACAGCGTCTGTACAAACTGTGAGCGGTTAATCGCTGTGTTCGGTGAAAAAATGACTCTTCCGGGAACCAGTTCCCCTTTCCCGGTCATATAGCCCCTGTCGTAAACATATTTTGCCGCATCGTACTGCCATCCGGACGCTTTGATATCCGCAAACGGATTTCCCGCTACATTGTCGGCAAGAGCGGTGATCCTGCAGGTTGCCATTAAGTTATTCGAAGTTTTTGCCGTAACGGTAAAAATCCCTGCGCCCCACACTTTGACCGTTCCGTTATTCACACCGGCAATCGAAGGTTTGTCAACACTCCAGGTAACACTTTTATCCGTTGCGTCAGCCGGCAGAACCGTTGCCGTAAGCTTTATGGATTCTCCGAAATATACGGTCGCCGACGTTTTATCCAGCGTTACGGACGTCGGATTCTTAATTACGGATATTTCACAGTTCTTGATAAGCCCATTCACGGTCCTTGCCGAAATGACGGTTTTTCCGGTACCGACAGCCTTTACAAGCCCGTTTTGATCAACCGTCGCAACCGACGGATTCTCACTTTTATATTTCACCGACTTATCAATGGCATTATCGGGAACCACCGTGGCTTTCAGCGTATAGTTTTCTCCGACGGTTAATTTCAGGCTGTCGGCATTCAGTCCGATACCGTTCGGATAAATTCCGGTATCTTTGGTAAATGCTTTAATTCTGATATTTTTGTTATTTTTGGCACCGTAATCATACCAGAAACCGTTTGAATATGCATAACTCTGACCGGGTTTAGCTGATGCCGTAAAGGTAAAGTTATGGTAAACCCCGCTGTCTTCGGTACGGATAGGGGGTTCTCCTCTCGAAAATGTCATCACAACAGCAAAACGGCTTCCGGGTTCAAGGCAGACTTTTTCGGAAAGTTTTATCGTCTGGTAACCTCCGCTGTATTTCATTTCCGCAATCTGAGGTGTTTCCAGCATGGGAATACCGCTTTCGGGATTATTGGAATCCGTCGGATTTTTATAAATCTGAATGCTGATTTTCCCCGGTGTTCCGCCGGTGTGTAAAGATACAGCCTGTAATTCCTGGCCGGTATTTCCCTGAACGGTAAATACATTTGCCACGGCGGTTGTTTTTCCGTATAATTTGCATATATCATACCAGTACGAACCGTCATACTGGTAATTGTGATCGTAATTATCCGCTCTCTCCCCGACGAGCGCCAGCCCGTTTCTTGAAAAAGAAGGTTCGCAGTAAGACATCCAAAAATATCCGCCGTCACCAAACGATGTCCCCCAGCTGTTTTTGCATAGCCATGCACCGTCACGGGGCGGGGCCACGTTAAAACTATTCCGGCTGTAATTATCGTCCCATCCGACCAGTAAAATTCCGTGATTGCCTCCTTTGTTTACCGGAGCGTAATAGGCATTCGTACGATTATTTAAATTTTCATCGTTATAATACATGCCGACAGCCACGCCGCCGTATTCCATAATACAGCTTTTCAGTTCATCTTCGCCTCTTACATCGAAGCAATTCTGCACATGAACAACATCATGATTAAAAGCATCATCGGTCGACCGGTTTCCGAGATCGCCGTTATACGGCGCATAACTTTCCGAAACGGCTCCGTGCCAGTTTTCCATCGTATGAAGAAAAATGGCGGTATCGCCGCCGGCTTCCATCGGATTGCCACCGCTAAAGTGCATGGAATCCCCGGCCGTTCCACCTAAAGGATCAAGAACATTCTGAAAAGAATATTTCACGAGATGTTTTTCGGATAAATCGGGATCGGACATAATATGCTGGCTCAAAAGACTCGATTCAAGCGAACCGATCATGGCAAACGCCCAGCAGGTGGAATACTGCCCCTGATTTCTTACCGGACTGACCTGTCCGTGACTTCTGGCATCATAATTTGAGGGCAAAGAAACTTTGGATAACGATTTATCTTCATCATTTCCATCGATATCAAATTCTGTATCTGCGGGCAAATTTTCAGGTCCGAACGACATCCATCCGCAATAATCATCCGGAATAACGACGGGATTTTCATCGGCATGCGAACGAAAGGCAAATGCAAATACCAGCAGAAAAACGACTAAAACCATTCCCCCAAAATATAAATTCCTTTTTCCAACAATATTCTTTTTTTCCATAATAAGTTCTCCTGTCAGAAAAAATCTGCATTATTATTCAAAAAAATATTGCAAAAGATTCTTCATGATTCAACATAATTCAAAGAATCGGGTTATATCATATCAAAAAGCGAAATCTGATTATTTTCCGGCAGCACGCCCAAAAGTCCGAGGCGATACATGGTATCCACTACACCCTGCGCCACTTTTGCCCGGTTTTTAAAGTCCATTTTGGACGTAAACGGTCCCTGTTTGCAAGCTTCCGCAATTCCGGTGGCAGCCGATTCGGCAACGCCGCTGATACTCATTAAGGACGGCATGATTTTTCCGTCAATTACCTGGAAATTCTTCGGGTCGGCACGGAATATGTCAATGGGCATGAATTCAAAACCTCTGGCATACATTTCCTGAACCAGACGCATGTCTTTATATTCACCTTCCTCTTTATTCGAAGGGGCATCCTCATCCGAAGGTGCCGCAGCGGAAGGATTATCGTCGGTGGTGATTCCGGCTTTCTTTTTATACTGCTCGATTTCGTAATTTAACCGGTCCGGGCCGAGACACATCTTCTCATAATCAAAGGCCGTCGCACGGATGGTAAAATAGGCCGCATAATAGGCAAGCGGATAATTCACCTTGCAGTATGCGATACGCCATGCCATCATGACATATGCCGCCGCATGGGCTTTCGGGAACATGTATTTAATCATCTCGCAGGACCAGACATACCAGTCGGGAACACCGTGTGAAAGCATGTCTTCCTTCCATTCGGGCCATTCCTTGACTTTTCCTTTCGCAACCTTGCCCTTACGGACGTTTTCCATGATTTTAAACGATTCTCCGGGATCCAAGCCCATGCCGATTAAATAGGTCATAATATCGTCACGGGTACAGATGGCGGTTGAAATTGTGGCTTTGCCTTCCGAAATCAGTTTCTGCGCGTTACCGAGCCATACATCGGTTCCGTGGGCAAGACCGGCAATACGTACAAGGTCCGAAAACGAAGTCGGATGGGTATCGATTAACATCTGCATCGCAAAATCCGTTCCGAACTCCGGAATTCCGAGAGACCCGAGCTTCGTTCCACCAATCTGTTCCGGGGTGATACCCAGCGCGGACGTATCCTGGAAAAGCGTCATAACCTGCGGATCGTCAAGCGGAATCGTTAACGGATCAATGCCCGTTAAATCCTGCAGCATACGAATCATCGTCGGATCGTCGTGTCCCAATATATCGAGTTTTAAAAGGTTGTGATCGATGGAATGATAATCAAAGTGTGTGGTAATAATATCCGTCTTCATATCATTCGCAGGATGCTGAACCGGCGTAAACTGATTGATATCATGTCCGAGAGGAAGCACAATAATACCGCCCGGATGCTGACCGGTCGTACGACGTACATCGATACAGCCTTTGGCAATTCGTTCTACTTCGCAGTTTCTCTTTGAAATTCCCTTTTCTTCGAAATACTTCCGGACATATCCGCAGGCGGTTTTTTCGGCAACCGTACCGATGGTTCCCGCACGGAAAGTCTGCCCGGCACCAAAAATTACTTCGGTGTACTTATGCGCCTTGGACTGATATTCACCGGAGAAATTAAGGTCGATATCCGGTTCCTTGTCTCCCTTAAATCCGAGGAATGTTTCAAAAGGAATGTCAAAACCGTCCTTCTTTAATTTTTCTCCGCAGACCGGGCACATCTTATCCGGCATGTCGCATCCGGCACGGCCCGCATAAGCTTTAACATCCTCCGAATCAAAATCACTGTAATGACATTTGCTGCAGTAATAATGCGGCGAAAGCGGATTTACTTCCGTAATTCCGGCCATGGTGGCTACAAACGAAGAACCGACGGAGCCTCTCGATCCTACCAGATATCCGTCTTCGTTGGATTTCCATACCAGTTTCTGCGCAATAATATACATTACGGCAAATCCGTTCTTGATAATGGAATTCAGTTCCCTCTCAAGACGTTCTTCCACTACCGGCGGCAGTGTTTCGCCGTATATTTCATGTGCTTTTGTTTCACAGATTTCACGTAAGGTAATATCGGAATCGGGAATAACCGGGGCACATTTATCCGGATGAATCGGAGATACGAATTCGCACATTTCGGCGATTTTATTCGTATTTTCAATGACAATCTCCCGGGCCCTGTCCTCGCCGAGATACGAAAATTCCTCCAGCATCTCTTCCGTCGTATGAAGGAAAAGCGGTGCCTGATTATCCGCATCATCAAAACCCTTGCTGCTCATGATAATCCTGCGGTAGATTTCATCCTCGGGATCCAAGAAATGAACATCGCAGGTCGCGCAGACCGGTTTGTGAAGCTTATCGCCGATGGCAACGACCTTCCGGTTTAAATCACGCAAATCTTCCACATCGTTAATATCCGGATGTTTTTCCGACCGGATCATAAACTCATTGTTTCCGACCGGCTGGATTTCGAGATAATCGTAGAAATCCGCGATTTTTGCAAGATACTCGTCCGGTTTCTTATCGAGAATCGCGCGGAAAAGCTCGCCCGCTTCACAGGCACTTCCGACAATCAGCCCTTCGCGGTATTTTTCAATGAGCGATTTGGGCATACGGGGCGCCTTATAGAAATACTTGCAGTGAGATTCACTGATTAAGCGGTATAAATTAATACGCCCCGTCTCGTTTGCCGCAAGAATAATGACATGATACGAAGGCGACTTCATGATTTTATCGACGCTCGAAGAAGTAAAATCATTGAGTTCTTTAAGTGTACTCACCTTTTTCTTTTCGAGCATTTTGACAAACTGCTCAAAAATCTCTGCCGTCGCATACGCATCATCCACCGCTCTGTGATGATTTTCCAGGGAAATGCCAAGTTCCTTGCAGACGCTGTCCAGTTTGTGTTTGGCAAGCCTCGTTAAAAGCGCACGTGAAATGGCCACAGTATCGACATAGGTATACTCTCTTTCGATTCCGAGTCTCTTTGCATTCTCCATAATGAAACTCATATCGAAATTCGCATTATGGGCAACAAAAACATCCTCTCCGACAAATTCGAGAAATTCCGGCAATACCTTATCGATGGTCGGGGCTCCCATAACCATGTCGTCGGTAATTCCCGTAAGGGATGTGGTTGTAAACGATAAGGGAACGAGTGGGTTTACAAAGGAGGAATACTTCTCCGTAATGGCCCCGTCTTTTACCCTGACCGCTCCGATTTCGATAATCCGGTTATCCACCGGCGAAAAACCGGTCGTCTCAATATCGAATACCACAAAGGAATCACGAAGAGTCTGCCCGTGTTCGTTCACGGCAGCCTGTGTCAGATCATCAACCAGATAACCTTCCACACCGTATAAAACCTTAAATGGCTTTTCACGGTTTTTGTTGATATCTTCAATGGTATGAAGGGCTTCCGGGAATGCCTGAACCACACCGTGATCGGTAATGGCAATGCTGTCCCAGCCCCAGGAAACCGCACGGTTAATGATATCCTTTGCATAGGAAACCCCATCCATATCCGACGATTTGGTATGGCAGTGAAGCTCCACGCGCTTGTGAAGGGATAAATCCATCCGCTTTTCCTTAAAGTCTGCGATTTTTGCGATTCCGGCTATGCTGCTGATTGAAATCTCGTGCGAGAAGGTATCATAGGATGCAATGCCCCTCACTTTAATATAATCCCCGACTTTTACAAGGGATTCAAAATCCTTCTTATGTTCTTCAAAAACAAAAACCTTGCAGACAATCGAATCGGTAAAATCCGTTACGGAGAAGGTGAAAAGATGCTTTTCGTTCCGGATGGGACGGTCATCCATTGCAAAAATCTTCCCGCGGATTACCACATCTCCGATTTCATCCGTGATTTCGGATATCGGAGTCACATCCCCCGTAAACTCTTTTCCGTACAAAATATCCGGATTGTCGCTTCGCTTAAAATGCTTTGTGAAATTCGTTTTATCCTTCGTCGCAAACCCGCCTTTTGTATTTTTGCGGTTGCCAGGTTTCGAAGATTCACTCTTCTTTTCCGTTTTAATCTGTTCCTTCTGTTCGCTCTTTTCTTCAAAAGGATTGGCATCTCCGGCCTTCGCGTCTTTTTTAAGACCGTAGGTTGCAATTTCATCATCCGAAGAATGAGCAGGATTCGAATAAACACGTCTCGAAATCTCTTCAACCATTTTTAAAATTTTATGCTCTTTTTCCTCACGGTAGGAATCTTCCTCGAATTCCTCATAGGAAAAGTTCATTTTAACCGGAAGATTGCATCGTTCGAAGAAAATCGTCTGCAAAAATCCCCGGATTTCATTCTCACGCCTTATCGCAATGGGTGTCTTCGGAAGGACAATTTCCATCTCATCCTCCGCCGTAAAATTCACATCGCCGGTTTTTAAAAGGCTGTAGCTTAACGAGGACACTTTTTTCAGTTCTTCGAAAATGCTCTCTTTATAAACCTCCCACAAAGCCTTCGGCGTATAAGCCTCGGAAAGCAGGAAGCGTTCCTTAATCTCCACCATGGTTCCGGCATCGGAAAAATAGCCGGCGCGGATTAACTCCTGAACCCGGTAAATCTGTTTCTTCGGAATCAAATGAGGAGAATGAATTTCAATTAAAACCAGTTCACCCTTGCTGTTCGCCTTGATGCAGTCGACTTCCGTCTTTTCGTATAACTGCTTTAAGTCCGCATCGAAATTTACTTTTGAAAATACCTCTAAAAATGCTGTTGTCATGCTGTTTTAATTCTTTTTTATTGTTTTTTGATTTCCATTTTCTGATTAATACTGCCAATTTTGAAGTTCATATCGAAGAACGGATAACAGTTCTCCTTCCGGAACTTTTTTCACCACTTCGCCCTTCTTAATCAAAAGTCCGACACCGTCTCCGCCGGCAATACCGATATCCGCTTCTTTTGCTTCTCCCGGTCCGTTTACCACACATCCCATAACCGCAACCTTAATATTTAAATCGGAGAACTCTTCCACCATGGTTTCCACCTGATTGGCAAGCGATATTAAATCGATTTTGGTTCGTCCGCAGGTCGGGCAGCTGACAACTTCGATTCCACCTTTTCGTAAATCCAGCGTCTTTAAAATGCGCTTAGCCGCCTTCACTTCTTCAACGGGATCTCCGGTTAAGGAAACACGGATGGTATCACCGATTCCTTCATAGAGGATAATTCCGAGACCCACCGAGGATTTTACGGTACCGCTGAAAAGAGTTCCCGCTTCCGTAATACCGACATGCAGCGGATAATTCGTTTTTTCCGCAATCAGTTCATGAGCTTTTATACACATCAGTACATCCGATGATTTGATGGAAATCACGATATTGTCGTATCCGGCATTCTCAATCATCGCGACTTTGTCAAGCGCACTTTCGACAATTCCCTCTGCGGTGACATGACCGTATTTTTCAATGATATTTTTCTCAAGCGAACCGGAATTTACGCCCACACGAATCGGAATATTTTTCTCTTTTGCCGCTTTTACAACTTCTTTTAATTTCTCCTCACCGCCGATATTTCCGGGATTAATGCGGATTTTGTCCGCTCCGTTTTCAATCGCTTCGATCGCCATACGGTAATCAAAATGAATATCCGCTACCAGAGGAATCGAAATATCTTTCTTTATTTCGCAGATGGCTTTTGCCGCATCGGATGTCGGTACCGTACAGCGGATGATTTCGCAGCCGGCCGCTTCCAGCTTATGAATCTGCGCAACCGTAGCTTTCACATCTTCCGTCGGTGTATTGGTCATGGACTGGATACGAATGGGATTGCCTCCTCCGATTGCCACATTGCCGATCTGAATGATTTTTGTATGATCACGATACATAAACAAACCTCCGTCTAAATCGTTTAAATCACTGCATTTATCGTATGAATAAGCCACCCGTAAGGGGTGACTTCACCGCAATATTTAGTCTATCACAAGCACATGACCACATGCAATTGTAGTTTTTCACAAATTTCAGTCAATATGTTTTATGTCCGCTTTGAATTATCCTCTTGACATGCCCTAAGCATCTGAAATCCATCCATCTGTTTTATTTGTCTTCCAGATAAAGACTGTATTCCTGGATCGCATAACTGCCGGTTTTATTCCTTTTTACCGAATCTGTAATCAATTTTATTATCAGCATAAGACAGCCTGCCAGAATGGAAAATTTCGCTTCATACCTGTTTCTCAAAAAGAAAAATCCAAGCCCGGACAACGCCAGTACACCGGCAAAATCCGTAAATACAAAACCAATCGAATTTTTCACGGCAGATTTAATATTTCCGCCGGTTTTTACATGATCAATCGCTCTTTTTAATTCTTTTCCGGATGCATAGCGTTCCTGCGGTTTTATGCGAACACATTTTGATGATATCTGTGCATATTCTTCCTCCATTCCGAGCCGGATCAGTGTTTCCATTGTCGGGGTCGCGTTAAACGTATCGGGCGTTTTATGCGTCAAAAGATAAATCATTACCATCCCGAAGGAGTATACATCGCTCCTTCTGGTACACTCTCCGTTTTGAATCTCCGGCGCGGCATACCCCGGAGTGGAATGAATTTCTTTTTCGCTGTCACTTATGCGGAAAGATGCCCCGAAATCCAATAATTTCACCTTAAACGAATCGGTGATCAGAATATTTTCCGGCTTTAAATCGCTGTGAATGACCGGAACCGGAAGCGTATGCAGATATTTTAGGATTTCCGCCAGTTCCCGGATGATTTCTTCTGCCTGTTTTCCGACATTCCCTTTTATGTTATCGTGTCCGGTTTCAACCATTCTTTTAAGCGAAATTCCCTCCTCATATTCCATGATCAGATAAAAAGAATCCCCCTCCGCAAAATAATCCGATACTTTCGGGATCGCAGGATGATTTAAGTTTTTTAAAAGTTCCGCTTCTTTCTTTCCTTTCGAAACATCCCGGAATTTCTTCATCGCAAAATATAAATCCGTATTGTTTCTCCGGACCAGAAAAACATCCGACCCGGCTCCTTTCCCGATTTGATCCACTATAACGTATTCCATGCTTTTCTCCTGATATATACCGCACAAATGCTTTGACCGACACCCCTGCTTTTCGCCCTTCGCTTCATTTCCTCCAGCTTTTTTAGGATTATTGAACCGTTTTCCTTACTTTGCCTTCCAAGTAACATTTTCAAATTTTCTTCCGTAATCGCATCTTTAAATTCGTTTGTGCAAATCAAAAATGCATCACAACGCTTTAACCGTCCTGATTTGATAAATAATGCATTTTGATCTGTTTTTTTGTATACTTTTTCATACATTTTTTCAAAGTGGCTGTTTGTTTTCATCGGACAACAGTTCGATTTCATCGAACAGCCCTTTTCTTTTACCGCATTTCTTCCCTCTTTCCCCGAAATACGAATATCATCAAATCCATCGGACTTCATAATCAGATAATCATTCCTTTTCTGGATGTAAATAAGAAAATCCTTTGTATGAAAATCCACTCCCGTCATTCTCATAAAAGAACGCACAAGTTTCTTTTTTCCGCCGTTTTCCGCCAAAATCCTCAGCCCTTCTTCATAAAACCACCCGACCGTTTTCCTTGCAAGAAAACCATCCTTTGCTAAAACCGCAAGCAAAACCGGACCGTCATCGCTCATCACGGACTCAACGGCCACAACATTGCTGTTTTTCTCGTCGCAGCATTTATCCCAAATGCATGCCGTCTCAAAATGCATACACCCTCCTTTATTCATCAAAGTATACTTTACCGAATGGGTCTTTGGCACGCAGCCACTTAATATGATTCAACGCTGGGGCACGCTCTCGCTGGATTGCTCACGTAGCAGTACATAAGGCTCGAAAATACCGAGCCTAAGTACCGACGCTCGCAAACCACCCGCTTATGAATCATTATTAATC